>Ga0209544_1001426_pt1 | contig 26204 bp, 22 predicted proteins | sample MesohylPK_FD_187297 | JGI IMG/M metagenome (GOLD analysis project Ga0209544, IMG submission 187297) | Host-associated microbial community of the marine sponge Aplysina aerophoba from Gulf of Piran - sponge mesohyl, lysed by proteinase K... | ecosystem: Host-associated > Porifera > Sponge >...
CACCATGAGAGTGCCCTTCTTTGTGCCCGTCTTGCGTGTACCGCAACCCCAAGACTGGCACATCAGAAGGGCATTCCCGCGTCACAGGCCACCCCACACAGACCCCCCTACTGAAATATCTGGGCTAATGCACAGCAACCGGTCGTTACGGCTGCGACAACACTTCAGCATCTCAACGAATTCCTCGCTCCGCTGGTGCTCCAGGCCCAACGGCTAACGAAATGGGTGAATGACAACCAGGAACCGATCCGCAGGTTCGCTGAGGGTGTTGTGGCATTCAAGGTCTGGTGCATCGACGACATCGCGGCGGAGGACGGTTCCGAGTTGAGGGCGATCTTGCTGGACAAGGAGATTCCGAGGACACTCATCCGGCACGGCTGGTGTCCGACTGCTGACATGTCAGGGGGTGAGGTCGCGCTGCTAGCCGAGGCGCTGGACGACCCTGAAGAAGAGCGAGCCGCATCAGCACGCCAGGTCTTCATCGAGAAGTTCAGGAGTGATGCCGATAGACTCGAACAGACACTGGTCGAACAGTTCCCAAGCCGTGCGCATGTCATCTCTGATGCGTTCGATGCTCATCGCGATGCCAAGTTCAACCTGTCCATTCCCGTCTTCTTCGCGCAAGCAGATGGCATCGCGTGGAGCCAATTCGATAAGCCCTTGTTCAGTAGCCAAACGATACGAGATGCCGACGCACTAGCAACAGGGATTAGAGAGGGAATCCTTCGAGAACTCTTCCTCTGTCTGATGTGGGAGGAGTGGCCCCTTGCACTGTCGACCCGCAAGCGTCCGGCTGAGTTCTCTCATCTGAACCGGCATAAAGTGATGCACGGCGAGGCCTGTGACTACGGCACTGAGGAGAACAGCCTCAAGGCAATATCGCTGTTGAACTTCTGCGCCTTCGTGCTAAGAAAGTCAGCGCGCATGTAAGCGCTCCGGTCGATGGTCATCCGGTCTACCCCTGACGAGAATGCACACAACGAGGGAGAGTAGCCCCGCCGTTCGTGAGCGAGAATACCCAGATTTGACGAGTGTTGCCAGCCGCATTGATACCGGGAATGTAAATCGTCTGCTCCAGGCAAGGGTGGTGCATCCGCTGACGGGGCCTGCTCCGACAGCTCACTTGGTGGGTCCGACCACAATAATCAGCAGGCCGATGATGCCTAGCAGTGCTCCCATCGCGATCCAGGTGACGCCCGTTCCTAGATGGGTGAGTCGTGCGGCGTTGGTATTGACACCAGTGGGGACGTTCTCGGCATAGTCACGCGCTAGGAAAGTGCTCAGTTCGCCTGGCTCGTTCGTAAGATCATTGACAATATCAGTCTGCTTGAACGGTGCCCTGTCACCGACTAGCGCTCCCATCACTAGCGCCCCCCAGAAGGCTGACACGGAACCCGCCAGCAACAAGAGACATGCGATCCACTGCCAGGGATGTGCGATGCCGCTGAGGTCGTCCAACGCGGTGAGGAAATAGATGGCTGCCGCTGTCGCGATGGTCAGCAGAACGCTTGCCCGGGTCGTTACGTACTGAAGCTCGCTGAACTGACTGTTGAGCTGTCGTCGGCCTTCTTCAATGGCGAGGGTCTCGTCGTTCGGCTTCCAGGACTTGATCCCCGCTCCAATCTTGCCCGTGTGGATCCTCTTGTGCTTGTAGTTGCCGACCTTGTATCGGGTTAGGACTGCCAAGACGAAGGACGCGTGGTTGTGCCTCCACCGGCGGGTGTTGGTCTTCGCTTGGCGCTCGGAGGGTTCACCGGAGTCGGGGGCGGTGTCGTTGGTCATGGCTGGCTGCTGAGAAAGTTGACGATGTGCTCTGTGATTGGATCGGCGACGTCATGGGGCAAGAACATCCACTGACCGGCCGGGTTCAAATCGATGAAGATGGGCGGACCGGATTCCGGCACCAGCCAGTCCTGGCTCGAGAACCCGACACGCATCTCGGCGGCGAGCCGCACTGCTTGGGCCTCTACCTCCGGCAGTTCGTGGCGGCGCCATGAGTAGTGGGCCTCATGCGCGGCGCGCCAGTCTAGCGGCCACATGTCGGCTTCGAGAGTCGCTGTCGTCACGACACAGCCCGCGGTGACCACTCGAAGGTGTTGCCGGACCTCAATCCGTGTCTGAGCAACGAACGGAGCAGCTCCGAAGTCTCCCGACGCGAGCAGGTCTGCGGTCAGCGGAGCCGTGTACACCGCCTGAGGTTCTCCCGCAGCGTTGACGAACGCGCCAGTAGCGAGAGGCTTGATAACAGCGTCGCGGCCAAGCGCCAGTTCTATCTTGGCAGGATCTGAGGACACGATCGTGGGTGGCGTCGCTATCCCGAGCCGCGACGCGACCGCCAGCTGATGGACGCGGTCCTCGGCTGCCAGCAGCGCATCGATGCCGGTCACCCATTCGCGGTTCCCCCGGCGTGCGATGGCCGCGATGAGCCGTACTCGTGCCCGGAAGGACACGTCCGCGACGGATCCAACGCGATCACCGCTGCTCCACCGGTTCGGTGCTGCCCTTCGTAGCCAGGCTCGCCCCTCACCAGCGATCACCTCGCCATCGATGATGAGTTCTTGAGGCGAGAACGAGTAGCTGACCTGCGCCAACGAGTCGGCGTCAAACACCACGGGCTCGACACCGCGCTGTTGGAGCAGGTCCGCAACAGTTCGCAGATGAGCATCCGACTCGTTGCCCACCAGCAGCGGGCGCTGACCCATCACATCAAGGGCAGCACAGAGTCGTCGTCGTAGGTCTCCAAGTTCGACCTCGTTACGAGAGTCCCGCTGTCCGCAACCGACGGTAACGTCGAGTTGTCGTCGTAGGTCTCCACAGCTCGCGTCATGGCAGTGCCGAGATCCTCAATCGACGAGAGCACCGGATCGTCATCGAAGGTCTCGTCTGGACTGGCCGTGACAAAGGTCCCATGATCAGACACGGTGGCCGCTACGGGGCGGCCCAGCAACTCAAAGAGGTTGGTCCTTCCCACTGCACGCTCTCCTCTTGTCGCGAGAACCCCGCCGCGTAAGCAACGACAAGCGTCAAGCATCAATCCTACCAGCGACGAGTTCGCCGATGACTTGGAGCGCGGCGTTGTGACCATCAAGCACGGCATCATGAGGACCTTCGAGACCCCCAATCTCTGCCCGAATCCCGACCGCTGCCCCTTCCATGTGGGCTCCGAACGCAATGACGGCATCGTCTGGCAGTGCTCGGAGCAGTTGGTGTATCGCCGTCGCATAGGTCGCCTGTGCGCCCCGCCAGCGAGCAAGTTGCGCTTGCGGATCTTCCATCGGCACACCGTAGCAACCCCCGATTGAACCGCCGATTCTCTCGGAGGATTGCAGTACTGGCACCGTTGGACATGGTTGCGACGAGTCTTGGCGAGGCCGCCGTCGGCTGGTTCGCCGCGGCGGGCTGGTCGGGGATGATCCGCGGCGGGCCGGCAGAGTTGTACTCTGCCGACGTGTGGTCGGTGTCGTAGTTGCCTACTAGGTTCGAGCCGTGGCGCGCAGCGACTTGGTGAAGGCTCTGCTCCGCAATCATCAGCGGGGCGACGACGCCGGATTCCAGCGCGCCGCCAAGGAGCTCATCGACGACGAGAGGCGCAAGCGCCACGACCTAGTGGCCGAGCAGCTGGAGGCGATACTCGAGGAGCCGGGGCGCACGCGCAGGCCGCTCCAAGTGTCGTCGCTGCGCCCGCTGCCCAAGACCCGTGATGATCTGCCCCTGATATCGCTCGAGGAACCAAGGCTGTCGTTCCAGGACTTGGTGCTGGCCGAGTCCGCCGTCGCGGTCTTCGACTCGCTGGTGGATGAGTTCCGCCAGCGCTCGGCGCTGCGGGCCCACGGGGTGTCGCCGCGGTCGAGCCTGCTGTTGGTGGGGCCTCCGGGCTGCGGCAAGTCGGCTAGCGCCGAGGCGGTGGCGGGCCAGCTGGGGCTTCCCATCGCCAAGGTTCAGTTGGCCACGGTCGTCTCGTCGTACCTGGGCGAGACGGCGAGGAACTTGGAGCAGATCTTCAGCTTCTTGGACGTGGGTTCCTGGGTTCTGGTCTTCGACGAGTTCGACATGCTGGGCCGCGAGCGCTCAGACCGAGCAGACCACGGCGAGTTGCGCCGGGTCGTGGCCGCGATGCTGCAAGTCGTCGACGACCACCGCGGAGACTCGCTCTTCGTGGCCACATCGAACCATCCTGCGCTGCTGGACTCGGCGGTCTGGCGACGATTCGATGAGATCATCGAGATCGAAGCGCCGGACCACTCCGCCCGGTGCGAGATCCTGGAACTGAAGCTGAGATCGGTACGGCACGACTTTGACCTCTGTGACGCTGCCAAGACGATGGAAGACTTCAGCGCGGCAGAGGTGGAAGCGGTGGCTCTCGACGCCATCCGGCTCATGGTTCGTCGACTCGACAAGCACGTGGGCTCAGAGCACATCGCGTATGCGATCAGCCGCGGGGAGGCGAGACGCCAGATAATCCACCGCTCCCTGGCCTAGAGCCTGAGCCACCCCCTGGCCTGCCACTGCTGCGGCTTCGGCGCGCCATCCCAGCGGGCGAGAGACGAACTAGGTCGGCATTCAGCGGCCGAGATCGCCGTCACGACGACCTTCTAGGACACGGTCGCCGTATAAGGGAGACGATCGCCGACATCACGATGCACCATCAGCGGCGGCCACAGGTGCTCGGGGTGGATCCTCGTCTGATACTGGTCTTCGAACTCGGAGCCTCCATCGACGCCGACGAATTCCGCAGAGCAGGACTGAGGGTTGTCGACTCGTCAGACGGTCTTCTCGTGGTTGCCTTCGCCAACGATCCAGAGCTTGTTGCCTTCAGGGAGCGACTGGATGCCCTCGACGGTGGAGTCCCTGAGGGCCGTCGTTCCGAGCCGTACGCACAGTTCTTCGACGCCATCGACCATGTCAGGCCACTTGCTCCACAAGATCGAGTGACTCCTGAACTCGCGTCAGCCATTCGCGAGTACGGCAACGATGTCCTGCGGATAGACGTCGAATGCTGGCATCCAGGCGCAACCGATCGCGCCCAGGAGTGGCTATCAGAGACCAGGGATGGAATCGAAACAGCGGAGGGCAGGGTGGCAGACACCCTGATCGACGACAGCGCAGGACTGGTGCTACTGCGTGCTTATGTCCATGCGTCTCGGATCATGGACGTCGCTGAGTTGGACGCCATTGCTCGGATGGACGTGCTTCCGCAACCGGCCCTGCCGATGCCAAGGCTCTACAGCCTGTCTGCCGCAGAACTCCCCGAAGTGCAGGCACCTGACGCTCGTTCCGCCATAGTGGGGCTTGTTGACTCGGGGGTGGCATCTGGACATCCGCTGATCGGCGCAGCCGTGCTGGCCTCGGATGCCATCGGTACAGGCATCGAAGAGGACCAGGACCAGCACGGCCACGGAACCATGGTCGCCTCACTGCTGCTACACGGAAATGTTGAGGAGGCACTCGCACCGGGCCTGCCTCTTCGGCCGATTTGCCGTGTCGTCTCGGCTCGCGTTCTGGACGCCAACAATGAGTTCCCAATAGATGACCTCTGGGAGAACGATCTTCGAGAGGCCATCACATGGTGCGCTGCCCATGGTGCCCGCATCATCAACCTCTCCATCGGTGACAGCCGCTCACCGTTCTCACCGCCGAGACAAATGAGTGCGGCATCAGTGGTAGACGCCCTGGCCCGCGAACTCGGACTCGTAGTCGTGGTAGCCGCCGGCAATGCTCGGCCGGCCGACTACCTCGACGCGATCAGCGAGGCATCCGTTGATGAGTATCCAAGAGCGCTTCTCAATGACGCGGCGACAGGGCTTCTTGACCCAGGAACATCCTTGCTGAGCCTCACCGCAGGCGGTCTGACGGATGCGGCAGCATCGGGGGCCCACAGCAGCCACGAGACTCTGCGACGTCGGCCCATGGGAAAGCCAGGCTGGCCCTCGCCCATCACCCGCAAGGGCCCAGGTCCAGGCCAAGCCGTCAAGCCCGAAGTCAGCGAGAGCGCGGGCACCCTGGGGATCGAAGAGGGAGTCCTCGTATCCAACGATGCCGAACTGGGAGTAGTCGGAGCGAGCGCCGAAGCAGGCCGCCTTCTCAACTGGGACGTGGGAACAAGCTATGCGGTACCACTAGTCAGTCGAGTCGCGGCAGCAGTGGCCTCCAAGTTCCCAACGTTCTCGGCAGAGTTGATCAGGTCTCTGGTGTTGGTGTCCACCGAACGTCTGCCGTTCGCCGACAACTGGGACGGCAGCGACAGTGTGCGGCTAGAAGCGGAGAGAGCCCTCGTCGGATACGGACGCCCATCGATAGCGCGTGCGACCGAATCGACGAGCCACCGGGCGATCCTCGTTGCCGATGACAGCATTCAGATCAACGGTGTCCACATCTACGAGATCCCGGTGCCGTCGAGCTTCATGTCCCCAGGCGGCAAGCGAGGGTTGGACATCGCGCTTGCCTACTCGCCGCCCACACGGGTTCGGCGCCTCGACTACATGGCGTGCGGTATGGAGTGTCACATCGTCAAGGGGCTTCCCTTGGACGAGGTAGCGGAGGTCTTCGCGAAAGCCCGCGATGAAGAAAACGACGACGATGAGGAAACGCGAACCTCGTCCGCGTCGGGGCTCGGCTCAAACCTAGTGAAGCTAGTGCCGACCACTCAAACGCGGTCCCGAGGGGCGAATCAGCTAGGCCGCAAGGTCTTTCATCAGAGACTCGATACGTCGGATAGCCCCATGTTCTTGGTTGTAAGGAACATCAACCGATGGGATGATGACGCCGCGCAGCAGCCGTACGCTCTTGCTGTGGCCTTGTGGCGCGACGAAGGCCAACCCGAATTGCATGCTGAACTCCAAGCGCTGCTTGAGGCCGCAGTAGAGATACCGGTTGAGGTCGAACTTGAACCGTAGGTGCATCCAAGAGGTACGTGGTCCGTGTGTGTGTCGGTCGCACCTTCGGCATTGCTGCCGCTCAGCAGATTGGCCTCCGGCATCCTCGCACAGTGCTGCGACGACGAGAAACGCTATGGCGCGTCAGTAGTGCCGACCTGCACGCAACGACTGGAGAATGAGACAGCCCCGGCGTTAGCCGGGGCCGTTGGCCCGAGGCTGCTCACCTCGGGGGATGCACAAATGTTATCACCATCATGGGAGTGCACGTCAAGTACCGTCGCCTGTCGTGGGTACCGAGCGCGTGATCGCCTACATCGACGGGCTCAACTCGCCGTTGGCGGTGGGCAGCACCAGCGGTCCGGGTCAGACGGGCTTGCGCCGACGCCAGCGCCGCCAGAAGAAGAAGCCCTCGGGCAGTGCGCCGCGGTTGACGATCGTGCTCGGATACGGGCTCAACTCGTAAGGCCCGTACCGACTCGGGATGTCCTCGGACAGGTCGGGCGCTTCCGTGGCGTCACCCTCTCCCATGGTCTCACCCTACCGCGAGGACGGCACCGGTGAGAATGCACGTAGCGAGGAAGCTGATGACCACTTGGATGCTGACCCAGAGCTTCACGCGGCGCACGATCGGCTCATGATGGCCGTAGTGGTGGCTCAGGGTCTCGATCAGATGGTCCAGCAGCGCCAGGTAGCCGTGACGCTACCAATCTTCAAGAATCACAAGAGGCAGTCAGTGTGACTACCTTTCAAAGTGATTACTTACGTGTTTAGCCACGAGCCGCTCTCGCATTGACCCCATTGTCCCACTGGGGTGTGACGCGGGGCCGTCGCACAACCGGCTTGCCACCCCGGCTATGGTGCGAACGTGGGAGAGCCGGAGGCTAGGCCTCCGGCTCTCCGTCGAAGTGTCCTGTGAAAGGGGCACGTCATGGGGCTGGCCTGGTGGCTGCGACCGGCTGTAAATCGACTCGCAAGGGGTTCGAATCCCCTCAGCTCCACCCCCACGCTAGCACAGATGCCCGCAGAGCGTGCAACCGGCACGCTGGTAAGCCGGGCAGCCAGAGTGATCAGTGCCGCTTCCGCTTGTGGCCCTGCAAGGTCTTGCCCGCCTTCGACTTCTGCACTGGCGTGCTCTTGGAGCTGGCCAGGGTCTCGGCTGCCTTGCTCACCTTGGGCGACCCGCGGTGAGGACCGCGCCGCGCTCTAGGATGGGTTGGACATTGGGGCCGTGGAGGAGGGTGGCGGCGTGAGTTCTGTCACCGAGGCGGCGTTCGAGGCGCATATTGCGGGCTGGCTGGTCGAGCACGGCGGGTATCGGCGAGCGAAGATCGGCAATGTCGGGGACGGGCCGCGGGACTTCGACGCGGAGGCGGGCGTCGACACCGCCGACCTGTTCGAGTTCATCGGCGCGACGCAGGGGAGCGAGTGGGCTCGCCTGGTGGACACGGCCTACGGCGGCGATGCGGGCCGGGCGCAGTCCGGGTTCGTGCAGCGGCTGGCTTCGGAGCTGGACAAGCGCGGCACCGTGGATGTGCTGCGCCGCGGCGTGGTCGACCGCAACATCACGATCCGGCTGGCGTACTTCCGGCCCGCACATGGGCTGACCCCGGAGCTGGCGACCCTCCACGAGGCCAACGTGCTGTCGGTTACCAGGCAGCTGCCGTTCGATCCGGCCGGCGGCCGCACGGTCGATCTGGGCTTGTTCGTCAACGGGGTGCCCGTCGCCACCGCCGAGTTGAAGAACCCGCTGACGGGTCAGAGCGTCGAGAACGCTGTCGCCCAGTACCGCAGCGACCGGCCGCCCAGCAACCGGACGTTGGGCCGGGTGGGCATGGCGCACTTCGCGGTCGATCCGTCCTCGGTGATGATGACAACGCGCCTGGCCGGCGCCCGCACCCGGTTCCTGCCGTTCAACCGGGGCTGCGACCTCGGCGCGGGCAACCCCTCGAATCCTGGCGGGCATCGCACCGCGTATGTGTGGGAGCAGGTGTGGAGCCGCGATGCCTGGTTGGACATCCTGGGCCGCTTCGTGCATGTGGAGAGGCCGGCGAAGGGGTCGCGGGCCCGCCCGGAGGTGGTGTTCCCGAGGTTCCACCAGTGGGACGCGGTGCGGCGCCTGGAGGCCGACGCCAGACAGCGCGGCCCGGGCTGCAGCTATCTGGTGCAGCACTCGGCGGGATCTGGCAAGTCGAACTCGATCGCCTGGCTGGCGCACCGGTTGTCGTCGCTGCACTCCGACGACGACGCCAAGGTGTTCCACAAGGTGGTGGTCATCACCGACCGGGTCGTGCTCGACCGCCAGCTCCAGGACACCATCAGCCAGTTCGAGCACGCCATCGGGGTGGTGCAGCGCATCGACGAGGACTCGGCGCAGCTGGCCGAGGCCCTGGCCGGCGAGCAGGCCCGCATCATCGTCACCACGCTTCAGAAGTTCCCGTTCATCTTCGACAAGATCGGGGCGCTGCCCGAACGCGACTACGCGGTGATCGTCGACGAGGCCCACTCGTCTCAGACCGGTGAGGCAGCCAAGGAACTACGCGGCGTCCTCGGCTCGGCCGAGCCCGAAGTCGACGCCGACACGGATGTGGAGCCGGCTGAGGTCGATGCGCTGCTGGCGGAGGCGGTGGCCGCCCGGGGCCGCCAGCCCAACCTGTCGTTCTTCGCGTTCACCGCCACCCCCAAGGGCCGCACCCTGGAACTGTTCGGCGAGGTGGGCGCCGGCGGCCGTCACGAGCCGTTCCACCTGTACCCGATGCGCCAGGCCATCGAGGAGGGCTTCATCTGCGACGTGCTGGCCGGCTACGTCACCTACAACCGGTACTACCACCTGGAGAAGGCGATCCTCGACGACCCGGCCTACGACACCGCCAAGGCCCGCAGCGCGCTGGCCCGCTTCGTGACCCTGCACCCCGACAACCTGGCCCAGAAGGCCGAGATCATCGTGGAGCACTTCCGCACCAAGATCGCCCACCAGATCACCGGCAAGGCCAAGGCGATGGTGGTGTGCTCGTCGCGGCCCCACGCGGTGCGCATGTGGCGAGCCTTGCAGGCCTACGCCGCCGACCTGGGCTACGACCTGGGGGTGCTGGTGGCGTTCTCGGGGGAGGTCGAGGGGCTGACCGAGTCTCGGGCCAACGGCTTCGGGGAATCCCAGACCGCCGCGCAGTTCGACACCGACCAGTGGCAGATCATGGTGGTTGCCGAGAAGTTCCAGACGGGCTTCGACCAGCCCAAGCTGGCCGCCATGTACGTCGACAAGACCCTCACCGGACTCGCCGCGGTGCAGACCCTGTCGAGGCTCAACCGCATCCACCCCGACAAGTCCGCCACGTTCGTGATGGACTTCGTCAACGACGCCGAAGAGGTCGGCGAAGCGTTCGCGGTGTACCACGGCAAGACCGTCGCCCCGCCCACCGACCCCAACCTGCTGTTCGACACCCGCCACGACCTCGACGGCTTCGATGTGCTCGACGCCGGCGAGATCGAGCGGGCCGCAGCCCTGCTGCTGGCCGAGGGAACCCACGCCCAGATCGACGCCGCCCTGCAGCCCGCCGTCGACCGGTTCAACGGATTGGGCAACGACGACCAGGAGTCCTTCCGCGACGCTCTCGGCCGGTTCGTGCGAGTGTACGCGTTCCTGTCGCTGGTAGTGCCGTTCCGCAACCCCGGACTCGAGCGCGACCACCTGTTCTGTCGAGCATTGGCCGCACTGATCCGCGACCGCGAGCACGGCCACAGCATCGACCTGGGCTCCGAGGTGGAACTGACCCACCTGCGCCACGAACTGACCTTCGAGGGCTCGATCGAGCTGCCTGGCGGCGAGGGTGAGGTCACCACAATCTTCTCAGGCACAGGCCCTGCCGCCGATCCCGAGCACGAACGGTTGTCGCAGATCATCGCCCGCATCAACGAGCGCTTCGGCACCGACTGGACCGACGAGGACCGCCTCGTGTTCGAGGCCGCCGCCGGAGACCTCGTAGCCGACACCGAGATCCAGAACCAGGCCGTCAACAACGACGAGGCCACCTTCCGCGACCACGTCTTCCCCGAGCGCTACCTCAAGGCGCTGCTCTCACGGCTCGACCGCAACAGCGACCTGATCTTCAGCTACCTCGACAGCGACGACCTCCAGGCCGAGGTCATGGACATCTTCGCCGTCGAAGTGCAAAGGCGCGCCACGGTCGCCCGCCAACGGACATGCCCCATCGGCGACCTGCTGGGCGACGACCGGGAGTCGGAGTTCTTGGAGTACAAGTCCACCCTGCGCTGGGACATCCACCAGCAGCGCAAGGGCGGAGCCGTCGAGGACGCCGCCATCAAGACCATCGCAGGGTTCGCCAACTCCGACTACGGCGGCACCCTCCTGATCGGCGCAGCCGACGACGGCACCGTCCACGGCCTCGAAGACGACTACGCCACGTTCTCCAAACGAGGCCGGCGAGGCGACCAAGACCTCTGGGGCCAGCACCTACAGAACCTCATCCGCTCCCGACTCGGCGACTCCGCCATGTCGCTCGTCACCTGGGAGTTCCACACCATCAACAGCCACCACCTCGCCCGCATCAGCATCGCCCCCTCCAACCACCCCATCCAGGACCACAAAGACCGCCAAGACACCTTCTGGCTCCGAACCCCGACCTCCACCATCGCCATAACCGACCCCAAGCACAGAGACCAAGTAATCGCCCGCCGCTGGGGCACGACAGCACCGTCGTAGGAGCAGCGACAAGCCGGTCGTCAGTAGAGACGAATAGAGCGGCTAGACCACTGCCAGCGACTTCGGGTCGGCGCGGCTCGCCCTCCACGGCGGCGGCTCGGCCTCGGTGCCCTGTGAGTGAGCCTATTGAGCAACATTACTCAATAGGCTCACTCAGCGAGACGCCTCCTACCCGACACCCCAGCGTGGAGGAGGTCCAGAGCATGCTCGCCAACAAGACACCCGCCAACCCAGCGGACCTCGCCGCACTCCTCGGTTATCAGCTCACAGCTCATCGGCCAGTACACGACCGATCCGGCGACCTTTGGTTACGGCGTCTATCTGGTGCTGTGGTTCGGGGACGGCAGGGTTCAGACGCCCCCGGACGGCAGTCGCCCCAGTACCCCTGAGGAACTCGAGCAGCGGCTCGTGCAGTACCTGACGGAGGAGGAGAGGCTCAAGATCTCCGTGATCGTCATGGATGTCAGCAAACCCAAGAGGCCGAGCCGCTCCTCGTCCTCGCCGTCTCGGATCGGCGTCAGAAGTTGAACAGCGACATGGCGGTGCCGCCGCGGATCATGTCGCGCTCGGTCGCGCCGATGCCGCCTAGGAGCTGATCCACCACACCGAGGGTCTCGGGGTAGCCGGGCTCCTCGCGGATCCAGGGCCAGTCCGAGGCCATGAGCATTCGGTCGGCGCCGAAGGCGGCGTAGATGCGGTCGGTGGTCTCCTGGAGGTCCCGGTAGGGGTAGGGGGCCCCGCTGAAGGCGTAGTGCCCCGAGAAGTGGACGTTCACGCTGGAGTGCTTGGCCGCCAGCGCCTCCACGATCTCCAGGCCCGGCGGGGGCAGCGGCATGTCGAACTGGGGCCGAGCGTGGTCGTCCACCTTCAACTCGAGATGCATGTTGGGCAGGAACCCCAGATGGTTCATGACCACCTTCAGGCCGCCGAGCAGCTCCAGGCAGCCGTCCAGCAGGGCCACCTGGTCGGCCGGGCCGTAGAACCAGGCCTTCATTCCGGCGTCGCGCATGGCGGCCAGGGTGGGGAACACCGCCAACGACTCCGGGTCGGCGCCGGGCTCGCCCTCCAGCCCGTAGAAGCGGACGCCCTCGATGCCGGCGTCGATGCGGCGCTGGAGGGTGGCCAGCGGATCGGGGTCGGCGAAGTCGTACACGGAGACGCCGGCGAACTTGCCCGGATGGTCGCTGAGCACCTCGGCCAGGTAGTGGTCGTGCTCGGACAGGGCGCAGTAGACGGCCCGGTCCACCCCCGCGGCGTCCATCGCGGCCAGGAGGCGCTCGGCGGACTCCTCGCGCTCGGGCGGGGTCATGCCCTCGAAGATCGCTCTCGGGTAGTCGTCGCTGAGGGCCTTGAACAGGTGCAGGTGGGCGTCCACTACGTCCATGGTTCGGCCTTTCGGTTCGCTGCTAGGTGTCAGGGTCTTGTTGGTCGGAGTCTTGCTGGTCGGAGTCCTGCCGGCCGGAGCCGTGCTCGGCGATCCAGGCGAGGTGGTGGGCGGTCAGGTGGCGGCGCATGTACATCACCAGCTGCTCGATCAGGTGCGGGTGCTCGCGCAGCAGGGCCGGGCCCCGCAGCACGGTCCCGGTGGAGATCCACATGTTCTGCCCCCGCAGCCCCGAATGGACGGCCCGCACATAGTCGTGGGTCGTCTCGTCGTGGGAGCCGGTGAACAGCACCCGCATGGCGGGCACTCCTCGGGTGCCCCCGCTGGCGTCGGCGTCGTCGCCGGAGCCGGGCATGGGGCCTATCAGCGCATGGACCGGCGCTCCCTGGTCGGTTCCGAGGTCGAAGGCGGTGCGGGCCGCGGCGCCGTAGGTCACCAGACCAACGGGGCCGAACGCGCCGGTGACCTCCGCCAGGGCGCCGGTCAGGTCGTCCATGGTGGCCGACGGGTCAGCGTCACCGTCGGACAGGCCGTGGCCCCGCAGCTCCAGGCGGATCACCCGGAACCCCGACCCGTTCACGGTGGCCGCCAGCGAGCCCCAGGCGTCGAGGTCGTCGCCGAGGTCGTGGACGAACAGCAGCGGCGGGCCGTCGGCGGGATGCTCTAGGCCCCGCAGGACGGTGCCGTCGGCCAGGGCTACCTCGACGGGAAACGGCTTCGACGATGCCATGGCTGTCGGCGGTCAGAACGGCTGCGGGTTGAAGCAGCGCAACCCGACGCCGTGATTCTTTTCGTACGCGGGGTGCTCGTCCCAGCACCGCTCCAGGGCGTGGGGGCATCGGGGTGCGAAGCGGCATCCCGGCGGCATCATCTGCGCGGGCGGGACCAGGCCCGCGATGGGCACCAGCTCCCGGCGCTTGCGGCTCACATGGGGCAGAGCCCGCAGCAGGCCCTGGGTGTAGGGGTGGCGAGGATCGGCGAACAGCTCGTCCACCGGGGCCTCCTCCACGATCTCGCCGGCGTACATCACCGCCACCCGGTCGGCGATCGAGGCCACCACGGCCAGGTCGTGGGTTATCAGCAGCATGGACATGTGGCGGCCCTGCTGCTCGGAGCGGAGGCGCTCCAGGATCTGGGCCTGCACGGTCACGTCGAGCGCGGTGGTGGGCTCGTCGGCGATGAGGATCTCGGGGTCGAGCACCAGCGCGGTTGCGATCATCACCCGCTGGCGCATCCCGCCCGACAGCTCGTGGGGGTAGGAGTCGAAGCGCTCGGCGGGGGCGGGCAGCCCCACGGCCCTCAGGATGTCCACGCTCATCTCCCGGGCTGCGGCCTTGGTGACGTCGCGGTGGGTGCGGATCACCTCGGTCATCACCTGGCCCACGGTGAACACCGGATCCAGCGACGTGAGCGGGTCCTGGAAGATCATCGAAATGCGCTCGGAGCGGACGTCGCGCACCCGACGCTCGGGCAGCTGCGTGAGGTCGGTCCCGTCGAAGACGACCTCGCCGGAAGTGATCCGCACCGGTGGCGTGGGCAGCAGCCGCATGATCGACAGCGCGGTGATGGTCTTGCCGCACCCGCTCTCTCCCACCAGGCACAGCACCTCGTTGGGGTTGATGTCGAAGGACACGTCGCGCACCACGTCGAAGGAGCCGTCCGGGGTGGCCACCGCGGTGTGGAGGTTGCGGACCGAGAGCACCGGCGCGCGGCCGGCGCCGTTGGCGGCGGCAGCAGTGGGATCGGAGTTCATGGCGGGATCGGAGTTCATGGCGGGATCGGGGCTCATGGCGGGCTCATGTCCTGCGCAGCCTGGGGTTGGCCACGGTGTAGCCCACGTCGGCGAGCCAGTTGCTCAGCACCACGATGGCGATCAGCACCAGCGAGAAGAACTGGGCCACCGGATAGTCCCGCCTCAGCACTGCGTTGACCAGCACCTGCCCGAGTCCTGGCCAGCCGAAGATCGTCTCGACCACCAGCGCGTAGCCGACGATCTGGCCGATCCGCAGCCCGGCCAGCGAGATGATCGGGACCATGGCGTTGCGCAGCACGTGCTTGCCGACGATGCTCGTCTCCGAGAGGCCGCCGGCCCGAAGCGTCCGCACGAAGTCCTGGCCGAGGTTCTCCAGCATGGCCGAGCGGGTCATCCGGACCGTCAGGGCGATCCCCTCCATGGCCAGCACCACCGCGGGCAGGATCAGCTGCTTGGTGCTGCAGCAGCCCGCCGAGGGCAGCCACCCCAGCGTGGACGCGAACAGCCACACACTCAGCAGGGCCAGCCAGAAGTTGGGCACGGCCATGCCGGCCACCGAGAACGTCATCACCGAGCCGTCTGCCCAGCTGTTGCGTTTGACCGCGGCCAGTATGCCCAGCGGCACGCCGATGACGAAGACCAGCGCGAAGGCCGCCGCCCCCAGGATCAGGCTGTTCTTCCCGTGCTCGGTGAGCATGTCGAAGATGTCGGCGTTGTTGGTCAGCGACTTGCCGAGATCGAAGGTCAGCAGCCGGCCCATGTAGCGGAAGTACTGCTCGTGGACCGGGTCGTTCAGGCCCAGCAGCTCCCGGAACTCCTCGCGCTCCTCGTAGGAGGCCGAGGCGGGCAGCCGGGCCGAGACCGCGTCGCCGCCCGAGAGCCGGATGGCGTAGAAGACCGCGATCGACGACAGCAACAGCACGATCAGCGTGTAGAGGCTGCGCGCCGCGATGCGCTTCATGGCGTGACTCCGCCGACGCCCGCCGTCACGCCGCGCTCAAGCGTGTAGAGGCTGCGCGCCGCGATGCGCTTCATGTCCGCAGGCCTCGACAGCTCATTGCTCGTCCACCGACTTGGCCTCGTGGCGCAGGCGCGGGTCGAACACGTCGCGCAGCCCGTCGCCGATGAGGCTCACCGACAGCACCACCAGCACGATGGCGATGCCGGGGATGGTCGACTCCCAGTGGTTGAGCCGCAGGAAGTTGCGGCCGTCGGCCACCAGCTGGCCCAGGCTCGGGGTGGGGGGCTGGGCGCCCAGGCCGATGAACGACAGCGCGGCCTCGGCGATCACGGCCACCGCCACGTAGTAGGACGCCAGCACGAACGCCGGGGCCAGGATGTTGGGGAAGATGTGGCGCCACATGATGCGCATCGACGAGTAGCCCCCGGCCCGGGCCGCCTCCACGAACTCCCGCTGCGACAGCGTCAGCACCTCGCCCCGCACCACCCGGGCGATGGCCGCGGTGTTGACCAGGCCCACGGCCAGGATCACCGGGAACAGGCCGCCGCCCATCCCTCCCACGAACAGCACGGCCAGCAGGATCAGCGGGAAGCCCCAGATGAAGTCGATGGTCCCGCCGATCGTGCGGTCGGTCCAGCCCCGCAGGTAGCCGGCCACCATGCCCAGCACGATCCCGGCCACCAGCGCGAGCACGGTAACCCCGGCGGCCACGGTGAGGCTCACCCTGATGCCCACGAAGACCCTGACCGCCATGTCGCGGCCCAGCGCGTCGGTTCCGAAGATGTGGCCGTCGCTCAGCGGCGGCAGGTGGATGTCCTGGAAGTCCTGGGTGACGTAGTCGCCGCCGGTGATCCACGGCCCCAGGATCCCGGCGGCCAGCACGATCACGCCCAGCGCGGAGCCCAGCAGCAGCAGCCGGTTGTGGCGCATGCGGCTCAGGCTGCGCTGCAGCCCGGTGACGTGCTGGGCCTCCTCCAGCTCGAGGAGCTGGTCCTCCCAAGCGAGCCGCCGGGCGGCGACGGCCGATTCTGCGCCCTCTATGGCGGCGGTCACGGCGCCGCCGCGGTTGGATGCAGGCTCTGAGCCTTAGGGCCCTCTACCCCTCGATCCACGTGTCGTTGTAGTACGGGTAGAGGTTCCACACGAACGGCTGCCAGCCGTGCACCTTGTTGTTGTGCACGAAGGTGGCGTTCTGGTTCATGATCGGCAGGTACGGCAGCTGCTCGGCCCACGCCAGCTGGAACTCCGACGACGCGGCCTGGGCCTCGTCCTCGGTGCCCGACTGCTGCCACGCCTCGATGGCGGCGTCGATGCGGGGCTCGACCGCGTGCGAGAAGTTCGGCACCGGGATGGTGGCCGACCAGCCGAACAGGATGAGCACGTCGAGGGGGATGGGCCACAGCCAGAAGAACAGCGACATCTCGACGGAGTCGCGTCCCGGCTGGCTCTGCTCGGTGAAGGCGAGGCCGCGGTCGACGACGTTGAGGTTGGCCCTCACTCCGACCTTGGCGAACTGGGCCGACACCGCGGCGGCCACGTTCTTCTGGACCGACTCGTCCTCGACCAGGTAGCGGAACTCGAAGCGGACGCCGTCGCGCACCCGCACGCCGTCGTCTCCCATCTCCCAGCCGGCCTCGTTGAGTTTCTCGTTGGCCAGATCCACGTCGAACTGGTTGAACTGCTCCACCGCGGGGTCGTACTGGCGGTCGGTGGTGGGGAACGGCCCGTAGGTGGCCGCGCCGTTGCCGGCCAGGATGGCGTTGACCATGCCCTCGCGGTCCAGCGAGTGCGACAGCCCCTGGCGGGTGAGCACGTCGCCGAACAGCTCGTCGTAGTCCCGGTTCATGGCCAGGTGGAAGCCCGACCACTCGGGATGGCGGATCACGGTCAGGTCGGGGTTGTTCTCCAGCCGGCCGATGTCGATGTGGGCCGGGTTGATCAGCGTGTCGATGTCGCCGTTCTCGAGCTGGGTGGCCCGCTGGCCCTCCTCGGTGATGACCGTCCAGCGGATGGCGTCGAGGTAGGCCGGGCCCTTGTTCTCGAAGAAGGGCGTGTTCGAGCCGGGATAGTCGGCCCACCGGTTCACCAGCACATGGCTGCCCGGCTGCCACTCCTCGTGGGTGAACGGCCCGGTGCCGTCGGCGAACTCGGTGCCGTAGGACGACTCCGGGTTCAGCGTGCCGTCGGCGTTGAGGGAGCTTTCCTTCCATGTGTTGATGTTGAGGATGCGCCAGTAGCCGGTCTTGTGGGGGCCGAGCGCGCCCACCCAGGGGTTCTTCATCTTCATGATGACGGTGTTGCCGTCGGCCTCGTAGGTGTCGACCGGAGCGGCCAGCCCGGCGATGAAGCTGAAGGCCTGCACCGAGCGGTAGAACTCGGCCACCATCTCGGCGTCGACGGTGCCGCCGGAGTGCGAGAGCTTGCCGTCGGGAATGTCGAAGGTGTAGGTGAGTCCGTCGTCGGAGACCGAGAAGCCCGAGGCGAACTGGGGAACGTCGGCACCGGACGGGTCGTTCGACAGGATGGCCTCGTAGATGGCGAAGAAGGCCGGGTCGTACCAGTTGGTGGTGAGCGGGTCGTGCTTGGAGACGTCGCGGTTGTAGCCCTCCCGCAGCGTGCCGCCCTGGGTCGGGCCCGAGGGCTCGGGGGCCGCGGTGGTGGCTGGGGCCGCGGTGGTGGTAGCAGCGGGCGCGTCTTCGGCGTCGTCGCCGCAGGCGGCCAGGATGGTGGCCGCGGCGGCCACCCCGACACCCGACAGGCCGAGGCGCTTCATGAACGCCCGCCGGTCGAGTTGATTGGCCTGGTACTGGTCGGCCAGTTCGGCGACCTCCGGGCCGTACTCATCGCTTATCCATGAAGTCCCCATGGGACGCCCCCTTCTTCCAGAGTGGTGTACACGCGGCCGACACGATCGTGGCGGCGACCGGCGCGGCGATTGTATACCAAAATGTCAGACCGTTGCCAGTCGCGGCCGGTACGGGCTCTACCGGTCCCTCAGCGGTCGTCGAACGCCTGAGCCGACGGGTACGAGGCCCGGAACTGGCGTGCCGCCTTCGCGGTCCAGTGCTTGCCGAGAGGCACGGTCAGCTCGACCCGCTGGGGGTCGGCGCAGGGCTGGCCCTGGGCCACGTGCAGGGCAGTGGCGTCGCCCGTGTGCCGCAGCACGTAGGAGTAGACGGTCCGGTAGCCCTGGTGGTTGCAGATGCCGGTGTCGCCGTCGTCGTGGGAGCGTTGCAGATCGAAGATGTCGTCGATCCTGCCGGCCTCCTGCACGCGGCGCTGGGCGGCGGCCAGCCGCTTCCGGGTGGTGACGGTGTCGTCGTCGCCGGGATGTGGCTTGAGCGCGATGTGGTGGTTGGATCGGGCGGTCGGTGCAGCCAGCTCGGTCGCATCGATGCGGTCGCCTCGCACCTCGACCGCGGCCGCGCCCGAGGCGTCGATCATGATCAGGTTGGCCCACAGGTAGGGCCGGGACTCGACGGCCTGGCCCACCGCGGCGACCGCGGAGCCGACGTCGCGTCCCTCGCGCAGGGCGATCTCGGTCAGCTCGTCGTAGTTGGCGTGGCCCTCGATGGTGCGCACGTTGGAGTCGCAGCACAGCAGCCCGTGCTCGTTGGCGCCGATGGAGAAGCCCGAGAACTCGTCGAGGTCCGGGTCGGTGCCGGCCCAGGTTGAGACGCCCCGCACCCCGAACACGCCGGGCTCGGTGATCAGCCGGTCGTCGAAGTGGGTCCGGCCGAAGTCCTTGTTCTTGAACAGCAGGTAGTCGCCGTCACCGATTCGCAGCACGCCGGTGGTGCACATGGGTCCCTCCCTCGGCTGCGGCCCCCCTGGAGTTGGCGCCGGGCCCAAGAACGTAGCGGACGTATACATGGACCGGACGGGGTGCCAAGACTCGACCGGCAGATGGCCTCTGACCTCTGCAAATAGCTCAGACTCAGGACTGCGTTGTCACTTGAGCATCGCTGCGCAGCCTGGTGCTCGGGAGCGGACCAGGCTAGCCTTGAACCCAGGTGAACGCAGGGAGAACGCGCGCTGACGGCCCCGAACGCTGCTACGACATCAGTCTGTTTCATTATATGCTGGCTTCGATTCTTATTCTCGGGGATTCTCCGCCGACGGCTCGGGGGTGCGGCGTGTGGACGCTGCCGGGAGTTGGGCGTCGCGCGCCAACTGTGCTCCGACGACCGAGTTGAGGGGCGCGCTACGCTGGCGCGAGGTTCGGGATCGTGATCAATGTGCGATGCTCGTCCGCTTTCGGCCGCAGCTCCGGAGGCTGCTCGCGTTGAAGGAGGCCTCCCATGAAGACCATGACCGTGGATGACGGCCTCTATGGCACCCTCGAGATGGCGGCTGATCGCAATGGCAGGCCGGTCCAGGAGCTGGTGAACGAGGCCATCGTTTCCTGGTTGGCGGATGCTGCGATGGACGACGCCGAGCGGGCGACGATCGAGCAGGCGCGCGCCGAGGCCGTCGAGCAGGGCGGCGTCGAGTTCGAGGCATTCCTCGACCAGCTCCCGGAGGACCGGGATTGATTGTCGGCGTCGTATCGGGTTGAGCTGTCTCCGGGTCGCGAGGCGGGACGAGCGCACGTATCGAGACTTGTAACCGGCCGGATTCGAGGCGACGGGCTGCTATCCGCTCGTCTTCTGAGGGTGTGGTCGGCGGACGGGCAGGGTTATTCGGGTCGGGTGGTCGGCGTCGTGCAGCACGGTCTGGGTGGCCGGCACGGCAGCCAGGATGTTCTCGCGCAGGGGGCGGCCGCCCGAGTTCAGGTTGCGGTCCCACTGCGGGAAGTCGGAGCTGGAGACTGTGAGCCGCAGGCGCGACCCGGCCGGCACGTGCGCTCCGACCGGCCCGAGGTCGATCCTCAGCTCGTAGATCTCGCCTGGGGTGATCGGCTCGGGTTCGCTGAGCGAGTGCCGGTAGCGGGCCCGCAGGATCCCCTCCTGGAGGTTGGTGCTGCGGCCGGTCCCGTCCACGACGCACAGGCGCGCCGTGAAGTCGGTGTCGGGCGCGGTGCTGGCCGCGTGCAGCGTGACCGACACATCGCCGAGCAGCTCGATGCCGGAGTCGAGGGGTTCGGAGGTGTACACCAGGATCATGCGGGACACCTCGGCGCCGTGCTGGTCGGCGGGGCCCATGGGCGTGATGGTGTCGAAGCAGCACGAATGCCCGCCCAGGCTCGGGATGGGAACGCTCGGGTCGTAGACGAAGAGGTCGGGCGGCTCGGCCCCGGGGACGGTCCGGTCGAGCCTGCCGTCGCCGAACTTGGAGTTGGCCCGCCCTCCGGAGTGGACGTACCACTCCTCGGTCGCCGAGTCCGGCGGCGGCCACTCGTCGAAGTCGCGCCACCCGCCGTCGAGGGTGAACACCGTGACCGGATGGTCGAGCACGCCGTTGTCGACGCCCTTGAGCGTGCAGTCGAACCAGCGCAGATGCCAGTCGTCGATCTCGTTGGTGCTCGGGCCCTCGCAGCCGCAACGCCCCGTCGGGGTCCAGGGCATGTGGGTCCAGGGGCCGATCAGCAGCTTCTGGGCGTGCCGGGCGGGACGGCTGCCCGCAGCGCTTCGCAGTCCGCTGAAGTTCTTGACCGTCCCGGTCAGGAACACGTCCCACCAGCCCCCGAAGTGCAGCGCCGGCACGTCGATGCGGCTGTAGTCGGCGTCGATGCTCCAGCGGTGCCAGTAGTCGTCGTAGCTGCAGTGCTCCAGCCAGTCGTGGAAGTACGGCGCGTAGCTGTCCTGCAGCGGGGGGAACTCCGACAGGGGCAGGTGCCAGAACCAGGCTTCGGCCCCGCCCAGCGCCGCCGACAAGGACTCGGCCGCGGCCCGGTCGCCGGCCCGCACCGCCGAGCCGACGGCCAGCACGGTGGCCCAGTAGCACACGAAGGCCGCCGCCAGAGCCCCGCCGTTGTAGGTCCAGCCCTCGTAGTACTGCGAACCGGTGAAGCCCGGCGCCATGGTCTTCAGTGCAGCGGGCCGGGTGACGGCGGCCAGCAGCTGGGTCGCCCCGACGTAGGAGAACCCGAACATGCCGACGTCGCCGTTGGAGCCCGGCAGGCCCGCGGCCCATTCGACGGTGTCGTAGCCGTCGTCCATCTCGTGCTTGAACGGGTAGAAGTCGCCCTCAGAGCTGTAGCGGCCCCGGGTGTCCTGGATCACCACCATGTAGCCGTGGGAGACGTACCAGGAGGGATGGGTGTTGCCGAAGGTCGACACGTTGACCCGCTTGTCGTACGGGCTGCGCGACAGCAGCACCGGGACACCGCCCGCCGGCACGTCCGCGGGCCGGTACACGTCGGCTCGCAGCACGGTGCCGTCGCGCATGGCGGCGGGCACGTCCCGCTCGACGGTGACCGCCATTCCGGGCAGGCTCTCGATTGTCATGGCAGGTCTCCAGTCCTCGATTCCGTTGGCGGCAGGCCGCTCAGATTCCGGCCACGGCGGACTCGACGGTCGGCAGGTTCTCGATTGTCATGGTGACTTTCCGGTGTGTCAGTATCGGCCTGTACTTCCCGGGCGTAGGGCCCGAGGTCGATCCAGGGGTGTTATCGATGAGCGAATTCAAGCAGGAGCGCTACTACGAGGAGGATTCCGGCGCCGGCGGGATCCCCGCCAATCAGGTGGCGGAGTTCCTGGCCGGCGCCGACAGCACGTGGCTGCTCAAGCTGGCCCACGTCAAGCCCGATGGATGGCCCATGGTGGTGCCCCTGTGGTACCAGTGGGACGGCGAGGCGTTTCTGGTGGTGGGGCGCAAGCGCTCCGAATGGGTGGAGGACCTGCGGCGCGAGCCCCGCTGCGCGGTGTGCATCGAGGAGCTCGCCCATCCCCGCATCCGCAAGGTGCTGGCCCAGTGCACGGCAGAGATCGTCGAGGGCCCCGCGGTGGGGGAGGACTCCCAGTGGGTGCCGGTCGCCGAGGAGATGGCCGTTCGCTACACCGGTCCCGAGGGACCCGAGCAGCTCAAGATGTCGTGGGGATGGGAGCGCTACCTGGTGAGGCTCGTGCCCCGTGACGGCCGTCTGGTCACCTGGCAGGGAGCGGACTGGGCGCTGCGATACTTCGATCCCGGTCAGCGTCCCGACCTGGAGGCGCAAGCGAGCGCGAAGAGGACGTGACTCTCGCGTGAGGGCTCCCGCTGAGAAGGCTGCCGCGCTGCGCCGGTCCGAGATCCGGGTGCTGTTCGATGCCGCGGCCCGCATCGGCCGCGACGTGATCCGGCTCGAGGTGGGCGAGCCCAGCTTCACCACGCCCGCCCACGTGATCGACGCTGCGGCGCGGGCCGCTCACGACGGCCACACCGGGTACGGGCCCAACGGCGGTCTCACCAGCCTGCGCGAGCTGCTCGCCGGCAAGCTGCGCCGGGTCAACGGCATCGAGGCCTCCATCGACGAGATCGTGGTGACGCCCGGGGGCATGAACGCGCTGTACTCGGTGTACCTGGCGCTGCTGGAGCCGGGCGACGAGGTGCTGCTGCCCACCCCGGGATTCCCGAACATGGACGAGACCGTCACGCTGTTGGGGGGTCGGCCGGTGTTCTACCCCCTCGGGGCCGAAGCAGGCTTCATGCCCGAGATCGAGGCTCTCGAGGCTCGGGCGACGGAACGGACCAAGATCCTGTTCGTGAACACGCCGGCCAACCCGACCGGCGCGGTCTACCCGCCTTCGCTCATGCAGGACCTGGTGGATTTCGCTGCTCGCCACGACCTGTGGCTGCTGTGTGACGAGGTCTACGACGAGATGGTGCTGTCCGACGGCTGCGTGCACACCGCGGCCGCGCCCCTGGACCCCGACGGCCGGGTGATCACGGTGTGCAGCTTCTCGAAGGTCTACGCCATGACCGGCTGGCGCGTCGGCTACGCGGTCGCGCCGGTCGTCATGGCCGACCTGTTGCGCAAGCTGCAGGAGCCGCTGGTGTCGTGCCCGAGCACGATCTCCCAGAAGGCGGCCGAGGCCGCCCTGACCGGGCCCCGCGCCCCGTACGAGCAGATGCTGGACGCCTACCGCCGCCGCCGAGAGGTGGCCCTCGACGTGGCGGCCTCTACGGGAGTGCGGGCGGTGGCGTCCGACGGCACCCTCTACATGCTGCTGGACGTCTCCGGCTCGGGCCTCGACGACTTCGACTTCGCATTGGAGCTGCTCAACTCGCACTCGGTGAGCGTGGCGCCGGGCTCGGTCTTCGGGCCCGCCGGGAGGGGCTGGGCCCGGATCTCGCTGGCCGCCGAGGAGGATCTGATAGCCGAGGGCGTCCGCCGGCTGGCGAAGACCCTCCACGAATAGTGGAAACAGGAGCCGAACAAGGGTGAAGCAATCAGACCACTACAGAAGAGGTACGCAGGAATGAGTTCGACGCAGACCTCAACGATGGCGGATCGGGCTCGCGCCTATCTCGACGGGCGCGACGGCGAGGTGCTCGAACTGGCCCGAGACCTGATCCGGACCCCGTCACCCAACCCTCCCGGCGATGAGCGGGCCGTGGCCGACCTGGTCACCGAGAGGCTGCAGGCACTCGGCATTGACGACATCACCCGTGTCGGGGCCCAGGAGGAACGGCCCAACGTGCTGGCCCGGGTGAAGGGCAACGCGCCGGGCCAGACCTTGGTCCTGTCGGGGCACATCGACACCAAGCCCGCCGGGGACATGGAGGCCTGGGAGACCGACCCCTGGGATCCGGTGCTGCGCGACGGTCACCTCATCGGGTTGGGCTCAGGCGACATGAAGGCCGCGGTGGCCGGGATGATGTACGCGGCCGCCGCCCTCCACCACGCCCAACAGAGCGGCAGCGCCGATGAGGGATTCGCCGGTGAGCTGCTGCTGGTGTTCACCGCGGACGAGGAGGCCGGTGCGGTGTTCGGGTCCAAGTGGCTGGCCGAGAACGGCCACCTTCAGGCCGACGCCGCCATCATCGGCGAACCCAGCGGCATCACCGCTGAGTGGCAGTCCGTCCACCTGGTGTCGAGAGGAGCGGCCCTGTTCAAGGTGGCCCTGACCGGAACCCAGATGCACTCCTCGATCTCGGACCGCATTCCGGGCATCAACGCCACCGTGAAAATGGCCCGCCTGATCGATCGAATGGACCGCGAGCTCCTGTCCTACCTGTCCTACGACCAGCACCCGCTGTGCCCGACCGGTCCGACCGTCAACGTGGGGGTGATGGCTGAGGCCGGCGTGTTCTACGGCGTCTACCCCGGGAACGCCGAGTTCGCCTGCGACGTGCGGACCTTGCCGGGAATGACCGAGGAGTCGCTCAAGGCCGACATCGGACGCTTCCTCGACGACGCCAGGGCCGACGATCCGGACCTGCGAGCGGAGCTCGACTGGTTCCTGACGGTTCCACCGGTCGAGATCGATGCCGACCACCCGGTGGTCGGCGCCCTTGTCGAAGCCGGTCGGGAGGTCCTGGGAACCGCCCCTGACCTCGACGCCTTCCCGGGCGCCACCGACGCGCCCTACTTCCAGCTCACCGCGGGCATTCCGACCGTGGCCGCGTTCGGTCCGGGCATGCTGCCCCGGGCCCACAGCCCGAACGAGTACATGGACGCCGACGGGGCCGCACTGTCGGCCAGCATCTACGCCCTGGCCGCGTTGCACTACCTCGGCGAGGCCGGCGGCGACGGGTAGAGAGTCGAATGACCATCCCGATCGCCGAGCTCTGCGAGCGCTACCGGCGCGTCTCCGTGTCGGTGGTGTGCGACGCTCTCTACGAGTTGGGTCTACCCGAGCGGGTGCTGCCCAGCAGCCTGCGCCCGCTGCTGGGTGACGACACCATGGCCGGGATCGCCTACACGCTGCGGGGCCGGGCCATCCGCCCCGCGATCGGCTGGGAGCGCGGCATCGAGCGCATCGAGTCGTACCTGCGGATGTTCGACGAGCTGTCGCCCCACTCGGTGCTGGTGTCGTCCAATCCCGGCAGCGAGGTGGGCCACTTCGGCGAGCTGACCGGGAACGCGGCCAAGCAGCGGGGCTGTGCCGGAGTGGTGCTCGACGGCAACCTGCGAGACCTCGACGGCCTGCTCGACATCGGACTGCAGGTGTTCTACCGGGACCTGTCCCCGCTCAACGCCATCGGTCGCTGGGAGATGGAGGCGTCTCAGGTGCCGGTGACGATCGGCGACGTCGTCGTGGAGCCGGGCGACCTGATCGTCGCCGGCCGCGACGGCGTGCTGGCCGTTCCCGGCGGCGAGAAGGAGCGCGTGCTGGAGCAGGCCGAGTCGATCGACGGCTCCGAGGCGCAGGTGCGCCAGGACATGCGCGAGGGCGCCTCACCGTGGGAGGGACTGGAGCGCCATGGCCACATCTGATCCGGCCAGGCCGGCGCGATCGGAGGCAAGCGGTTGATTCACGAGCTCGTGGTGCCCCAGATGGGGGTGGTGGAACAGGTACTCGTGGTGGAATGGCTCGTCGATGACGGCTCGGAGGTGGCCGTCTCCGACCCGGTGGTGGTGGTCGACACCGACAAGGCAGAGACCGAGCTGGAGGCCCCCGCGTCGGGCCGCCTGACGATCCTGGTGT
>Ga0209544_1001438_pt1 | contig 26007 bp, 31 predicted proteins | sample MesohylPK_FD_187297 | JGI IMG/M metagenome (GOLD analysis project Ga0209544, IMG submission 187297) | Host-associated microbial community of the marine sponge Aplysina aerophoba from Gulf of Piran - sponge mesohyl, lysed by proteinase K... | ecosystem: Host-associated > Porifera > Sponge >...
GGACTCCTGTTCGGATTCTTTTTCCGCAAGCCGCGCCTTGGCCTTTTCGCCAAGCTGCGCCTTGATCGGATTGTTGCGCTCCTTTTTCGGCACGATGCCGGCGGATTCGAGCATTCTTGAAACCCGGTCCGTCGGGACCGCCCCCTCGGCGAGCCAGAATTTGATTCGGTCGACATCCATGTTGATTCTATCTTCGCGATCCTTGGGCAGCAGCGGGTTGTAGGTTCCGAGCTTTTCCTTGTATCGACCGTCTCTCGGCATGCGCGAGTCCGCGGCGACGACGCGGTAGAAGGGGCGCTTTTTCGAGCCGCCGCGAGCAAGGCGGATTTTCATGGCCATATCTGCATTTCCTTTAGAATAGGTTGGTTAAAGTCGATTACTTCTTTTGAACCAGATGATTCTGGATGACTTCTTCGATTACGAAGTTGATAAATTTCCTGGCAAAGACTGGATCTAGGTCCGCAGCCAAAGCAAGCTTCTCCAGCCTTTCAATTTGACGTACCTCGCGCGCCGGGTCGGCGGGGGGGAGGTTGTGCTTGGCCTTGAGCTGCCCGACGGCCTGCGTCTGTTTGAATCGCTCCCCGAGCGTGTAGATCAGGATCGCGTCGAGCCGGTCTATGGATTCGCGGTGCTCCCTAAGGAGGCAGTCTGCAACATCGCCGTTGTCGCGCAATTTATTTCATACTCTGAGCTGGCGAAACCCGGTTATGTCGAGGCGTCGACGGAATTCCGGGCGGAATGCCCGGGTATGCCAGATTGGACGTTCTCATTGCTATACGAATTCTCCAAATAAAAGCGCGCCCGCGGGCGAACCCTCGCTGACGGACGTTGGACGAATGCCCAGGAAGCCGCCGACTGCAGCCGACTCCCTTCGCTGGGAGAGCAATCGGTAACGAGGTTCGAAGGGATTGTCAATACGACCGCGCCGGCGGCGCGGACAAAATTTCTCCTGCTTCCGGTCATGCGACAATTGATTTATTCGTAGCCGGATGGCGACGTTAAGCGAACCCGGCCGCGGACATGCCGCGATGCTTCTGTTTTCCATAGGAATTGCGGGATCGTTTAGCCTTGGCGGCCTCGTTGCAAACGAAATCTCGCCGGTGTCGCTAAATGCCGTTCGATTCGCGTTCGCGGCTTTAGTTGTCGCCGCCGCCGTTATTCCGCTGGGCATGGTCCGCAGGAGCCACTTGTCCGCGCCGTGGCGGTACATGGCCACCGGCGTTTTGATGAGCATTTATTTCGTACTGATGTTCGAAGGGCTGAAAACAGCCTCGGCGGTTTCGACAAGCGCCGTTTTTACTTTAGCGCCTTTGATTTCAGCGATATTCGGATGGTTTCTGCTTCGGCAAATAACGACTCCTAGAATGGCCGTCGCGCTGGCCATTGCCGCGTGCGGTGCAATTTGGGTAATTTTTCGCGCCGATCTGGGAGATCTGCTCGCCTTCAAGGTCGGGCGCGGAGAAACCATATTTTTCTTCGGCTGCATCGCCCATGCCGCCTACACGCCTCTCGTGCGCAAACTGAACCGGGGCGAGCCTCCCGCCGTATTCGTGCTCGGCACCCTGGTCGCCGGTACGGTCGTTCTTTTTATCTACGGTTGGAGGGATGTCCTAGACACGCCTTGGAGTCGACTGCCGACTATCGTTTGGGTTACGCTTGCCTACGTTGCGATCGTGGCCAGCTCCTTCACGTTCGTGGCCGTCAACTATGCGACTCTGCGGCTTCCGGCGGCCAAAGTCATGGCGTACACCTACCTTACGCCGACATGGGTAATAGGCTGGGAATGGGCTTTGGGCCAGGAATTGCCGAAGCCCATGGTTTTTATGGGCGTTGGGCTGACGGTCGTGGCCCTCCTAGTGCTTCTGAAGGACGACGGGCATATTCCTAGGCAAACGAATAACCGCGCTTGAATTCAAGCGCGAATTCGCCGGCGGCGGTCCGCAGGAAACCATCACCGATCTCGTTCGCGGTCGCCGAAATCGGCTTCCAGGAAAGCTTCAAAGGCATCGAAGTTCATGCGTTCGAATTTGCCGAATCCCTCGATCCAGATCAAGGCGTCGTATAGTCCGTCGGGTTCCAGCCCGCACCACTTTACTCTTCCCTGCCTCTTCTGGACGACAAGGCCGGCTCGCGCAAGTACGAGAAGATGCTTCGATATCGCCGCCAGCGAGATTTCGAACGGCTCGGCGATCGCGCCAACCGCCATGTCCCGTTCCAGGAGCATGGATAGAATGCGCCGCCTCGTGGGATCGGCAAGCGCGTTGAAAATACCGTCGAGTTGATCTTCGTCCATGGCAATCGATAGCGATTATGAGTTGAAAACTCAACCTGGAGGTTGAATAAATTTTTTCGAGCAAATCGAAGGCTAATTCGGAAATTTTGCTCATGCGCTGCTTGATTTACCAAATAATCCTTTTAAATCAATTTGTTATCTATATTGTCCGCGCTTGCGAATTGGTCTTGACAGCAATTCCTGCGGTTATTAGTTTGCCCGCGTTTTGCTGTCCGGGAGCAATCGGGTGCCTGAGCCAGACGACCCAAAGAACGCGGCGGCGATCAGAAGGCGGATAGAGGCCGCGAAGTCGGCTTTGAACCCGAAGCGACCGGAAACCGGACCGGCGAGCCAGGCGCATCTCGCGTGGCGAATGGTCGTGGATCTGGTTGCGGGCATCGGCATCGGGGCGGCATGCGGCTTTGGTCTCGACAGCTTGTTCGGCACGACGCCCGTGCTGCTGGTTGTTCTGACCCTGCTGGGATTCGCAGCCGGCGTAAATCTGCTGCTCCGAACGGCCAAGTCGGTTGCGGTCGAAGCGGGCGAAGGGAAAGACGGCGATAGCGGCTCCTCCCGGAAGGAGGCGCCGAAGGAGGGAAACGGTGGCTGAGCAATCTGAAGGCGGACTGAATATCCATCCGATGGATCAGTTCATTATCAAGCCGCTTTTCGGAGACGGCCCGCTGCAGTGGTATACGCCCACGAACTCTACGCTTTGGATGGCGCTTTCGGTGCTGGCGGTGGTCGCGCTTCTGCTCTTGAGCACGCTGCGCAAGGCGGAAGTTCCCTCGCGCCCGCAGCTGATCGTGGAGCTGATCTACAGCTTCCTGCGCAACATGGTGGAAAGCGTAGCCGGACGCGACGGCCTGAGATTCTTTCCCTATATTATGACCGTGTTCATGTTCATCGCCCTGTCGAACGTGCTCGGCCTCATTCCCGCAAGTTTCACGGCGACTTCGCACATCGCGGTTACCGCCGCGCTGGCGCTGACGGTTTTCGTTTCGGTGACCGTCATCGGATTCGCGAAGCACGGTCTCGGGTTTCTCGGCCTGTTCTGGATTTCGTCGGCTCCTCTGCCGCTGCGTCCAGTCCTCGCTTTGATCGAAGTCATGTCCTATTTCGTGCGCCCGGTCAGCCATTCGATTCGACTGGCGGGCAACATGATGGCCGGCCACGCGATGATCAAGGTCTTCGCCGGCTTCGCGGGCGTCATGGGCGTGGGAGCAGTAGTGCCAATAGTTGCGATCGCGGCGGTCTACGGCCTGGAGCTTCTGGTAGCTCTAATTCAAGCATATGTGTTTACGATCCTAACGTGCGTGTACCTCAAGGACGCGCTTCATCCGCAGCATTAGCGGTGTCGCGCGATTCTGCCATCCTCAGCAAAAGGAGCGAATTAATGGAAGGCGATATTGAAGTTTTGGGCAAAATGATCGGCGCGGGCCTCGCCTGTATCGGCATGGGCGGCGCGGCCATCGGCGTCGGAAACGTTGCCGGCAATTATCTTTCGGGCGCTCTGCGGAATCCATCCGCCGCGGCTTCCCAGACAGCCATGCTGTTTATCGGCATCGCCTTCGCCGAGGCTTTCGGGATATTCTCTTTCCTCGTCGCCCTATTGCTGATGTTCGCGATCTAGACCGGGAACGGCCCACCGATCGCCGCGCCGCCGAGAGTTGCGGCATTAAGCGGTTCGGCGGGGCCGACTCGCTGAATTCAGGAGGAGACCATGGCGACAGCTACGACCGCTGCGGATAACGCGCCGGGCATTCCGCAACTGGATTTTTCCACGTTCCCGAACCAGATTTTCTGGCTCGTCGTCGCGCTTTTCGTTCTATTCATTGTCGTCAAGCGCGTCGCCATTCCGAGAATTGGCGGGATTCTGGAGCAGCGGGCGGCGCGCATGAAGGCCGATCTGCAGCAGGCCGAGGAACTTTCGACGCAGGCTGCGAAGCTAGAAGAGGAAAGTCGCCGAAGGATGGCCGAGGCTAAAGCCGAGGCCGAGAAGACCGGCGCGGCTGCGCGCGAGGAAATTCGGCAAATGACTGAGGCCGCGATGGAGGAAGCCTCGCGGAAGATTGCGGGCATGGCCTCGGTTGCCGAAGCGCGAATTGACGAAATCCGCAGGAACGCTCAGGAGGGCATCGTCGAAATCGCCCAGGAAGCCGCCTATGAAATCGTCTCCGCAATGCTGCCGGGCAAGGAAGACAGGGAAGCGGCGAGCGACGCGGTTCGCAGGCGCGCCGGGAGCGAAGCGCAATGATCAGAACCGCAATTTCGACAACTGCCTTGTTCGGCGCCGCGACGGTGCCGGCGCATGCCGCCAGCGGGCCGTTTCTATCGCTCGGCAATACCAATTTCGTGGTTATGCTGTCCTTCGCCCTTTTTATCGGCGTCCTGCTCTATTTCAAAGTGCCGAAAATTGTCGCGTCGCTTCTAGACAGGCGGATCGAGTCCATCAGGTCGGATCTAGCGAACACGGCGGCGATTCACGACGATGCCAAGTCGCTTCTCGATCGCTGCGAACGCGATCGCAAGGCGGCCGATGCCGACGCGGAGCGAATCGTCGCCAGCGCGAAGGAGCAGGCGGAATCGCTTGTTGAAAAGGCCAAGCGCGACATCCAGGGCGCGGTGGCGCGGCGAATTTACGCCGCGGAGGAGCAGATCGCATCCGCAGAAGCGGCCGCCGTCGCCGAAATCCGAAATCGCGCCGCGGAAATCGCGGCCGCTTCCGCCGGTCAATTAATTGCCGACAGTCTCGACGACGACGATCGAAACAGGATTTTCGACCAGTCGATCCAAGATGCGAAAACGCACCTTGGATAAGGCGGATGCGGCGAACCGGATAGACATTTCTTTCGCGGAACTCGAACAGGCTTGAATGTTCAAGGCGCGCCGGCGGCGAGCCTGGACGCCGCGTAGCGGCAAGTCGCCGGAGCCGCGCTCCCTCGGATCACCCGTGTGCCGCCGCTAGCCGGAAGCGCGCCTAGCCGATTCCCAGGCAAGTATAGACTTCTTCACGGCCAGCCCCCATTCGTATCCGCCCAGCGAACCGGACTTTCGGATGACTCTGTGGCACGGGATTAGCCAGCTGACGGGGTTGCGTCCAACGGCTGACCCCGCCGCTCGGGACGCGCGCTCATTTCCTGTCGAACGGGCGATTTCAGAGTAGGTCGCGACTCTCCCTTCGGGAATCGACAGCAGCGCCTCCCAGACCTTTATCTGGAAAGGCGTTCCTGAAAGCAGGAGGCGCGTGTCTCCCCGCTGATTAAGAACGGCGTCGATCCAGGAGCATGCAAAGGCGCGATCCTCGACGAAGCCCGCCTTCGGCCAGCGGCTCGCCATATTCCGGAATGCGGAATCGCGTCCGCATTCGGCGGCGAACGCCAGCCCGCAAATTCCGCGCTCCGTGCAAAGAGCTAGCATGTCGCCGAACGGGCTGTCGAGCCAGGCGTGGCGAATCGTCAGGCCAAAGCCATTTTGAGCGAATTCGCCCGGGGTCATAGCTTCCCAGCGGATGAACAGGTCGTAAAGGCGGCTTGAACTCGACATTCCCAAGGAATTTGCGGCGCCGAGCATTGTCTCGTTCTCGCGCAGCAGCGACTTGGCGCGATCGAGGACTATGAATTGCTGATACCGCTTGGGAGAAATTCCCGCCCATTGCGAAAAAACCCTTTGGAAGTGGGATGCGCTCATTCCCATGGCGGCGGCCAGGGCGTCTAGCCTCATCTGATTGCCGCCGGATCGCTCGATTAAATCTATCGCGCGAGCAATAACGCGGTAGTGATAGGCGTCGCTACAGCTGTTCATAGCATTCCTCTGCTTTTCGTCTTCAATATTTGCTCCGGTCGTCGCGGTCGAACCGAATCTTGCGGATTCGCGACGGCGGTCTTGTGAATGGCGCAATTCGGCGGCATAGGTGCCTGATGGAATCCCATTTGGAATATCGACGAGTCCGCGAGGCTTTCAGACGATTCAAGGATCGCGAAGCCGAGCCGAAAGGCGAGCTGGAGCATGTCAACGCGTTCACGCTGCTCGTGGCCGTGTCGCTTTCGGCGCAAGCGACGGACGTTGGGGTCAACAAGGCCACTCGACCGCTATTCGAGGTTGCGGACACGCCTGAAAAAATGATGGACCTCGGCGAGGAGGGGCTCATCGGCTACATCAAATCCATTGGCCTCTACCGAAACAAGGCAAAGAACATCCTCAAGCTCTCGCGCCTTCTCCATGAAAATTTTGACGGCGAAGTGCCGTCGTCCCGAGCGGCTCTGGAATCGCTGCCGGGAGTAGGTCGCAAAACTGCGAACGTGGTTCTCAACATGTGGTTTCGCCATCCGGCGCAGGCGGTGGATACCCACATATTCAGAGTCGGGAATCGCACCGGGTTCGCGCCGGGCAAGAATGTCGATCAAGTCGAGAGAGGCATTGAAGACCGCGTGCCTGTCGAATACCAGCAGCATGCGCACCATTGGCTAATTCTACACGGACGCTACGTTTGCAAGGCTCGAAAACCGATGTGCGGAACCTGCATAATCGAAGATCTTTGCCAGTACGGAGAAAAGACGATTTGAAGCGCCGAGCGTATTCGCCGTGCGGCGCGACCGGTTGATTGCGTCATGGCGAAAAGAATGCAGGCCGTCGGCATCGGCAACGCTCTCGTCGACATTCTCGGGCACGTCGACGACGAATTTCTCAAACAGTACCGGATCGAAAAGGGCGTGATGCAGCTGATAGATCGCCCGCGCGCGAGCGAATTGACCGTTCCGCTTGGAACTACGACGGCCGTCTGCGGCGGTTCGGCCGCCAATACCATTGCCGGTCTTGCGCAGCTGGGCCACGCAACGGCCTATGTCGGCAAGGTCAAGGAGGACGCGCTCGGAGTCCTGTTCGCCGAAGACATAAGGTCGTTGAATATTGCCTACGGAACCGGGCTGGCTCCGGCTTGCAAGCCGTATGGGACGGGTCGCTGCATCGTGCTCGTAACGCCCGACGGCGAGCGCTCGATGAATACCTATCTCGGCGCGTCCGAATTTCTGACGCCCGAAGACATCGACGCCGGCCTTATCGGCGATTCGGAATGGCTTTACCTCGAAGGCTACCGATTCGACGGACCGGAAAGCCAGAGGGCGTTCCTAGCCGCCGTTCGCGCGTGCAAGCGGGCCGGCGGCCGAGTTGCGCTGACACTTTCGGACCCGTTCTGCGTGGACCGGCATCGCGAAGCGTTTCGATCGCTGCTTAGGGAAAAGCTCGATATACTGTTTTGCAATCGTCAGGAATTGCTGTCCATGTATCAGATGTCCGATCTGGATCGCGCGCTGGCGGATTCGGCTTCGGAATCGGGAATTGTCGCGTGTACGCTGGCGGAAAACGGGGCAATCGTTGCTTGCGGCCGCGAACGGAGCAAGGTGGATGCGTTTCCGACGAAAGTCGTCGATGCGACCGGCGCAGGCGATTTGTTTGCGGCGGGATTCATCCACGGCGTATTGGAAGGCCGCGAATTAGCTGCTTGCGCCCGCCTCGGTTGCGCCGCCGCGTCGGAAGTCGTAGCGCACATCGGCGCGAGACCGGAATCGAGTCTCGGCGACGCATTTAGGCGCCGCGGCCTCGGATGAATATTGCCATTGCGCGGCTTCCTTGAAATAAAAGCGGCCTAAAGGCATCGACGGCGACCGCGGAAATTTAAAATGGCCTACAAATACGACACGCAGAACATATTCGCCAAAATTCTAAGAGGCGAAATTCCGTGCGACAAGGTTTTGGAAACCGAGCACAGTCTGGCATTCAACGACATCTCGCCTCAGGCGCCGGTGCATGTGCTGGTTATCCCCAAGGGACCTTATGTTTGCTTCGATCATTTTGCGAGCAGCGCGTCCGACCAGGAAATCGCCGACTTCTCGCGCGCGATCTCGGAAGTGTGCCGCATCAAGGGCGTAAGCGCCGATTCCGGCAACGGCTACAGGATGATTTCGAATGCCGGGCCGGACGGAGTGCAGGAAGTCCCGCACCTCCACTTTCATATTCTCGGCGGCCGGCGCATCGGCCGGATGATCCAGCCCGGTTGAAATTGCCCGCTCGCGGTCTGCGATTGTCCGGTGCAGCGGCTCGGCAAATCGCGCGGCGCTTGCTATTGAATAATACTATTCCCGCATGCTACCTCGGCGCCGGCCAAATTCGAACGCGTTGAAAGCTCCCGTGATGCTTCCCGCGTCAATTCCCCGAAGCTCGGGCGCCGAAAGCAAGGAGCAGATCCGGGGACTTGGCGATGGACGACCGGACCGCGCCAGCCTTATTCCACTCGACATTGGCGTTTTCGCAGACCTGGTTTTTAAGATGATTGCCTTCAGAAACTGGAAGACGGCCCCGGACGGTTTCAGCGCCGCATAGGCCTTCGGTTATCCGCAGCGGCTGATCCGAGGATTTCCCTAGCCGCTCCAGCCCTCGATTTCCCGCTTCAGCAACGTTTTCCGGCTATTGCTGCAATTGCGAACAAACGCGCTAAACATGCAGCCACTTATCCGCATGATTCCATGCGACCGATTCGGATTGCCGGAATGGATCCAGACATCGCAAAGCTGCCAGCCACCGCCTTCCCCGGATGCCGGGCAGCCCTCCGGCAGTGTGAGAATGTCAAGCGGACGATCGAGAACACTTCGCATTCCAGCCGCGACGACCTTTCCCGCACAATCTGCGAGCCTCCGGACTGGCGCACCCCCGCAAAGGGGCGGCGACAACAAGATCAATGCCTGCCTGGCCATGCTCGCAACGCTGGAGTAGCAGGGGATTCCGGTGCTGTCGCCGGAATGCGCCGGGCGTGGTTGCCTGGTTTGCATCCTTGCATTATTTCGCCAATTCCCTTAGCTCCTTCACCGCGTGATCGGTATTCGCTATTGAGAAGCTGTACGGCATGACTTTCTTCACGATGGCCTTTTCTATCTGCAGCTTACAGGATGGCGCCGCCGACGGATCGCCATATTCGGTTTCCGCCGCGAGATGTCGATGGAAATAAAAGTCTTTTCCTTTGCCATTAGTTCGTGATGCTGCGATTGCCTGGATTGGATCAACCCGTAGCCGGACAGCGCGGCCGGAAGCATAATCCGTGCGAGCAAGCTGCTTGAAGGTCGTCGTTGTAGGTAAAGGCATCGTAGGGTCGAGCTTCGCCTGGTGGCTTTCTCTCGCGGGCGCCGAGGTAACTGTCGTCGCTCGAGACGAGTCGGGACATGACGAGTCTGCAACTCCGTGCAGCTGGGCCTGGATCAATGCCGGTCGATTTACGTCTCCGGAATATTCCAGGTTTCGCCATAGCAGTTCCCGGATATGGGATGAGATTTTGACTCAGATTCCCGAAATTCCCGTTTCGGGAGGCGGCTCGCTTATCTGGGACCAGCCTCGCCAGGAACTGGAGATGCTGGCGGCGAGTTTGAATTCGCTTGGCCGCGGCTGCGAATTGCTGGAAGGGGGCGAGATCAAGGCTGCGGCTCCGTATCTGCGGCATGCGCCGTCTTGCGCCTTGTTGATCCCGTCGGATCGGGCCATTGAGCCGGTTCATGCGGCTGCCGCGTTGCTCAAGGCCTCGGGAGCCTCGGTGGTCGATGCGCGTGTAGAAGGGCTAGCTGCGCGCGGTTCGAAAATTACGGGCGTATTGACGGCCAGCGAAGTTATTCAGGCGGACGAAGTCGTCGTCGCGGCCGGGCTTGGCTCGCAGGAAATTCTCCGTAGCGTCGGCTCGGAACTCGATCTGAACTCCACCATCGGCGTTCTTGGGTATTCCTCGCCTGTTCCCAAGTTCCTTGGCCATCTACTTATCGGTCCGGAGGTCCATGTTCGGCAGGACTGGAAAGGGAGGCTTGTCGCAGGCGGCAAATTCGACGGATTGAGTTCGGAGATGCCGACCCGGAAGGCGGCTCGGCAGCAGTTGCGATCGGCAAAATCCATCTTGGACTGCGAACATGAAATCGTTCTGGAAAACTATACTGTCGGTCGACGCGTCATTCCCGCTGACGGTTTGCCGAAAATCGGCAGAGTGCGAGGATTTAGCGGGCTCTTTCTTGCGGTCATGCATTCCGGCATGACGAACGCCGCCGCCGCCGGTAAATTTGGAGCGGCGGAAATTATAACGGGAACGCGCGACGCTCTTCTAAATCCGTTTCAACCTTAGCGGCCCATTGGCGTCCCGATGCATCCAATGCGCGGTCAACATGTGGCTTGACCGCGGATTCCCGATGCCAGTACGACGCGCCGGAAGGCGAGAATCAGCATCCGCGAAAAGACGGCGAATTCAAGCTCGGGGATGCCAGCCGGAAATTGGCGCGAGATTCCCAAGGAACGCTTCCGAATAGAATTCGCGGCCACGTGCCTCGACTTGGCGGCTTCAGATTTAAGCGAGCGAAAAAGCGTGCGCATTCGAAACCGTTCCGGACGGCCAGTTCGCGGTCGGCGGCCGAATCCGCAATGGATGATTGCCGCCATGACAGAAAGGATTCGTCGGAAAATTCCGTCTGGCGCTTCAACGGGGCATGGAAGCTCGGGGCGCTCTCGGCTCACGGGGCGGCATCATGGAATTACTAATGTACTTGCTTGCCAAACATTGGCGGTTTTTTAGACTTGGCGAACGGGTTTATTGATCGATCCGAACCTCGCAAATAAGGCTATTAATTCAAGATTCGCAGGCGGTCTTGTAGGCTTGCTCGAAAATCATGCCCCAAGCGCCGTTATAACCGCCGCGGCACATTTCAGCCATGTCGCCGAATCCTTCCCAATTGCTTTGAGTAAGTTCGACGCGAGTGCCGCCCTCGTTCAGCGAAGAAAATCGCAGTTCAAGAAGAGTTTCCACCCTCGTGGTTTCCGATGGATGCGGAATATGGAAGTCCATGCTAATAAATTCGTTCGGCTGGTAGCTCTTTACCGTACCCCACAGGTGCTCCTCGTTCTTGTCGCTAATCTCGACAATCCGGCCGCCGTCGGCGGGCTCGACTCGAAGTGATTTGGTAGTTCCGCCATTCATTACGGAAATAGAAATTTTGGTTAGCGGCCACCAATTCTCCATTCCGCCGAGAAACAATTCGAATGCTTTTTTCTGACTGCAATTCACTTCGACAGATTTTACGAGGGGATCAAGCATGATTATTCCGTTCATTGCCGCGCATTCCGCGCCGCTCGCTCCAATTCCACGTTTTTCGGCCGAACGCAATACTCCCAAGCACGGCAACGGAAATTCCCGCTAGGCGCCCGGAAGTGGATTTCGGCGCGGGAGGGCTCGCTTTGCCGCTGCCTGACGCGAAATGCGCCGACGGCAAATTCCGGGCGGGAGCCATGCGTTGCAATATTGCCGTTCGCTCAACATCGAACCTAGGCGGCGACACGCCTAAATCGATTTGCCGACAATCGACCGCGCTGAGCGGTTCAGCGAAAGCGAAAGCCGAACAGGTTTCGGAAATCTCGGAAGCGAGAGTCTTTGGGCGCCGATCGTTCATCGCGCAGCGTTCCGCTGGGAGGTAATGGATTCTTCTGCATCGGAGGGGATGAGTTTCCCTAGCCCGCAGGAATTGTTCCTGCCTGCGCGACAACGATCCTGAAACCGTTCCCGCGCCAGAATCCGGCCGGTTCCAAGCTTCCGCGATATATGCCATTCGCCTTCATCCTGTTGCTTGAGAAGCACCCGCCTCTCAGAACCCTCCTGACCGCGGGACCGGCATCCAGGTCTTCACGACCGTCGTTGCGATAGGGGTATGCAAAGGACGGGAGCCTCATGTCCTTGCCCCAGAGCGTCGTTGTCCACTCCCATACTTGCCCGGCCATATCCATGCATCCGAATGGCGATGCGCCTTCGGGGAAAAGGCCGACGGAACAGACTTCGTTTAGTCCCGCTTCCTCTCCATTCGCATGCCCCGCGGCCCATTCCTCGCCCCATGGGAAATGCCATCCTCGCGACCCGCGCGCGGCCGCCTCCCATTCAGGTTCGGTGGGCAATCGTACAATCTCGCGAGTGCCGATTCGGCCCGCGGTCCGCCATTCGGATGTCAGCCATGCGCAATAGTCCATCGCGTCATGCCATGTCAGGTCGACAGCGGGGGCGTTGGCGAATTCGCATCGTGTCGCATCGGCTGACCGCCATGGCCGCCCCGCGGCAGTCGCAAACTCCTGGTAGGCGAAATTGGTGACGGGATAAGCGCCGATGCGGTAGTCCTCGACGCGACAGTCATGCTCAGGCTGGGAATTTGGGTGAGTGCCGCCGCCTATTCGATATGTTCCCGCGGGCACCTCGACTAGCTTGTCAAGCTTGCGTGGATCTCCGAGCAGAGCCAAGGCTTGACCGAACTTTCGGCGAAGGCCTGCTTGCAAACCGCCTCGCTCGATTCCGGCCGCAAGGGCCATGCGAACGACTTCCGATCCCGGCTCTCCGGTTTGAACCAGGCGCGAGGCAAGCAGCAGCATCCGGGGAGCCGGTATTCCTGTCATCAATCCCCGGACCAACGCCTTCGCCCTTTCCGACCCCGCCGGCAAATCAAGCGCGAAACGGGCCATGGGACCGATCCACCTATCGTCGCGAGCCGAAATTCGGGAGACGACTTGATCAATCGGTTCGGCAGCCAGGTGGCGGGCCGCCAGGACGTCTCTCAGCCAACGCTGCCCTAACATGCGGTCCAGCGCGGCATGGTTCGACGCAAGCGAGGGCGCTCCCCCGTCACTGCCTTGGACTTGCCGCGCGGCATTCTCCGCCAACCGCCGCGCTTCGTTCGTTCCAACCAGCGAACAAGCTTGTTCCCAGGGAGGCGCGTCAATCCCGGAAGCAGCCCAAAGGGCAAACGGACCCGGCCACCGCGCCAGGTTTCGTTCCGGTTCCTTGATCCCTAATCGCTCGCACAACGCCCTGCATTCCATGCCTGGCACCGGCATCAAATCGTGCATGGCGAGGTCGGGGGGCAACTCGAATTCGGCAATGGTATCGGTTTCTCCCGTCACCAGAAGTCGGGAATCCGGATTGCAACCCAGCCAAGTCATGGCTTGTTCAAGCAAGCATCCGGCCCGGTCCGCCGCCAGATGGTCGAGTCCGTCAAGAATTGCCATGACGGCGGTGCGGTCCCTGCCTCGCCCGAATTGAAACTCGGCTTGGCCGTCGTCGCCGAGGTCGACCGAAAAAACGGTTGGCAGCGGCGCACTCCAGCGCTCGCGCAGGAACGGGCCATCGTCATTGCGGCATACGGAACGGTTCAGCCGACCTAAATTGAAAACCGGGTCGCCGCTGGATTCGCCCTTCAGGCACGCTTCGAGTTCTCGGACGAATACTGTCTTGCCGCCGCCGCGCGGCGCGCGTATCAGCACTGCGCGGTTGCTCGCGACAATTTCCACTGCGCCGAACCGGATCGTCGAGCCGTAGCTGCCTCGGTCGTCTTGGAGCGATCGCAGGCCCTTCGCGGCTTTGTCTTCCTGGCTGAAGGCCACAATCCTCGGAATATAGCCGGCCGCATGCACCACGGCCCCGAGCGACGGATGATCGAAGAGAATCTCGCCGGAGTGAATCACTTGAACAGGGCCGCGACCGACGGGTCATGAAAACGCTGGATTTCGATCGCATATCCCCCGGGATCCTTGAAAAAAAAGTGTTCGCAAAAGCGGCCGCGCATGATTTCGGAGAGTCCCGGCACATTCGCGGCGATCATTCGCGAGTGCCAGCCGGCAATATCCTCCGAAACGATCGTGAGCAGGGCGGCACTTTTTTCCTGATGTTTAAGATGCCCGCTGCTGCCGTCGACTATTCCGAAGTACGCGGTGCCGGCCACCCTGTAGATTCGGGCAATGCTCTGATCCAGCACGAGGTCAAATCCCAGCGTGACTTCGTAAAAGGGGGCAACGGCGAGAATATTCTGATAATAGAAGAATGTAATTGCGCATTCTGCTTTCATCGCGTGTCCTTGGATGCTGCGTCAGGAAACATGAAGGGTGCCGCTGTGATCGAGCGAGAGCCTCTTGAGTTCGGTTGCGTGCGCCATGCAGACTTTGGGATAATATAGGTACAGCCAGTGCGGGTGGCGGCTCAAGTGCGCAAGGCACTTCCCGTAGGCCTGAGCGCGCTTGCCGGGATCAAGAGTTCTTCGCGCCGAATTGAAAAGGTCGTTTGCGCGCGGGTCGTGCACGCCTTGCCACCACACTGACGCCGTTTCAGAGCTGATCTTGTCATCCAAGACTCGGAAAGTGCTTCGCGGGGAGGAATCGAAGATTGCAAGGTCTCCCATGTCCTTGCGTCCGAGCTGACGGGCGTATTCGGGCCTGTCCGGCTCTATTTGAACATCGACGTCAAATCCGATTTCCGCCAACGCTTCCGCTATGAACTTCGCAACCTCCGGCGCGCGTTCCGGCATGTACTCCGGGCTTCGCAGGACAACTTCGGTAGGCGCGCCGGATTCCAGCAAGATTGACCGCGCGCGCGTCGGGTCATGGGCAATGGATTCGGTCCCGGCCTCCCCGTAGCCGACATGAAACGGGCTGACCACTGTCGTCGCCGGGCTTGCAAGTCCTCCCATGACTTCGGAGATAAGAGCATTCCGGTTAATGGCCAGATTCGCGGCCAACCGCGCCTCGGGCCAGGAAAAAGGTCCGGAGCGACCGTTCATGAACGCAATGACGGAGAGACTCGCGTTGGATTCGACCCAGTTGAATCCTTCCAGGCGTCGTCGTGGAACGGCAAGTTTTTCCAGCTGCATCGCGCAATTCACGATGCCGTCCCGCAGCGACGCCAATCTGTCTTCCGCATGGCGCATCGACAAGAAATCCACGCGTTTCCCGGTGCCGAACGCGGGAGCCAGGCGGGCGCGGACGCGCGGCTCGTATTCGACGACTTTCCACGCTCCCGTCCCCAGCGTGGGCAGGCCGGACTTGTCGAGTTTGGAAATGTGGAACTCGGCGAATACTTCGACAAGATCGGGAAACGGCGATGCCGTTCTGACTAGGAGAATTTCATCGGCGGGCGCCTCTATTGCCGCGCCGTCGAGATACCGGGCATAGGGCCACTTCATTCCGAACATGTCGACGGAATTCAGGATATTGCCGATGAAATCCGCGATGCATGCCGATGTGCAGGGCGTGCCGTCGTGAAATGCCGCGTCGGGGCGAATCTGGAACTGCCAACGAAGACCGTCGGTCGACAACCGCCATTTTTCGAACAGGCCCGGGAGCACTCGTCCGGCCTGCCATCGCAGCAGCGGTTCGCAGACCCAATTTCTCAAGGTGAGAATGCTAGAATCGTCGGTCACTCGGTCCTGGAAGAGAAACTCGACCCGCTCCATGGCGATCGCGGTACTGACTGAATGCGCCATCAGGTCGTCACATCTCGCTCCGCCTGCGCGGGTTGAACCAGTCGGCTAGCGCATCTCCAATCAGGTTGAAGCACAAGACGGTTGTCAGGATGGCGAATCCCGGGCCAAGCGCCGTCCACGGGCTGGAGCGGACAAATTGCAGATTGGCCGAAACGTCGGCTCCCCACTCCGCAAGAGGCGGCTGCGCTCCGAGTCCCAGAAATCCGAGGCTCGCCGTTTGAAGGATGGCGCTGCCGACGCTTAGGGAGGCTTGCACCAGCAAGGGGCCGATGGCGTTGACCAGGACATGGCGCCAGAGAATCCGGTGCTTGGGCAGCCCCAGGGACACGGCAGCTTCGACATATGGCTTGACGGATACTCCCAGCGCCTGGCTGCGCGCCAGGCGGGCAAACTGCGGCGCCAGCGTAATCGCCACCGCCAGCATCGCATTCTGCAGGCTCGGGCCGAATGCCGCAGCTAGGGCAATTGCCAGTACGAGGGCGGGAAATGAGAGGATTGCATCGACGATTCGCATGATGACCATGTCCGCGATGCCGCCCAGAAAACCCGCGATTGTGCCGAAAAAAACGCCGACGATGAAGGCGACGACAACAACTCCCAATCCGATCGCCAATGTGTATCGGCCGCCGTGGATGATACGGGCCAGCATGTCGCGCCCGAAGCTGTCGGTACCGAACAGGTGGTCCGCGCTCGGCGGCTGCAGCCTTTCCGCCATGTTGAGTTCCAATGGCGAGGCAATCCCGACAAACGGCCCGAGAAGAATAGCCACGAGCAGGCATGCGAGAATGGATGTCCCCGCCGTTGCCAGCGTATTGATCCTGAAAAACCGAATCAGGTCGTTCACTGGCTTTCACCTCATCTTGCCGCGGACCCGCGGGTCCAGCATCGCATGGATGATATCGACGACAACCGATGTCAGCATGAACAGGAGCGCAAAGACCAGGGTCGTTCCCTGGATGACCGGATAGTCCCGATTTCGAATTGCCTCGAACATGAACCGCCCGATCCCGGGCCAGGCGAAAATCGTTTCCGTCAGTATGGCCCCCCCGAGCATCTCGGCAAACTTCAGTCCGACCACGGTAATTGCCGGCAATAGCGAGTTTCGCAGCGCGTGGCCGTAAACCACCGTGCTCCAGGTCAAGCCCTTGGCGCGCGCAGTCCGGATATAGTCCTCGGTCATGACCTCCAGCATGGTCGTCCGCACGAACCGTCCAAGCGTCGCGGCCAGGAACGCGGCCAGCACCGACGTCGGAAGCACCAAGTGGACGAGCACGCTTCGAATCGCTCCGGATTCGCCGCTGAGCCAAGCGTCGATTAACGCGAAGCCGGTTACGGGCTCGACAAAGAGATAGGCGCTCATCCGCCCCGATACAGGCAGGAGCCCCAGCCAGGTTGCGAAGATCAACTGGAGAAGCAGAGCCAGCAGGAAGGCGGGAATCGATACGCCCACGAGGGATACGACCCTAACCAGGTGGTCGAACCCGGAATTTGGTCGAGTCGCGGAAAGGATGCCGATCGGAATGCCGACAACGATGGCGATCAGCACGGCGAATACGGAAATTTCCAGCGTGGCCGGCAGACGGGCCAATATTTCATCCGCTACCGGCTTGCCGGACTTGAGCGACCTGCCCATGTCGCCCTGAATTAGGCCCGTCAAGTATTCAAGAAATTGCTGCAGCAGCGGGGCATCGAGATTCAACTGCGCGCGCAATGCGGCAACCTGGCTTTCGGTGGCGCCGGGTCCGAGCAGCGTAACCGCCGGATCTCCCGGAATAAAGCGAACCAGCGAGAAAACGATCACCAGGACAACGAACAGCACCGGCATAAGCGCTAGCAGCCGCCGGATCACGAAATCGAACATTGAGGCGGGTCGGCGTCGCTTATGGAAGAGCCAGCGCTCTCAAGGCGCTGGCTCAGATATTTGCCGCAGGCTCAGTTTTTCGCAACGCTCCAGTATTCATTCAACGGCGGCGCGCTGTTCACGACCAGCCCGCTGACATTGGACCGCGCGAATACGATCAGCTTGGGACTGAACAGGTACGCGCCCGGCACCCGGTTTACGAGCTGTTCCTGAATTTCGAAATAGAGCTCCCGTCGCTTGTCCATATCCGACTCCTGCTGAGCGGACAGGATCAGGCCGTCAAGCTCCTTGTCTTCGGGCATCCGGAACGTCATCGCGCTGTCCGCTAGTCCCGAATAATAGCCGATCGTGATATGGGCGTCGGGATCGTTGTACCAGGGCTGCCTCCCGTCAAGCGCGATTTTATGCTCGCCGCCCGTATGAAGCGCCCGGTAGGTCGGGAACTCTGTCTGCGCGATCTCGACATCGATGCCCACGTCCGCGAGATTGGCGTGCACGAACGTGGCCAGCGCGCCCCATAGCGACCCTTGGAAGCCGTAGAGTTTCAGATTCCAGTCGGCGGGGTCGACGCCGGCTTCCGCAAGCAATGCTCTGGCTTTTTCCGGATCGTAACCCGGCGCCATCTCCGTTACCTTTGGATTGAAGGCCCAGCTGTTCGACGTCAGCGGTCCGTAGACACGGCTTGCGGTGCCGCCGAAGATGCCGCCAAGCAGCCCGTCGTAGTCGATTGCGTGCGCAACCGCGCGGCGGACCCTCACATCGTTAAACGGACTGTCGGGATGCGAGTTGTTAAATTCCAGCTGTCGAATGATTTGGCTGGGACTTTCCAAAATCTGGATATCGGGATTTTTCGCGAAAGCTTCCATTTCTTCCAGTGGAACCGCGGAAAGCTGCCCCGATTGCTGGATGACGTCAATGCCGCCGTTTTCCAATTCCAGCCGCCGGGTCGACGCTTCGGGTATCACGCTGTAAATCAAGCGCGAAAGTTTCGGGGCGCCGCGGAAGTAGTCGGGGTTCGCATCCAGAACGACGCGGGTGTCCGCCTGATAGTCCCGAAACTTGAACGGTCCGGTTCCAACCGGGTTGTTCGTGAAATCGTCGCCGTGCTCCGCAACTGCCGCCGGGCTTACGATTGCCGACTGCGGCTGCGCGAGGATAGACATGAAAGCGGGATAAGGCCGGGAAAGCCTAATCGTCAATTCAGTAGGCGAACTGGCCTCTATGCTCTCGATGAGGCCAAGCGTGGCCTTCACGTAGGCATTCAGCTCCATGGTCCGTTCAAAGGAAAACTTTACGGACGCAGCGTCAAACGGCGTGCCGTCATGGAACGTCACGCCGTCCCTAAGGATGAAATCGAAGGTCATGCCGTCTTCGGAAATCGTCCAGCTCTCGGCTAGGCGGCCTTCCAGCTCGCTGAACTCCGGCGGAGTCCAGGCAACCAGAGTGTCGAAAACATTCAGGATGATTTCGCTGCCGATCGGCCAAGCCCTGTTCGTGCCCGGCTCCAGTCCCCTGGGGTCTGACGGAACAGCGACAGCCAGAGTTGACGCCTCCTGCGCTTCTGCGGAGCCCGCCGCCAGGCAAGAGGCAACAAGGGCGTTAGCCAAAATGTGCCGTAGTTTCATTTTTTCCTCCCATGCGTTGATTGAAGTTCGCCGCCAGCAGAGCGAAATTCGGTTGTTTACATGTACAGTCCAACAAACCGCACCCCCGCGGCTTAAGTCCGGGCGGAGCAATGAAACCTAATCCTAAGAGCATCAAAATCCGGGTTCCGCGAAGGTCGTCCAGCTAGCGGAACTTCCAAGCGAGCTGCGCCGGAGCTAGGGTTTCGCTCCGCGCCTGACCGGTCTCTTGGGGTTGGTAACCCACTGCGACCAAGATCCGGGATACATGGCGGCGTCGATTCCGATCGCGGTCAAGGCCAGCACGGTATGCGCCGCCGACATACCCGCTCCGCAATAGACTCCAACGGGTCGCTTCCCGTCGATGCCATACCCCCGGTACATCTCCTCGAGAGTTTCGCTGTCCGCGAAATACCCGTAGTCGGTCACGTTGTCAAGAGCGGGGGCGCTGACTGCGCCGGGGATGTGCCCGCGTTTTGGATCGCCGCCGGTCCGAGCGCCGCCGATGTAGTTCGGGCGGATCCGAGAATCGAGCAAGACGCCGTCTCCGACGAAAATGTGCGCTTGCTCAGCTCCGAATTCGGGCATGTTCCCGGGTGCCAGTTCTATTGAGCTGCAAGATGCGCCCGTACTTTCCCGCGACAAGGGAAAACCTTCCGCCATCCACCCCGCCAACCCACCGTCCAGGACGCGGACATCAGGTAGGCCGGCCCATTTCAGCACCCACCATCCTCTCGCGGCGGTCAAGCTGCGGTCCCTGTCGTAAAGGACAACGGTCCGGTCGCGGGACAATCCCCAGGAACGGGCCGCCTTTTGCAGATTATCAATATTCGGCAGCGGGCGGTCCCCGCTGTCCGCGGTCGCCTTGGCTGCAAAGTCGGAATAGGCTTCGGCGTCGACGGCGCCCGGAAGCCACTGTCCGCACCGCGAATTCCTGCCCGTGTAAGGGCAAACGGACTGTACAGCCAGAATTGACGGCGGACTGTCGCTCCGCAGCATGTTCATTAGATCAGCCGGAGCGACCAAGGATTTCTTTCGCAATTCCAACAATTCTTGCTTGCCCATGGCGCGCCCTTGCCTCCATTATGCCTAGTATCACCATAATGCGAAATTCGCCAAATGCATGCGTTGAATCGGCAATTGCTTCGAATTCCGAAGGGAGCTTGGTAGATTGAGCGTTCTCTCCGTAAGAAACCTCACTGCGTCCTTCCGGCATGGAGACGGATGGAACGCGGTTGTCGACGGCGTGAATTTTGATATCGAGATCGGCAAAACCGTTGCCCTGGTTGGTGAATCCGGTTCGGGAAAGAGCGTTACCGCTTTGTCGATCATGGGGTTGCTTCCCCGGAAATCCACTCTAGTCACGGGTCAGGCCTTTCTCGACGGCACGGACCTTCTTCGCCTTTCCGACAAGGAAATGGAACTGTTTCGCGGAAATCGCATTGCCATGATCTTTCAAGAGCCGATGACTAGTCTCAATCCGGTTTATTCCGTCGGCAGGCAAATTGCCGAATCGCTGATACGGCATCAGGGAATGGCGAGGCGAGAGGCCCTGAGAGAGGCCGTGCGATTGATGGACAGGGTTCGGATTCCCGCCGCCTCGTCCCGTTCGCGCGAATACCCGCACGAAATGTCCGGCGGCATGCTGCAGCGCGTGATGATCGCGGCGGCACTTGCCTGCCGACCGCGGCTGCTGATCGCGGATGAACCTACAACTGCGCTCGATGTAACGATTCAGGCCCAGATTCTTCAGCTCATCAAGGAACTCCAGGATGAACAGGAAATGGGCGTACTGTTCATTACCCACGACATGGGCGTGGTCGCGGAAACCGCTGATCGAACAGTCGTCATGTACCGATCAAGGATGCTGGAGCAAGGAAGTACGGCTGAAGTCTTCTTGAGTCCCCAGACAAGGTATACTCGAACCTTGCTGGCCGCCGCACCGCGCCTAGGCGAAATGGCGCGCGCAAAATCGCCCCAGCCTTATTTTTTGCCCGGTTCCTCAACGAATTCCGTAAGTCGACGCGACACGGTGGAGCGCGACGCATCTCCATTGCTGAGTGTCCGGAACCTGTCGACACGGTTCGATATTCGCAAGGGCCTGCTCGGGCGGGTGGTTGGACGCATCCATGCCGTCGAAGACGTATCATTTGACCTGGCGAAGGGCGAAACACTGGCGCTGGTCGGAGAATCAGGTTGCGGAAAATCAACCACGGGGCGTTCCATCCTCCGCCTTGTCGAGCCATGTGGCGGCAAAGTCGTCATGTCGGGGCGGAATCTCGCCACGCTCTCCGCCTCGGCCATGAAACGGCAGCGCCGGTCGATGCAAATGATCTTCCAAGATCCGTTCTCGAGCCTGAACCCTAGAATGCGGGTAGGGGAGGCGATCGTCGAGCCGATGATCTACCACGGGATTGCAACCCGTCGAGAGGCCGGAAAAAGAGTTTCCGCCCTTCTTGAGCAGGTCGGCTTGTCGCCGGACATGGCCAATAATTGGCCGCATGAATTCTCCGGCGGCCAGCGTCAGCGCATTGCGATCGCGCGAACATTGGCTCTTAATCCCGCCCTGATCGTCGCCGATGAATCCGTATCGGCGCTCGACGCGACCATCAAGGCGCAGGTTGTGAACCTTATGATGGAATTGCAGGAGAGTCTTGGCCTTTCGTACTTGTTCATTTCGCACGATATGGCTGTCGTAGAGCGTGTCAGCCACCGCGTTGCGGTTATGCTGCTTGGCGAAATCGTTGAAATCGGCCCGCGCGACTTGGTCTTCAATTCCCCCCGGCACCCCTACACTAGGCGCTTGCTTTCGTCGGTGCCAATTCCCGACCCGGCGCGTAGGCGGCATCGGCGGAATATCCCGCCGACCGAGTTGAAAAGCCCGATCCGGCCCCCCGATTATGCGCCGCCAAAACGTGACTATCGGCAAGTCGGCCCGGGTCACTTTGTAATGTTCGGCGGCTAGGCTGCGATCGCTGCGGATTCGAAATAACGCAGCGTGCGAAAAATCTTCGTCCTCAATCCAAACGAATCGGCTCGCGCAACTGCTTCAATCGACGGGCGCGCTCATCCGCTTCGCGCCGTTGCAAGGCGCGGGATTGCGCGCGGCTGCATTTCGACGGCGACGGATCGGATGCTCATGGCAAAGACGTGGCGGCAATGGTCCTTAATCTTGCCCGGCATTGGAGGGCAGCGTTGTCGTTGCCGTACTTTTTTTTAGATCCCGGCGTGATGAAAGCTAAAACCCTTGTCGCAGTTCCGGCAATCGGAGTCGCCGGGGCCGCAAGCTGCGCCGCCCTTCAGCATGGCAGTCTTTTCGATGTGATTTCCCTCGACCCGGCAACTGGAGCGCACGTGCATATCGTTCACTTGGCGGCGGGTGCCGGATTTGACCTCGTTGAGAGCTTCTCCGCTCTTGCTTTGCTGCTAGCCCGACTACTGCTGTTATGATAGAACCGAATTGCCTGCGCGGCTCATGTCGATCTAGGATTGCATTGGAACGGGATCGCGCGGTGGAAGGCGGGCCGGCCGGCAAGATAGTCGAAATTTTATGTCCAGTCGGCCTGCGAGTTGCGCAGCCTGGACTCGAACCCATCTCGATGCCTGCAAGATCCAAGGGAAATGGAATTGACGACATTTGATTTCGAAACCGTAATTGAAAGGCATGGTACGGAAAGTGCCAAATGGTCTCGCTATGCGCCCGATGTGATGCCGATGTGGGTTGCGGACATGGATTTCTCCCCAGATCCCGGAATCATTGCGGCGATCAGAGATAGGCTCGACCATCCGATGCTGGGCTATGGAATTCCCACGGACGATCTCCGAAGCACACTCGTAAGCGCCATGTTTCGCGACTATGGCTGGAGCATCGAACCGGATGCGCTGGTGTTCCTTCCAGGAGTGGAACCGGGCTTCAATATGGCTCTTCGCTCTTTTCTAGCGCACGGCGACGGGGTCGTTCTAGAAACGCCGGTATACAAGGCCCTGCTGGTCGCGCCCGAATTCTGCCGGCTCCGGCGACTTGACGTTCCGCTCCAGCCCGATGGCCACGGTCGCTGGCGTTCGGAACCGGCGCGGCTGGAGCAAGCCGCAGCCCGAGCGAAAGCGCTGCTGCTGTGCAATCCGCAAAACCCAACCGGGCGCGTGATGACTCGGAGTGAAGTCGAATGCCTCGCGGATACTTGCCTGCGAAACAACCTGGTCGTGATTTCCGACGAAATTCACTGCGGACTCACATTGGATGGCCGCGAACATGTTCCGATCGCTTCCTTGTCCAGAGAAATCGGAAAAAAAACGATAACGCTGATGGCGGCGAGCAAGACCTGGAACATTGCGGGCCTCAAAGCCGCCTTCGCAATCATTCCCGACGGCGAGATGCGTTCGAAGTTCGCCGCCGCCCGAGCCGGGATGGTCGACAGCGTTAACATACTGGGACTAGTTGCCATGAAGTATGCTTACGCCAATGGCGAGAAATGGCGGAAAGCCGTTACATTGCAACTCGCGGAAAACCGGGACTTGCTCCAGTCAATTGTCAGGCGGGCTATGCCCGAAGCCGGAATGATTCCAGCCGAAGGCAGCTACCTTGGCTGGGCCGATTTCGGTCGGTATGGCTTGCCGGCCGCGCCCAGCAAGTTCTTTCTCGAAAACGCGAAGGTCGCGCTGAGCGACGGCGCGGAATTCGGCGCGGGATACGAAAACTGGGTGCGGATTAACTTCGGCTGTCCGCCAGCCATGCTGCGGGATTGTCTCGATAGGATGGAAAAAGCCATAAATAGACAGAGTCCATCGGCAAAATAGCTTTGCGACGCGGCTACTGAAAGTCCGAGCCGCGCTTCGCGCCGAGGCGAAGGCCGAAAGAAGCGAACGCGGACGCGAATTTAAATCCGGCGCTCTCGCGCATAGCCGATGTTGACTTACTAGGCCGCGATCAGCAGCGATGCGATGAGGATTGCCGGGCACGGCAGAGACATGGTCTTCAACTCTAAAGGCAAAACCGGCGCAAGCCATACCGACAGATCAAAAAAATCACGCTAAACCGAACCATGTATTCGCCTTGCACTAGCGGAACGGTAGCGCTTCTGTGAATAAACAGGGGGTAAATTATGTATAAAGTGGGGAATATCCCTAATTATTTTTTTATTTCTATCGAATCGTAACATGGATGCTTCGTTGCAGAAGTACCCGACTGTGTTTCTGGAATGGGCTTTGCTCGCGTTTTTTGCGGACTGCATCGATAAAGTCCACTTCAATCCGAGAATTGCGCGCTTTTCTCCGGATGCTCGGGTTTTGAACAGCCCGTATCGCGATTTGAAAGATTTCTTCAAATCAAGGATAGCCCGGGCGGGAATCGAAATTATGGGTTAATAGTTCACGACAATGATGAAACCGTCACACGAAAGCACGCCGAATTGATGAGGGAATTTCATCTGAATCAAACGTTTTGGATTCGGATCGAGAAATTATCGAAACGCCGCTTTTCGTCGATAGCGTTGTGGCCGGCATGGCGCAAATCGCCCATCTCTGCGGCCATTCGTCAAGACAACTACATTGAAAATGATGAGACCGAGTTGGTTAACCGCATATATAAACGTGCTGATCGCCATGCTAAAAGAATAGTCGGCGTTCGCCGCTTCGCAAACGACGCTTGCCAATGCGCCATCCGCCGCGGTCGTCGTATCCAGCTCTCTTCGGATTACCCGTGAATGCAAATGGCTGCGGCCGGATCCGAGGGCAAGCGCCCCGAGCGAGTAATTGCCCGAATGATTGGCCCGCGACCTGTACAGTCGGACTCGAGACGGACGATTGATGCCCGCGAATACAGGAAAGGGGACGGGAAAGTCCAAGTCCCGGTCCGCAATGGCTAGCTCAACTTCGCGATCAGGGCATGAATTTCGCAATGGTTGCCAAATCGGGCGCAATGTTGCAATTCAAGCTTGAAAGCGTCGCCCGCTGCGCTCGAATCCAAACCCCGGCTTCGCATCAGGAAGACTTGACCAAACTTGCGCGAACGCTATCAAGGAGATGCGAGCAGGCGCGGATATTTCAGTTTGCGGAGAATGCAGAGATGACGCACGATGAACCCGAAACGGTTATTGTCGAAACTGAGCGCGTTTCCTGCGACGGCGGCGGCGTGCTAGGGCATCCAAAGGTGTGGTACCAGATTCCTCGCGACACCGGGCGCGTCGAATGCGGATACTGCGACAGGGTCTTCGTACTCAAGGGATGGGAAGGCTCCGAAACCAAATGACTTCGCCCATTGCCTCCAGCTGTCCCGGACGAATCGAGTAGACTATGGAATTCGGACTCGGACACCATTTGCAGCTTGTCGACGGCTCGGGTTTCGTCTTCCGAGCTTTTCATCAGGCGGAGTACAGCTTCAATAAGGAGTACCGATATAGAACCGACGGGCTGCCCGTTGGCGCGGTGCACCTGTTCTGCAACATGCTGATGAAGCTGGTCGAGGACCGGGACAGTCCCGACGCTCCGACGCATTCAGCGGTAATTTTCGATACGCCCGCCGCTACGTTTCGAACCGAGATCTATCCGGAATACAAAGCACACAGGCCTCCTGTGCCGGAAGATCTCGTGCCGCAATTCTCGATCGTTCGGGACGCGACGAGAGCATTCGGCTTTCCGTGCATTGAATTGGACGGATTCGAAGCCGACGACCTGATTGCAACCTTCGCCTGCCGCGCCAGGGATGCCGGCGGGAAAGTCACGATCATTTCGTCCGACAAGGATTTGATGCAGCTGGTCGGCGGCGGCGTCGAGATGCTCGATACGATGAAGAATCGGCGAATCGGCATCGAGGAAGTGGTCGGGAAATTCGGCGTCAATCCCGACAGGGTCGTCGATGTGCAGGCATTGTCGGGCGACCCGGTGGACAATATTCCGGGTGCGCCGGGCATCGGCCCGAAAACGGCCGCGCTGCTTATCAACCAATACGGG
>Ga0209544_1001439_pt1 | contig 25988 bp, 18 predicted proteins | sample MesohylPK_FD_187297 | JGI IMG/M metagenome (GOLD analysis project Ga0209544, IMG submission 187297) | Host-associated microbial community of the marine sponge Aplysina aerophoba from Gulf of Piran - sponge mesohyl, lysed by proteinase K... | ecosystem: Host-associated > Porifera > Sponge >...
CGGCGAGCTTGTGCTTGATCGCCTGGAAGGAGCCGATCGGCCGGCCGAAGGCGTAGCGGCCCTTCGCATAGCCGATCGCCATCTCGAGGCAGGCGTCGGCACCGCCAAGCTGTTCCATGGCAAAAAGCACCGCGGCGCGGTCGAAGACGCGATTCTTGAGCTCCCAGCCCTGGCCGGACTCGCCGAGCAGCTCCGCCTCGGCGCCGTCGAAGGTGATCCGGGCGTTCGAGCGTGAGGGATCGAGGGTGTCGACCTGCTCCCGCGACACGCCGTCGGCGCCAAGGTCGACGACGGCCAGCGAAGTGCCGTTGCCGTCCCTGGCGACGACGACGCAGAAGTCGGCCACATCGCCGTCGGGGACGGGCACCTTCGTTCCGCTCAGGCGCCCGTTCTTCAGCGTGGTCTGCAGGTTCGCCTCGGTGGCCTGACCGGGACCTTCGGAAAGGGCGAAGGTGCCGATCGCCTCGCCGCCAGCGAGCTTCGGCAGCAGGGCCTGCTTCTGGTCCTCCGAACCTCCCAGCAGCACCGCCTCGGTGGCCAGGTAGACGGAGGAGGAGAAGGGTACCGGCGCGATGGCCCGGCCAAGTTCCTCGGCGACGACGCAGAGTTCGAGGTAGCCGAAACCGATTCCGCCGTACTCTTCCGGAATCGCGATTCCAAGGGACTCGTTGGCGCAGATCTGCTGCCAGAGATCGCGGGCGTAGGGTTCGTCCGCGTTCTCAAGCACGCGCCGGGGCACGGTCGTGTCACAGGCGGCGCGGAGAAAGCCTCGGGTCTGCTGCTTTAGCGCCTTTTGGGCGTCCGAGAAATCGAAGTTCATTGCTGCTCCTGGGTCGGTTTCGGACGCGGAGTGTAGCAAGCCGGCGGACGGTCTTTCAGACCTGGTAGGTGCGGCCCTCCACAAGGGGTTCGATCTCCAGGCCGCCACGGTTCACCATGTCCTCACCGAGGTGCGTGAGCAGCATTCGCCGGCAGTCGAAGAGAGGCCGCCGGGCGAGCAGTTCGCGGAAGTTCAGGTGGTTCGGGATCGGCCGGTCGTACGAGTTGCATTCGCAGATGAACAGGTCGGCGCCGGCAGCGGCTTCGACAAGGGCCTCGGTCCACTCGGTGTCGCCGGAGAAGGCGAGCACGCTGCCTCCGTACTCGATTCGCAGTGCATAGCTCGGCGCGCCGGACGGGTGGACTACCTCGAACGGGGTCACCCGAAGACCGCCGACGTCGGCCGAACGGCGCTCGTGGAGTTCGACGATCTCAAGCTCAAAGGCGAGGTCGCGGTGGGTGGACGACGGGTAGAGCGCTTCCCGCGCCTGTGCGAGCCGCTTGGCGAGACCGGGCGGACCGGCCAGGGTGAGCGGCTCGGTGCGCCGGGCGCGGTAGTGAGCGTCCGACAGGAGGAAGGGCAGTCCGCCGAAGTGGTCACCGTGCAGGTGCGTGATGAGGATCGTACGAATCGTCGCCGGCTCGATGCCGCGGCCCTTCATCGCCGCCAGCGAGGTCGCGCCGCAGTCGAGCAGGGTCGGCGGCAGGGCTACGCCATCAGCCTCGCCACGGAGCAGGAAGCAGGTGTGCAGCCGGCCGCCACTGCTGAAGGCGTCGCCGCAGCCGAGAACCTGAAGTTGAAGCGTCACGCGGGGGTCAAGGAGAATCTGCGCGGCCCGATATGGCGGCACCGGCGGACGGCATGATAGAGCACCGGCGTGCCGCGGTAGACGAAGACTGAGAGGAGATCGGACAATGGGCGATGGCAGCGGTTTCGAGACGATCCGAGTCGAGAGCGACGGCAACCTGGGCTTCCTCACTCTGGCGCGCCCTGAACGCTTGAACGCCGTCGACGGGACGATGCTGCGCGAACTGGCCGAGGCAGCCGCCTGGTTCGACGGCCGAAGCGAGGTCGACGCGGTCGTGCTGCGCGGAGAGGGTCGCGCGTTCTGTGCCGGCGCCGACCTGAAGGCGATGGGCGGCGGTTCGGACCTCAACTGGCGACAGCGTCGCGAGGCGGGGCAGCTCGGCCGGCGCGCGATGGACGCCCTGGAGCAGATGCGCGCGCTTACCGTGGCCCAGGTCCAGGGGTACGCGGTTGGCGGCGGCTTTCTGCTCATGGCGGCCTGCGACCTGCGAGTCGTCGCCGAGGACGCCGTGTTCTTCATCCCGGAGGTCGAGCTCGGTCTGCCGCTGGCCTGGGGCGGCGTGCCGCGGATGGTGCGCGAGATCGGCCCCGCCCTGACCAAGGAGCTGATCATCACCTGCCGCCGTTTCGGCCCGTCGGAGGTCGCTCCGATGGTCAACCGGATCGTTGCGCCGGAGCGGCTCGAGGAAGTGGCCCTGGAACTCGCCCGCAGTCTGGCCGCGATGCCCACGGTGCCGGCGGCGATCACGAAGGACCATGTGAACTCGGTCGCGCGTTCGATTGCCGGCGCCACCGACTTCGCCGACGGCGACACGCTGCAGTGGGTCCGTGGCGACGCGGAGTCCGAGGCGGCGCGGGTCCGCTACACGGAGCGCACGCTGGGCGGCAAGGCCTAGCGCGCAGGGACTGGGTGCGCCGGAGGCGGCCAGTAAGAACATGCCGCGAAGCGGCGACCATTCCTGCGGGCTACTAGTCCGGCGACTTGTGGACCGTGCCGCCCTTCATCACGAAGCGGACATCCTGGAGCCTCGTCACATCGGCGATGGGATCGCCCTCCACCGCGATCAGGTCGGCCGCCTTGCCGGCCGTGATCGAGCCGGTTTCTGCCCAGATGCCGAGCAGCTTCGCGGTGACCGTCGTTGCCGACTGGATCGCCGCCATCGGCGCCATGCCACCCTCGACCATGTAGAGGAACTCCTGGCCGTTGCTGCCGTGCGGGCAGACGCCGCAGTCGGTGCCAAAAGCGATCGGTACGCCGGCGCGGTAGGCCTTGGTGAACGTGTCCTGGATGACCGGGCCGATCGCCGCGGCCTTGGGCCGGATGATCTCCGGGAAGTAGCCGGGGACAGCCGCCTTTTCGGCGACAAAGTTGCCCGCCGAGATCGTCGGCACGAAGTACGTGCCGTGCTCCTTCATCAGCTCGAAGGCCTCCTCGTCCATGTAGGTGCCGTGCTCGATCGTCGTCACGCCGGCCCGGATCGCCCGCTTCATGCCCTCGGCTCCGTGGGCGTGAGCGGCGACCATGAAGCCGTAGTCCTTCGCCGTGTCGACGATCGCGCGGATCTCTTCCTCAGTGAACTGGGGGTTCTGGCCGCTCTTGGCCAAGCTCAGGACCCCCCCGGTCGCGGTGATCTTGATCAGGTCCGCGCCTTCCTTGTAGCGCTGCCGGACCGCCTTGCGGGCATCCTCGATGCCGTTGACGATGCCCTGCTTCGGGCCGGGGTCGCCCTGGAGATCCGGCCTCATCCCGTTCGTCCGGTCGCCGTGGCCGCCGGTCGTGGCGAGCGAGGCGGTAGCGGCGAAGATCCGGGGGCCGGGCATTTCGCCGCGGTTGATCGCGTTGCGGACCGCCAGGATCGCCGTCGTCTCGCCGCCCACGTCCCGGACTGTGGTGAAGCCGGCGAGCAGCGTGCGCTTCGCGTAGATCAGCCCCTTGACCGTCGCGTCCGCCGGAGTCTGCTGGAAGCGTTCGAGGTAGGAGGCGGCGCCGGCCTGCTCAGAGGTCAGATGAACGTGCATGTCCATCAGGCCGGGCAGAACGGTGTGGCCGGAGAGATCGATCAGGGTGTCGTCGCTCTTCGGGCCTGTGAAGCTCTGTTCGACGGCGGTAATCGTCTCGCCCTCGACCACGATCGTGTGCTCGCCGAGCACCTCGCCGCTCTCGACGTCGACCAGCGAGCCGGCGTGAATGACGGTGCGACCGTCGGCGGCGAGAACGCCGGAGGCACCAAGCGCCAGCAGCGTCGCGTGAACGAAGAGGGAGGAAGTGGGGAAGAGGCTGCGTCTCATGGTGAACTCCCGAGTTCTGAACAGGAAGGGGCACTGAATGTAACCCGGCGACAGGCAAACGTTATTGCGGCGCGGAACCTCTCGCGACGACGGCGTCCGCCGTTACCGATCGGCCCGGACGGACGCCGAGCCCAACCGGCTCACCGCCCAGGTCAGAAGGAACCCGGTGGCAGCCAGGGCCACCGCCGATCCAAGCTGACTCGCGCTTGGGTGGTGGCCCCCGAAGGGCCACAGACCGACGACGGCGCCCAGGAGAAGGCCCAGGAGTACGCCCAGCGTCGTCTGACGAAAGCGGCGCAGAGCCATCCGGACCGCGTTGCTGATCAGGGTGGCCCCCACGGCGATGCCGATCAGAACGGGTAGCAGGACGGCGCCCGCCTGGAGCAGGGCCGTCGGATCGAAGTCTCTGAGTCCCTGGAAGAGCAGGTCGACGGCGCCGAGGATCGCTTCGTACTGGCCCAGGACAAGGAGCAGGTAGGCGCCGCTCAGGCCCGGCAGGATCATCGCGGCGGCGCCTGCCGCCCCGGCGACGGCGAGGAGGACCGGCCCACTGCCGGAGAGTCCCGCGGAGGCGGTATCGCTCTGCACGACGGCGAGCACCGCCATCGCGGCGAGGCCGGCTGTCGTGCCGCCCCAGAAGCTCCGGTCGGCCGGTTGGGCGAGACGCCACACCAATGGCGCACCCCCCAGGGTCAGACCGATGAACGCGCTGTACATGATCCAGCGCTGGTGGACCACGAGGTCGCGCAGCGTGCCGGCAAGAAGGAGGATTGCCAAGCCTCCCGAAGCGGCGACGACTGCGAGCAGCAGGAGCGACTGGAGGCGAAGTCTGAGTCTGGTGGTTTCCGCGACAGCCTCGATGAAGCGGGGATAGATCCCGACCGCGAGCAGCATCGTGCCGCCGCTGATCCCTGGCACCACGTTCGCCAGACCCATCAGCGCGCCGCCGAGGAGCGCGCGCGGCGCCCAGGAAGCAACCTCTATTGGTTTCGTTCTGCTTCTTACGCGGGCCATCGGCCTGGAGTCTACGGGCGCTTCGTGCCCTGGTGCTGGAATCGTTTACCGTTACGCCCATGACGGACTACGACTACGACCTTTTCGTGATCGGCGCCGGTTCCGGCGGCGTGCGCGCCAGCCGGATGGCGGCCGGCTACGGCGCCCGGGTGGCTGTTGCCGAGGAGCGCTACCTGGGCGGCACCTGCGTCAACGTCGGCTGCGTGCCGAAGAAGCTCCTGGTTTGCGCCTCAGGGTTCGCCGACCACTACCGGGAGGCCTCCGGATTCGGCTGGACGGCCGACGAGCCCGCATTCGACTGGGGGCAACTCATCGCGAACAAGAACCTGGAGATCGAGCGGCTGAACGGGATCTACCGCGGCCTGCTGGACGGCGCCGGGGTCGAGCTGTTCGAGGGGCGGGCGCGGCTGCTCGATCCGCACACGGTGGAGATCGAATCCCGCGAGAACGGTCGCCACCGCGTGACGGCGGACCAGGTTCTGATCGCTGTCGGTAGCTGGCCGGACATGCCGCCCATTTCAGGGATCGAACACGCGATCAGCTCGAACGAGGCGTTCTACCTGGAGCGGCTGCCGGAGCGGTTCACGGTCGTCGGCGGCGGCTACATCGGCGTCGAGTTCGCGGGCATCTTCGCCGGTCTCGGTTGCGACGTGACCCTGATCTACCGTGGGCCGCTGTTCCTGCGCGGATTCGACGAGGAGGTCCGAACTCACCTCGCCGAGGAGATGCGTTCGCGCGGCATCGATCTCCGGTTCGAATGCCAGGTGGAGTCGATCGAGGAGGTGACGGCTGGTCACAGCGACCGTCTCCGGCTCCACCTCGACGATGGCGACGCGGTTGAATGCGGCGAGGTTCTCTACGCCACCGGCCGGAAGCCCCTGGTCGCCGACCTGGGACTGGAGGACTGCGGCGTGGCGCTGGGTGAGTTGGGCGAGATCCTCGTCGACGTGTTCTCGCGTAGCAACGTGCCGAACATCTGGGCGATCGGCGACGTGACGGACCGCCTGAACCTGACCCCGGTCGCTATCCACGAGGCGATGTGCCTGTCGCGAACCCTGTACGCGGACGAGCCGACGGCCGTCGACCACGAGACCGTCGCGACCGCCGTGTTCAGCCAGCCGCCGCTGGCGGCGGTCGGCCTGACGGAAGAGGAGGCGAGAGAGCGGTACGGCGATGTCGACGTCTACCGCAGCCGCTTCCGGCCGCTCAAGCTGACGTTGACCGACAATCAGGAACGCACCCTGATCAAGTTGATCGTGGACCGCCGCACCGACCGCGTCCTCGGCGCCCACATGCTCGGCGCCGACGCGCCCGAGATCATCCAGGGACTCGCCGTGGCGGTGAAGATGGGCGCAACGAAGAGCGACTTCGACGCCGCGATGGCGATCCACCCGACCTCGGCCGAGGAGTTCGTGACGCTCCGGTGACCGATCAGCCGGCGCTACGCCGGCGCTCGACGGCATCGAGCACGTCGACTTCGAGGCGAGGACCGCCGAGGTCGGCGATCTCGCGCAGGCCGGTGGGACTCGTCACGTTGACCTCGGTCAGCCAGCCGCCGATCACGTCGATGCCGGCAAAGACGATCCCGAGGCGCACGAGCTCCGGCCCGACCGCCGCGGCGATCTCGCGGTCGCGGTCGTCGACCTCCGTGGCCGCTGCCTGGCCGCCGACATGGAAGTTCGCCCGCGATTCGCCCTCGGCGGGCACTCGCAGCACCGCGCCGAGCGCCTTGCCTTCGACCAGGATGACCCGCTTGTCTCCCTGGCGGATCTCGGGCAGGTAGCGCTGCGCCATGATGTAGCGGCTCTCGTGGACCGTCGCGGCCTCGAGGATGGCGCTCGTGTTCCGGTCACCGGCTCTCAGGTGGAAGATCCCCTCGCCGCCGGCGCCGTCGAGCGGCTTGACGATCATCTCACCGCCCATCTCCTCCTGGAAGGCGAGCAACTCCGAAATCCGGCGGCTCACTCGCGCAGGCGGGCAGACCTCAGGGAAGCGGAGCGCGAACAGCTTCTCGTTCGCGTCGCGAAGCGACAGCGGATCGTTCACGACAAGGGTGCTGTTCGCCACCATGGACAGCAGGTGGGTCGCGTAGAAGAACGCCATGTCGAACGGCGGGTCCTTGCGCATCCAGACGACATCGAACTCGTCGAGGAAGGCTGGCCTCCCGCTGCCGACCTCGTACCAGGCGCCATCGGCTGCCGGCGCCGCGGTGCGCGTCGGAATCGCCTCCGCTCGCGGCCGTCCTTCGGGACCCAGTTCCAGGGTGTCGATCGTGCAGACGGCCAGCTCGTGGCTTCGGCCGTCCGCCTCACGCAGAAACGCGATCGTCGTGTCCTTCTCGGGATCGAGACGCTCGATCGGATCGATGACGAAGAGGTGGCGCATGGCGGCGGCGAGGATCGTAGCGCAGCGGCGACGACATTGAAGTGACCCTAGAATGCGGCGCGATGGTCGCCGTTCAACCCCTCTGGATCTTCGGCTACGGCTCGTTGATCTTCCGCCCGGCGATCCCCTTCGTGGAGCGCCGCCCGGCCCGCGTCCGGGGCTGGACCCGGCGGTTCTGGCAATGGTCGACGGATCACCGAGGCGAGCCCTGGCAGCCTGGCCGCGTCGTGACCCTGGCACCGGCACCGGATGACACCTGCTGGGGCATGGCCTATCGTCTCGACGAAGTCGACGCCGACGCCATCCTGGCCGACCTGGACGTACGGGAACGCGGGGGCTACGTGCGTATGGAGATCCCGCTTGAACTCGAGGAGCCTGCCACGCAAGCGCCGCACCGGTCAGCAGCGTCGCCGCACGTTGTCGCGGGCCTGACCTACCAGGGCTGGCCGGGCAACCGGAACTACGCCGGTCCGGCCCCAATCGCCGAGATCGCGTCCCAGGTCGCGGAAGCAACAGGCCCGAGCGGCACTAACGCCGACTATGTGCGGGACCTGTACGAATCCCTCAACATCCTCGGCGCCGAGGACACCCACGTCGCGGCCCTGGCCGCGAGACTAAGGGAGTAGGCGTCGCTGCCAGAGAGCGCTCTCGCTGGCCCGATTCCGTCCAGCCCCCTTGTACCCCTCCGCGGGCGGGTGCCGCCGACGCCATCCAGCCGCGCTACGGCGCCATCGCGCCGGTGACGCCGACGTCCCGGCCCTGCGGGTCGATCAGCACGCCGGGGTTCATCAGGCCGTCCGGGTCGACCGCCGCCTTGGCGCCGGCGAGGGCGCGCGCGAAAACGTCAGGGCGCTGCCGGTCGTAGCCGGCCGGCCGGTGGTCGCGGCCGACGGCGTGGTGATGGGTCACCGTGCCGCCGGCGTCGACGACGGCTTCGTTCGCGGCCAGCTTGATCTCCCGCCACTGGTCCGCGAGGAGTTCCCAGTCGCCGAGAGCCGAGAAGGTGAAGTAGGGCGCTGGTCCGTCCGGGTAAACGTGCGTGAAACGGCAGGTGACGCTCCCGGGCCTGCCGGTCGCCTGCTTGAGGATCTCCGCGGTCCGGGCCGTGATCCGGGCGTGGAAGTCGGCGAAGCGGTCCCAGGTGATCGCGGTTTCGAAGGTGTCGCCGATCAGGCCCAGGGGCACGCCGACCTCGCGGAAGTACGGTCCCTTGATGAAGGCGTCCCGCCAGGCCCCGGCGGCCCCCTCTCGGTGGGAGCTGCCGGCCGATGCGCTGTGGTCGCCGCCGCAGTCCGCGGTCAGTTCGAGCGCCCGCTTCATCCACGCATCGACTGGATGATCGGCGGATTCGAAGCCGAGGACGAGCAGTGATGTCGACCCGTCGCCGGCGCCCGCGGTCGCGGTTTCCTGGGCGTCGATCAGACGGCAATTCGATGGATACAAGCCGCTCTGGGAGAGCATGCGCACCGCCTCGACAGCGCTGGCGTAGTCGGGGAAGTGAACCGCCGCCGAGCCGCGGTGGACCGGACGGTCCTGCAGGCGCATCCAGGCTTCCGTGATCACCCCGAGGATGCCCTCCGAGCCGATGACCATTCGGTCGGGAGACGGCCCGGCCCCCGAGCCGGGCAGCCGGCGGGTCTCCATCACGCCCTGCGGTGTGACCGTCGTCGTCGCTTCGACGAAGTCGTCGATGTGGGTGTAGAGGCTGGCGAAGTGGCCGCCCGATCGGGTCGCTATCCAGCCGCCCAGAGTCGAGTGCTCGAAGCTCTGCGGGAAGTGGCGCAGCGTCAGTCCGTGCTCCCGGAGTTGAGCCTCGATGTGAGGCCCACGGGCGCCTGCCTGGATCCGCGCCGCCCGGCTGACGCGATCCACCTCGAGCACCTGGTCGAGTTTCTGCAGGTCGACCGTCACCGCACCGGCGTAGCTGCCGCCGACCGCCGGTTCGACGCCGCCCACCACGCTCGAACCGCCGCCGAAGGGGATCACGGCAGCACCGGCGTCGCCGGCCCAGTCCAGGATGCGGACGACGTCCTCCGTCGTCTCCGGGTAGGCGACCAGGTCGGGCGGCTCGGCGACCTCGCGCCGGAACATCCGCACCGCGTCGGGAAACGACTTGCCGTAGGCGTGGAGAAGCCGCTCGTACGGGTCGGCGCGAAACAGGCTCGTGAGCGAGGACGGCGGCCGCAACCGCGTCGGACGCAGGTCGAAGTCCGCGATCTCCGGCATCGTCGCGCGCGGTTCGAGCGGCGTGCCGAAGCGTTCCGCGGTGCGGGCGCGGAAGGCGTCGGCCTCCGCCGGTGTCAGTCCCTGCCCTTCGTAACCCCAACCACAGAGCTTGCGTCGTGACGTCACCGGAACCTCCTTCAGGCCGCGCAGAATAGCGGAGGATGTGCGACGGGCGGCCGACCATCTACAATCCCCCTTCATGTCCTGGCAGCCCGAGGTGAACGAGATCGAACGCCGCCGTCGCCTGGCATTGGCGATGGGCGGCGAGGAGGCGGTCGCGAAGCAGCACGAGCGCGGGCGGTTGACCGTGCGCGAGCGGATCGAACGGGTCGCCGATCCCGGGTCATTCATCGAGGAGGGCCGGCAGGCGGGGGCGGCGGAAGTGGACGAGAAGGGGCGCGTCGTCGCGTTCACCCCGGCCAATTACGTCGTCGGTTTCGCGGACGTCGAGGGGCGGCGGCTGATCGTGGCCGGAGAGGACTTCACCCAGGCGGGCGGTTCGCCGTCGCCTGCCGGGCTGCGCAAGAGCGTCTACTCGGAGGAACTCGCGCTGAAGTACCGCCTGCCCCTGCTGCGGTTTCTCGAAGGTGGCGGCGGCAGCGTCCGGGGCAGCGGCGGACGGGCCAAGGGAGCGCCGAAGACGCCGCCGCGGCCGATGGGTGAGCCGGTCTACTCGCGGGCCCGCTTCTGGTCGATCGCCGAGATCCTGCGGACGGTGCCGGTGGCCTCGATCGGTGTCGGTGCGGTGGCGGGGTTCCCCGCGGCGCGACTCGTGGCCTCCCATTTCTCGGTGATGACGCGGCACACGGCGCAGATCCTGATCGGCGGGCCGGCGCTCGTCGAGCGGGCCCTGGGCGAGAAGAAGACGAAGGACGAGCTGGGAGGCTGGCAGGTCCACAGCCGGAGCGGTGTGGTCGACAACGTGGCCGAAGACGAGGACGACGCGATGGAGCAGGTCCGGCGCTTCCTGAGCTACCTGCCGCCCAACGTCGACACGCTGCCGCCACGGCGCTCAGTAGGCGATCCGGCGGAGCGGCGCGAGGAACGCCTGCTCGAGATCGTGCCGCGGGACCGGCGGTTCCTGTACGACATGCGCGAGCTGATCTCCCTGGTCGTGGACCGGGACAGCTTCTTCGAGATGACCGCGGGTTACGGACCCTCGCAGATCACCGGACTGGCGCGCGTCGACGGCCACACGGTCGGCGTGGTTGCCAACGACTGCCGGCACATCGGCGGCGCGATGGACGCCGCCGGGGCGCAGAAGTTCCGGCGCTTCGTCGAGTTCTGCGAGACGTTCCACCTGCCGATCCTGAGCCTGGTCGACGAGCCCGGCTTCATGATCGGCTCCGAGTCGGAGGCGTCCGGCACGATCCGGTACGGCATGGAGGCGATCGCGGCGACCGTGCAGTCCACCGTTCCATGGTGCTCGGTGCAGATCCGTAAGGCCTACGGCGTCGCGGCCGCGGCCCACTACGGGCCTTCCGGCCGGGTGCTCATCTGGCCGTCGGCCGAGAGCGGTGCGCTGCCGATCGAGGGCGGGGTCGCGGTTGCCTTCCGGCGGGAAATCGCGGCGGCGCCCGACCCGGACAGGAAACGGGCCGAACTCGAGGCCGAGTTCGCCAAGCGGCGGACTCCCTTCCCGCGGGCTGAGGGGTTCTCGGTCCACGATCTGATCGATCCACGGAACACCCGGGCCGAAGTCGTCAAATGGCTGGAACTGTCCGAACCGCTGCTCGCGTCGCGAGTGCGGTAGACGCTAGAGGAGATCAAGATGGCAGCGAACCGAGTCAAGCAGACCCTGTATTCGTTTCTGGCCGCTGGCCTGCTGGTGACCGCGTCGGCGGCGGCTCAGCAACAGCCGGTGGGTTACGAGGACACGCCCAAGTTGCCTGGATTGCCCTGGAAGGTGCACGACCCGAACCGGCCGGTGCCGCCGGTGATCGCTCCGGGCGCCTCATTCAGCGAGTTGGCGGCGGCACCTGCCGACGCGGTCGTGCTGTTCGACGGGACGGACCTCTCGAAATGGCAGAAGCCGAACGGCGACGAACCCGAATGGAAGGTCGAGAACGGGTACATGGAGGTCACATCGACCGGTTCCATTCGCACCCGCGAGGAGTTCGGTGACTTCCAGCTCCACCTGGAGTTCGCGACCCCGGCCAAGGTCGAGAGCAGCAGCCAGGGCCGCGGCAACAGCGGCGTGATGATCTACGGCGACTACGAGGTCCAGATTCTCGACTCGTACGAGAACCGGTCCTATGCCGACGGGCAGGCGGGCGCGCTCTACGGGCAGACGCCCCCGATGGTCAACTCGTCACGGGCCCCGGGAGCTTGGCAGACGTACGACATCATCTTCGAGGCGCCCCGGTGGAAGGACGGGGAGCTGACGAAGAAGGCACAGGTCACCGTGATCCACAACGGTGTGGTCATCCATCACAAGAAGGAGTACATCGGCCGGACGATCCACCGCCGGGTCGGCGTCTACGACCGGCCGCACGAGCCGCGGGGCTGGATCGGTCTCCAGGATCACCGCAACCCGACCCGTTTTCGCAACGTCTGGATCCGGGAGCTCCCGGGCTACGACAGCGGCGGCTGAGGCTTCTTGAAGGTCTCCCTCTTCTACCTGCCCTCGATCGGCTCCCGGGCCGACATCAAGAAGGGCATGGCCGGCCTGCGCGGTGACCTCTACGACCGGATGCTGGCCGAGGTCTCGGAGCAGGCCCGGCTCGCTGACGACCTGGGCTACGACTCGATCAGCTTCACCGAGCACCATTTCCACATCGAGGGTTTCGAGCTCTCGAACAACCCGGTCCTGCTCGACCTGTTCGTCGGCATGCAGACGAAGAACATCCGGGTCGGGCAGTTGGGCATCGTGCTGCCGGCAAGGAACCCGATCCGGGTGGCCGAGGACATCGCGATGCTCGACCGGATGACCGGGGGCCGGGCCAACGCTGGCTTCGCGCGCGGCTACCAGCGGCGCTGGGTCGACGTGATGGCCCAGCAGACGCACGGGATCTCGGGCGCCCTGCCGCACCAGCGGGACGAAATCGACGCGACGAACCGGGCCGCCTTCGAGGAGTGTTTCCAGATCATCAAGAAGGCGTGGACGGAGCCGATGCTCGACTACGACGGCCGGTTCTGGAAGGTCCCCGTGGGCGGTCCAGAGGGCGGGACACCGTGGACGCTGGAGGCGACGGAGCAGTGGGGCGCCGGTGTCGAGGACGGCGTGCTGCGCCAGGTCGGTGTGGTGCCGAAACCGGTGCAGAAGCCCTATCCGCCGGTCTTCCAGCCCTTCGCGTCGTCCGAGGCGAGCATCCGCTGGTGCGCGCGGGAAGGCGTGACCGCGATCCTGCCTCCGCTTCACCCCAAGCGGGAGCAGGCGCTGTTCGAACTGTTCGCCGAGGAATCCGGGCGACCTCTGGGCGAGGGGATCGGCGTCCTGCGCGACATCGTGATCGCCGAGTCGGACGTTGAAGCGGAGCGGCTCTGGAAGGCGAGCGGCGCCTTCTGCGGCTCGGCGTGGTTCGAACCGTTCGGGTTCAGCCGCGGCATGCTGGACCCGGACACGGGCGAGGAGTTCGAGGACTTCATGGGTGCAGGGATGGCGCTCGTCGGCACCGTCGACACGGTGACCCGCCAGCTCGAGACGCTATGCCAGCGCCTGCCCGTGACCTGGCTCTACTTCTGGGCCTACAACGGGCTGCTGCCGCACGCGCGGCTGATGTCGACGATCGAGCGCTTCAGGACGGAGGTGCTGCCGCGGGTGGAGGGCGCGTAAGGCCCAGCAGAGAGGTCGCCGCTTCGCGGCGCGTCTGTTTCCGGAAAGCCGGCCAGAAGGCCGGCGCACCCAGTATCTGCCGGCGCACCCAGTGTTTCAGTTAGGTTTCTTTCGCTTCGACCGGCGCTTGCGCCGGGTTCGGAGCAACAGGCCGTCCTCGAGCGTCGCGCCTTCCTTCGCGTCGACGATGATCTTGCCGCCGTCGGCCAGCTTGCCGAAGAGGATCTCGTCGGCCAGCTTGCGCTTGATCTTCTCGTCGATCAGGCGCCGCATCGGCCGGGCGCCGAAGTCCGGTTCGTAACCGTTCTCGGCCAGCCAGGCGCGGGCGTTGTCGGTCAAGTCGATCTTGATGCCCCGGTCCTCGAGCTGAATGCCGAGTTCACCGACCAGCTTGTCGACGATCAGCCGGACGGAGTCCATCTCGAGGGCCTTGAACACGACCCAGGCGTCGATCCGGTTGCGGAACTCCGGCGTGAACAGGCGCTCGACCGCCGGCTTCGACGCGGCTTCGGCGGAGAGCTTCGAGCGATCGCCGAAGCCCATCGGTTTCGTCGTCAGCTCGCGGCCGCCGGCGTTCGTCGTCATGATGAGGATCACGTGTCGGAAGTCCGCCTTGCGGCCGTTGTTGTCGGTCAGGGTGGCGTGATCCATCACCTGGAGCAGGATGTTGTAGACGTCCGGGTGCGCCTTTTCGATTTCGTCCAGCAGCAGCACCGTGTGCGGGGTGCGGCGGATCGCGTCGGTCAGCAGACCGCCCTGATCGAAGCCGACGTAGCCCGGGGGCGCGCCGATCAGCCGGGAGACGGTGTGCTTCTCCATGTACTCGCTCATGTCGAAGCGGGTGAAGGCGATGCCGAGCACCTCGGCGAGCTGGCGCGTCAGTTCCGTCTTGCCGACTCCGGTGGGTCCCGAGAACAGGAAGCTGCCGATCGGCCGCTCCAGGGTACCGAGACCCGCGCGCCCCAGCTTGACGGCGGAGGAGATCGAGCGGATCGCCTCGTCCTGGCCGAAGATCACGGCCTTGAGCTCTTCTTCGAGGTGGGCGAGAGCGTCCCGGTCGTCGCTTGAGACGGACTTCTCGGGGATCTTCGCCATCGAGGCGACGACCCGTTCCATGTCGACCGGGTCGAGAACACCCTTGCGTTCCTTCGCCGTCATCAGGCGGTTCGAGGCGCCGGCCTGGTCCACGAGGTCGATCGCCTTGTCCGGCAAGCGCCGGTCGAGCAGGTAACGGGCGGAGAGGTCGGCGGCCGCGTCCAGCGCCTCGTCCGCGTACTTCACGTCGTGGTGTTCCTCGTAGCGGTCGCGCAGGCCGCGCAGGATCTCCGCCGACTCCTCGATGGTCGGTTCGTCGATCTCGATCATCTGGAAGCGCCGGGCGAGGGCGCGGTCGCGGTCGAACGAGCCCTTGTACTCGGCGTGGGTGGTCGAGCCGATGCAGCGCAGCTTGCCGGAGGCGAGGCCGGGCTTCAGGATGTTCGAAGCGTCGAGCGAGCCGGACGACACCGCGCCGGCGCCGACGATCGTGTGGATCTCGTCGATGAACAGGATGTGCTCGGGCTCGGCGACGATCCGGTCGATCACAGCTTTCAGCCGCTCCTCGAAATCGCCCCGGTAGCGCGTCCCGGCGAGGAGCGCGCCCATGTCGAGCGCGTAGATCGTGACCTTGGAGATGAGGTCCGGCACGTTGCCCTCGTGGACGGCAAGCGCCAGACCCTCGACGATGGCTGTCTTGCCGACGCCCGGGTCGCCCACCAGGACCGGGTTGTTCTTCCGCCGCCGCGCCAGCGTCTCGCAGACGACACGTACTTCGTCCAGGCGTCCAACCAGCGGATCGATCGAGCCCTCCGCCGCGCGCTCGTTCAGGTTCGACGCGAAGCGCTCGAGGGGATCCTCGACCTCCTCTTCCTCCTCGCCTTCCTCCGCCTCTGCCTCCAGGGACTGGGGCGCGGTGAGGCCGGGCGCCGACTTGACCGTGCCGTGGGAGAGGTAACGGATCACGTCGAGGCGTGAGACGTCCTGGGCATGGAGAACGTAGACAGCGTGGGACTCCTGCTCGCGCAGCAGAGAGGCGATGACCGCTCCGGCATCCAGCTCGGTTTTGCCGGCGCCGTGAGCGTGCATCGCTGCCCGCTCGATAACCCGCCAGAAGGCGATCGTCTGCTTGGGGGGCTGCTCCTCGGCCTGCTCGTCTCCCGGTGCTTCCGTTCCAGCGGGATCCTGGCTGCCGTTCGTCCGTTCCGGACGGTCCCCCTCGCTCGCCGCCTCGGTGCCGCTAGCGGGTTCCGCCTGGTCCTCCGCGGCCTCCGCCGCCAGCGCGGGTGGCAGGGTCTCGAGCTGGTGGTCGAGGAACTCCTCGATGTCCCGCACCAGGCGCGGGAGACGGACGCCGACGGATTGCAGCACGCGGGCGCCCACGGAATCACCGCAGAGGGCGAGCAGGAGGTGCTCCAGCGTCACGTACTCGTGCCGGCGCGACGACGCCTCGAGCATCGCGCGGCGCAGCGACTGCCGCAACTCCTCGGTCATGCGTACGGAAGCGATGGTCGTTTCTCCGGGGCGTCAGTTGACGTCGTCGTTGCCTGAACCGTCGCCCTCGCCGTCACCCTTGCCGTCGCCCTCGTCGGGCTCGATCGTGCATAGCAACGGGACCTCCGCCTGCTGGGCGAGGCTGCCGACCTCGGCGACCTTCGTCTCGGCCACGGAGAACGGGTAGAGCCCGACCACGCCGACACCGTTCTTGTGGACGTAGAGCATCAGCCGCGAGGCGTCCGACTCGGTCATGTGGAAGACGTGCTGCAGGACCATGACGACGAACTCACGAGGAGTGAAGTCGTCGTTGTGCAGGAGTACCTTGTACAGCCGCGGTCGGGCAAGGCGGGTCTTCGTCTTCGTCTTTGTGAGGACCTTGCTGTCGCCCTGCTGGTCGTCTTCGAAGTGCGGCATGACGCGCTGATTATAGGGCCGAGCGCGGCGCGATCAGCCGAGCTGGGGCCGGTCGCGGCGCCAGGCCTCGATGCCCCCCAGGTGCCGGGCCGCGTCGCGCTCCAGCGCGGCGGCGAGCAGTGAGTTGAGCTTCTCGTCCAGGAAGAGGTGGGAACTGTAGACCGGCGCGGGCTCGAAGCCGCGGCTGATCTTGTGTTCTCCGCCGGCACCGCCCTCGAAGACCTCAACGCCCCGTTCGATGCACTCGTCGATCGAGTGGTAGAGGCAGACATTGAAGTGAAGGAAGCGGTGATGCTCGTGGCAGCCCCAGTACCGACCGTACAGGTGCGTCGGGGAGCGCAGGTTGATCGCGCCGGCGATCACCCGGTCTTCCCGCTCGGCGATGACCAACTCGACTTCGCCGTCCAGACGGGCGAACAGATCACCGAACAGATCGCGGTTGAGATAGCGGCCTCCCCACATGTACCGGTCGCAGGTCGTGCCGTAGAGCTCGAAAGCCGTCTCGGCCCACCGTTCAGGATCGCTCGCGATCTCCGCCTGACGAACGGTCCGGATCGTGATTCCCTGGCGGTTCGGCTCGCGGCGCTCGCGGCGGCACTGTGTGCGCCGTTTGGAGCGCAGGCGGGCCAGCCAGTCCTCCGGAGCCCTGTAGTTGTAGTTGTGCCAGTGGTACTGGACCATGACTCGCTGGGCGAGCCCGGCGCTCGCGAAGGCCTCAACCTCCGTCGGAGCGTGGTAGAGGACATGGACGGAAGCGATCCCGACCTCCCGGGCGGTGTGGGCGGCGAGCTGCATCAACATCCTCGCGGCAAGCGTTCGGTCGGTGCCGTTCGAGGTCAGGATGCGGCGCCCGGTGACGGGCGAGAAGGGCACGCCGACGACGAGCTTCGGGTAGAACCGGCCGCCAGCAGCGCGGACCGCGTCGCCGAAGGCCCAGTCGCGGGAGAAGTCGCCCATCCCATCGTTCTTGATGTAGGCGGGGGCGGCGGCGAGGAGCGTGTCATCCGATGTCCAGGCGGTGAGGTGAAACGGCAGCCAGCCCCGGTCGGCCGCCACGCAGCCGGTCCGCTCGAGCGCCTCGAGGAAGGTCCAGGAGAGAAAGGGGCGGTCGCCCGACTCGAGCAGGCCGTCCCAGCTCGATTGGGGGATGTCCCCCATCGACTGGACGATCCGAAGTTCGACAGTCCGATCGGCGGCTTCCGGGCGTGGCGCTGCGGCGGAGTCGTCCATCGACCGCGAGTTTGGCATGCCGGCCGGCCGTATGGGCCGCCGGATCAAACCGGGGGGCGTCAGGAGTCCCTTGTCTTGCGGACCGGCGGACCGGGCAACAGCCGCTTCCTGTACTCGGTTGGGCTACAGCCCAGTGTGGCGTGAAAGGCACGACGGAAGCTCCGACCGCATTGGAAGCCCAGCGCCCGTGCCACTTGCCCCACGGTAACGTCCGACTCCCGGAGCATCACGCAGGCGCGTGCGACGCGGTGGCGTGCCAGCCAGGAACGGAACGTGATCCCCACACGCTGCCGGAAGTAGCGACCGAAGCTCGACGGTGCCAACGCGGCGACAGTGGCAACCGACTCCAGGGTGAGTTCCTCTCCGATGTGCTCGTCGACGTGCCGGCGAACGCGCGTCAGGCGCTCGAAATAGTCGAACGGGTCGTCTGGACCGTCCGGCTGCGCGGAGCTTCCGCCGATGAACACGCTCGAGCCCGCTCCAGACCCGACCGGGCGGAGGTCGACATAGGCGGAGCCATAGCACTCCAACGACATTCTCGGAGCGACCCTGACCCGCCGGCTCCAGTCGGGCGCCCACTCCGCGAACGTCTGGAACTCGTCGTTTTCCCCGCTGGGGTTGATGTGAGGCGGCAGATCGGTCAGAAACGCCTCGTCGAAGCGGCGTCCCACGAGCGTCGCGGGGAGGAGTGGCTTTTCGACGGCATAGACCCAGGCGGAGAGACCGGCGTCGAACAGGGTCTCAACGTGCCGCATCGGGTTTCTTCCCGCGAGCGGGAAGGCCGGCTTCAGGCCGGTCCCCGGCAGCAGCGCGAACGGGCGATCACCAAGCCGTGGAACGAGGTTGCCAAAGGCAATGACCTCCGCTCCGCGGCGGCGAAGGTCCCTGAAGGCGAGCTTCAGATCGCTATCGCAGACGCTGAAGGATCCGCCGCCGCGTGTGGCGCACTCGATCACCTGCAGAGGCAACCCGGCCGCCTCCGCCTGATCCTCGAGCAGTTCCCTCCGGACTCCGTGGCACGCGCCCCGGCCGTCGAATCGACTGATCGTTGCAATCAGCCCGACCACGTCCCAGGCCGGATCGGATCGCAGTTCGTACAGCGCCCACGCTGCGTCCTTGTTCGCCGTCCACCACACCCACGTAGGGGTGCCGTGCCGGCGGATGGTCGGTGCCGGTGTGTCTTCCATCCCGCTACGGTCAGTCCAGACCATGTGAACGGTCTGGAGCTGCGTCCTATTCCCCGCCCGGTCGCTGGCTCCGGTTTCGCGCCTCGTCAGAAGCCCAGCGCGGCGCCGTCCTTGCGGGGATCGGAGGCGCCGAGCAGGGTGCCGTGGCGGTCGACGCCGATGGCCTGGGCGCCGCCGAACTCGGCCCCGCCCGCGAACCGTACCCGGTGACCAAGCTCCTCGAGGCCGGCCACGGTCGACAACTCGGTGCCGCGTTCGCACAGGAGTTCCAGGCCCGCGGTGTGCCGCCAGCGAGGCCGGTCGATCGCGGCCTGAAGGGAGAGGCCGTGGTCGTAGTGGTTGTTCAGGAGCTGGACGTGGCCCTGCGGTTGAAAAGGTCCACCCATCACGCCGTAGCAGAGCTCCAACCTCCCCGCGGACAGGATTATGCCGGGGATGATCGTGTGGAAGGGGCGTTTCCCGGGCTGGTACTCGTTGGGGTGTCCGGCCTCCAGGGTGAAGCCGGCGCCCCGGTTGTGAAGCAGGATGCCCGTGTCGCCGCCGGCGATCGCGGAGCCGAAGGGCGCGAACAGGGAGTTGATGAAGGAGGCGGCGTTGCCGTCCCCGTCCACGACCGCCAGATACACGGTGTCCGATCCCACCCGGCCGGCGCCGGTGGTGAGTTCGCCAGGAGTGGCGGTCGATGCGGCGCGCCGGGGATCGATCTGCCGACTCCGTTCCCGCGCGTAGCCCTTGTCCAGCAGCTCGCGCAGCGGCACGCCGTTGCCGGTGCGCAGGGGAGGGCCGTCCGGGTCGCCGACCTGAGCATGCAGGTCGGCGTACGCCAACTTCTTGGCCTCCACCAGGAGGTGGGTGTGCTCCGTGCTGGCCAGGTCCATGGAACCCAGATCGAAGTTCTCGAGCAGGTTGAGCAGGAGCAGAACGCCCAGGCCTTGGCCGTTCGGCGGCAGTTGCACCACATCGTGACCGCGGTACCGGGTGCTGAGGGGCTCGACCCAGGTCGACTTGTGGCGGTTGAAGTCCTCAAGCGTGAGGAAGCCGCCCGTGCCGTGGGAGTAACGGACGATCTCCTCGGCGATCGGCCCACGGTAGAAGGCGTCGCGGCCGTCGCGGGCGATGCGACGCAGGGAGCGCGCGAGGGCGGGGGACCGAAAGAGTGCGGCGAGGTCCGGTGCGTCGCCGTCCACAAGGTAGTGGGTCGCCGCGGCACGATCGCGGCGAAGCCGGTTCACGCAGACGCGCCACATGCCCTGGACCCGCTCACTCACCGGGAAACCCCGCTCGGCCGTCTCGATCGCGGGGCCGAGAAGGTCGGCAAATCGGAGACGGCCAAACCGCTCATGCGCGGTCTGCCAGAGATCGACTGCACCGGGGACGGTGACGGCAGGCCACGAGTCGGGCTCGATGGCGCGGGTATCGATGGCTTCGCGCGTCAACCCCCGCGGTGAACGTCCGCTCCCGTTGAGGCCCAGCAGTTCGCCGGGGCCTCCCTCGGGATCGGCCCGGTAGTAGAGCAGGAACGCATCGCCGCCGATGCCGGTCATCATCGGCTCGACAACGGCCAGCATGGCGGCCGCCGCGAGCGCTCCGTCGATCGCCGAACCGCCGGCGCGCAGCATGTCGAGGCCGGCCAGGGTCGCCTGGGGATGGGACGTCGCCACCATCCCCCGGCGGGCCATGACCAGGCTCCGGCCGGGCCGGTGGGGACTGGCGGCTCTAGCGGAACACATCGAAGGCGCGGTTGTACTTCACGATGATGCTGCGATCGGGCTCCTGCCGGGCCAGCAGACCGAACTCGGAGATCTCGTTGTAGACCAGGAAGAGGCCCCTGTTCGCCTCGTTCAGCCAGCTGAACCGCAGGTTCGTCGATACATCGTCCGTCGCGTCGTTGTACTGCAACAGCGCCTGGAGCAGGAGGCGGGTGCTGAAGGCGTAGGTCACGCGGAGGCGGCCGAGATTGACCTTGAACGCTCCCACCGGCAGGTCGATGTCGTTGTAGGACCAGCTGATCTGGGAGGTCAGGTAGTCGCCGAGCCGGATGCTCACCGAGGGATCGACGGCCAATTGATCTCCGCCGAAGAAGCCGCCGGCCTGGACCCGTGCGAAGAGACTCACCGCGCGCCCGCGGTTCGTGTTCATGAAGATGAAGATGCCCATGTCGTCGTACTTGCCGGCCTCGATCTCGACGTCCTCCCGGATCAGGAACGGCTCGACGAGACCCTCGTAGCGGCCGCCCCCGGAGAAGCTGATCTGGGCGCCGTTCCGGAACTCGACCTCGCCGCCGATGGAGTAGCGCTGGGTCTGGTGAAAGCCGTCGAAGTCCCAGAAGCTGTCGTAATAGACGCGGGGGCCGAACTCCTTGACCCGCCCCTCGCCAGCAGGCCGGAACTGACGACGGACGTAACCGTTCACCTGCCGGTAGCCGGAACGGCTGAGGAAGCCGACTTCCGGATTGAAGTCCTCGCCAACTTCCGTGTAGCCGGCGCGCCAGCGCCAGAAGGGAGAACTGAAGGAGCTGCCGAGTCCGAAACCGTGGTCGCGGCCAGCAAGTCCCGGAGTCTCGGTCTGGGCGGCCCAGGCGGTGAGTTCCGTATGCTCGCCGACGCCGATCTGCCCGTCGACCGCGTAGGTGCGGTTGAAGTCACCGTCCGGCGCCAGCGAGCCCGTGCCCTGGCGGTTGACGACGAGTACGCCTGCCCGGCTCCGATTACGGTATTCGCGGTTCACCCGCGCGACGGTGAAGTTGTTGCCGTGCAGGTCTCCCGACTCGTCGGTCTGCATGTTCAGGAAGCCGACGTTCATTCCTCCGGCCTTGCCGGATAACCGGACACCGCCGAGGATGGGTACGGGCTGGCCGGCGGCCAGGCCGATCCGTCGGCTGAAGAAGAGTTCCACCCCGCCGCGGCTGGAGCTCCGGCCGCCGACCCTGAACAGCCCCGCGTTCTCGAGGAAGAACGGTCTCTTCTCGGGAAAGAAGAGGCTGAAGCGGTCGAGGTTGACCTGCTGATCGTCGGCTTCGACCTGAGCGAAGTCCGTGTTGAGGGTCACGTCCAGCGTCAGGCTCGGGGTGACGCCGTACTTCAGGTCGAGTCCGCCGTCCCACTCGCTCGTTTGGTCGGAGACACCGTCGTCGCGGGCGGAACTCACCACGTAGGGGTTGAGTTGCAGGTTGCGCTCGCGCGGCGTCTGCAGGCCGACGAGTGTGCCGGCTCGGGATACGCGGTGCAGGCCGTGTTGTCGAGCGAGGTGCGCCCAGTAGGCGGTCTCGCTCTTGCGCCGGATGTTGCGCTCGAAGTTGACTCCCCAGGCCCCGGTCCCCGAGTCGAAGCGGAGGTTGCGGAAGGGAATCGCCATCTCGGCGCTCCATCCGAAGTCGCCGACCCTGGTCCTGACGGTCCAGGTCGTGTCCCAGTCCAGGTTGGCGCCGGAGAAGGAGCCGCTGGAGAAGGAGCCGCCGCTGCTGGAGCCTTCGTTCGTCACCTGGCCGTCGTACTGGATGCCGCCGACGTTCGTGCCGAACATGAACGCGTTCTGCCCGTCGTGGTAGGTGTCGAGAATGAAGCGGAAGCTGTCTTCGTCGCTGAGCGAGGCGTCGCGACGGCTGTCGGAGATGACCAGCGTCGAGGCCTCGCTGTCGAACAGGACGGCGGCGATGTAGAGGTTGCGGTCGTCGAAGGCGACGCGGACTTCCGTGCGCTCGGAGGCCGGCTGGCCTTCGAAGGGTTCCGTCTGCTGAAAGCCCGTGGCCGTGTCGACCTGCTGCCAGAGGGCCTCGCCGAGGACATCCCCGTCGATCACCGGCTGCTGCTGTAGCCGTTGCGCCCTGAGCTGCGGCCGGTCGCGACTCGTGTCCTGCTGCACCGCCCCGGCGCCGCCCTGGGCCGCAAGAAAGGCTGCCAGCGCGACGGCGCCGCGCCGGAGGAGGAGTCGCTGCATGACGTTCTAGGGCTGGGCGGGAATTCGATTCGCTTCGCGGCTGGTCGGGGGCTGGACGGCGGGGACTTCCAGTTCCCTTGCCCGCCGATTCAAGTCGTCGAGGCGGGGTCCGGTCAACTCGTCCACCGCCTCGAGGATCGGAACCAACTCTGCTTCGAGGTCTTCGAAACGGCGTCGCGCGCCGGCGGTAGGCCGCGCGGTGTTGCCGAAGACGTGAGTGTAGAGGTAGGCGTACTGGTTGTCGATCCTGGGAGGGAAGTTCAGTGCGTCCTGGGATACGCGGCTTCGAGCCTGGATCAGACGATCGTTCAGCTCGCCGGCCCGCTCCGCGACCTCGGCCACGGCGGGTTCCAGTTCGGCGGCTCCAGCGGCGTCGAGCCGATCGCCCAGGGCCTCGGCCTGCTCCCGGACGCTGCGAAGTCCCGCGATCGCGTCGTGAACCGCCGTCAACCGCACGGACAGCCCGTCGAGCATCTCGTACTGCTCCTCGAGGTCTTCCCGGGTGACGTCGTCGAGGCGGGGGTCGCCGACGACCTCGAAAGTGCGGCTGTCGCTCCAGGGCTCCCCGTCGGAGGATTCGCCGGCCGGCTCGACGCCGAGGGTTGCCCGGTAGGTACCCGGCGGCACGAAGGGGCCCCCGGTGTAGGACAGGGACATGATCGCGCCCTCGACCAGACGGGGGGCCTGGTCCTTCAGGTCCCAGACGACCCGGTTCAGCCCCGTCTCGGCATCGAAGGACTCGATCCGCGGTCGTTCGTCGTCGCGATCCCGGTTCTGGTCCGCTTCATCTTCGGGCTCGGAGAGGAATCGGCGCAGCACCCTGTCGCTGCCTTCGGGGGTGATCGTCAGCTCGACCCGCCGGTTGGCCGCTCCCGGAAGGTGGAACCAGATCGAGGCGCCGTTGACGAAGCCGCCGCCGCGTCCTGGCCGGTCCACGCGTACAGTGGTTTCGGGTGCGAACAACCGGGGTATGTCGCGGCCGCCGCCGGCCGCCAGTTCGCGAGCCAGCTCCCGAACGACGTTGAGGTCGTCGAGGACCCAGAAGCTCCGGCCCTGGGTTGCCAGCACCAGGTCCGGGTTACCGGCGTTCTCGTGAAGGGTCAGGTCGGTAACCGGCGTGCGGGGCAGGTTCAACTGGAAGGACTGCCAGGAGTCCCCGCGGTCGAACGACGCATAGAGGCCGAACTCCGTGCCGGCGAAGAGAAGCCCGTCGGCCCCCGGATCCTCGCGAACCACGCGGACGAAGTGGTTCTCGGGCAGACCCGAGGTGACCGTCGTCCAGGAGGCGCCGCCGTCCTCCGTGCGGAAGATGTACGGCGTGTAGTCGTTCATCCGGTAGCGGTAGGCGGCGAGGTAGATGCGGTCGGGATCGTGCCGGGACACGTCGATCGAATTCACCGTGCCGTCGGCCGGCATCGTGGCCGGCGTGACGTCGATCCAGGCGCCTCCGTTGTCCCGGCTGACGTGAATGCGGCCGTCGTCACTGCCGGCCCATATCTCGCCGGCCCGGAGGGGCGACTCGGCGAGCGCGAACACCGTGTTGTACACCTCGACGCCGGTGTGGTCGTGCTGGACCGGACCTCCTGGCATGCCCTGCTTCTCGTCGTCGTCCGTCGTCAGATCAGGCGAGATCGTCTCCCAGGTCCAGCCGCCGTCCCGGGTACGGTGCACATAGTTCGAGGTGTGGTACACGACATCCGGGTCGTGCCGGGAGATGAGAATCGGCGCGTTCCACTGGAAGCGGTAACGCAGGTCCCGGGGGGCGGTGCCGTCCTGCATCTCGGGGTAGAGGATCATGTTCCGCGAGATGCCGCTGCGGTGGTCGTAGCGGTCGATGCGGCCGAGGTAGTTGCCCGAGTAGACGAGGTGCGGCTGCTCGGGATGAACCGCGATGTGGCCGCTCTCGGCGCCCGCCACCGAGTGCCAGTGCTCGGTCGGCGTCAGTTCGGGCATCGGACGCGAGGGCACCGAGATCGTGCTGTTGTCCTGCTGTGCTCCGTAGATGCGGTAGGGAAACTGGTTGTCGACGGTGACCCGGTAGAACTCGGCGGTCGGCTGGTTGTTCTGGGTCGACCAGGAACGGCCACCGTCGACGCTGACGTTGGCGCCGCCGTCGTTGGCCTGGACGATGATGTGGGGGCGTTCCGGGTTGATCCAGATGTCGTGGTTGTCGCCGTGGGGAGTGGGTACGCGCTCCCAGTTCGCTCCGCCGTCGACCGATCGGAAGAAGCGGACGTTCGACCCCCAGACCGTGTTCGGGTCCGCGGGATCGGCATGGATGTGGCTGTAGTACCAGCCGCGGGTGAGCAGCTCGGGCTCGTCGCTCACCTTCTTCCACGAGTCGCCGTGGTCCTCGGATCGGAAGATGCCGCCGCGGCCATCCGCGGCGGTGATGATCGTCCAGAGCCGCCCACGCCTTGCCGGCGACGCGGAGACGCCGATGCGGCCGAGCACGCCGGACGGCAGGCCGCCTTCGAGGCGGTGCCAACTATCGCCGCCATCCGTGGAGCGAAACAGACCGCCTTCGTCGCTGCCGTCGATCAGGGTCCAGGGTTTGCGTTCGACGCGCCAGGCGGCGGCGTAGAGGACGCGGGGATTGAACGGGTCGAGTTCCAGGTCGGCGATCCCTGCGTCGTCCGAGATGCTGAGCACCTGCTCCCATGTCTCTCCGCCGTCGGTCGAGCGGTAGACGCCGCGTTCCGGGTTGCTGCCGAAAATCTGACCCAGTACACCGACCCAGAGTACGTTCGGGTCGTCCGGATGGACGCGGACGCGGCTGATCGAGCCCGACCGCTCCAGGCCGATGTGCTGCCAGGAGGCGCCGGCGTCGGTCGAGCGGTACATGCCATCGCCGATCGAAACGTTGCCGCGCGGGCAGGCCGAGCCCATGCCGACGTAGATCACGTTCGGATCGCTCGGCGCCACGGTCACCGCGCCGACAGAGCCGGCCCGGAAGTCCTCGTCGGTCAGGTTCTCCCAGGAAATGCCCGCGTTCGTCGTGCGCCAGACGCCGCCGCCGGTCGAGCCCATGTAGAAGGTGTACGGGTGGGCTACGTGGCCCGCGACCGCGGTGACACGGCCGCCTCGGCTGGGGCCGACGAGGCGAAACTCAAGGCCCTCGAAGGCGTCCACTTCCGGCTGGGCCAGGGGCTCCTGGCCGGACACGGCCGCGGTACCGGCGAGGAAGGCGACGATCGAGGCCGCCCTGTACGGAAATCTCTTCATCGGCGGCCTAGTCTATTGCCGCCCGTTGAGGTCTGGCCGGCTGGTACATTCCGCTCGTGAGAACGCAGCCCGTCGGCCGGCCGACGCTCGTGATCTATACCGATGGCGGCGCCAGCCCGAACCCCGGCCCGGGTGGCTGGGCGGCCGT
>Ga0209544_1001441_pt1 | contig 25970 bp, 24 predicted proteins | sample MesohylPK_FD_187297 | JGI IMG/M metagenome (GOLD analysis project Ga0209544, IMG submission 187297) | Host-associated microbial community of the marine sponge Aplysina aerophoba from Gulf of Piran - sponge mesohyl, lysed by proteinase K... | ecosystem: Host-associated > Porifera > Sponge >...
ACGCGTAAGGTCAACAGCCACGGGGATCCTCCCGAATCGGGGTCTCGACACCTCCGATTCTGGGGGATCCCTCCCTATCCAGCCCGGACCCTCACAGCGCTACCCCACGCGGAAACGCGAAGCGCCCTCAAAGGCTGGCGAGTACCTGTACGAATTCTTCGCCTACCTCGTCGCCCTCGGAGGCACGGGCGCGACGAACGGAATCCCGTCCATTGGGCGTGACGACTTGGAACCGGTGTTCTCGCAGAAAGACATCGAGAGCCTTGTCGGCAAGATCAGTTCACTTCGACGCGCACATCGGCCGAACTACGGAACCGATAAGACCCCTATGTCGATGATCCTACCGATCAGGAAGTGGGCGCGCATCATCGACCAAGAGATGCCGGCGCTGAGCGGGCCTGTCGGTGACTGAGGGGCACGACCCAGTCTTCAACTGCCCGGCTTCGTGACGTCAAGGACCCGAGCAGAGATTTTGCGGGATTCGTTAGCGTCGAGGCGCGCTTCGAGCATCGCCCGCAGTTCGTCGGGATTCCCTGGTCGCCGCCCTGACGGAGGCGTCGGCATTTTCTCGCCGCCGAACCACAGCACGAGGTAGATGCCGAAACCTTCGGTGGACGGGTCGGTTGTGTATTGACCGATGAGTTGACCATGCATTGCGTGCCAGAGATCGCTATGCGATTCGCGCTTGATTTCGATAGGTACGTTGAACCCGGCACAGCTCGCGCGTATGTCGGCCCGCTTCCCGGCGGCGTAGCTGCCTTCGGGCCCAAGGTCCACCTCGCTCAACGTCGGATGGTTCTTCAAGAGTGTCAGCAGCGAGTCTCGGCCTACGTTTTCGGGCCTAGGAGAAACCGGGCGACCGTGTGCGTCCACGTTCCAGTACGAAGCCCAAGGATTACTCGAGTCTCCCCGCATTTGTCTGCCCACATCGTCGAGACGGTCCAGCAGCAACGCAGCGAGGTCCGCTGCATTTGCCGGGATGCCGCCGCTCAGCGTCTGCTGAACTTCACGGACGCCCGGATGGCGATACTCGGCGTCGCGTTGAATTGCACTCTGCTCCTCGCGTCTCCAGCGCAAGACGGCTTGCCACTCGCTCAATTCCGGATCGTGCTCCATTCGTCGCAGTGCCTCGCCAGCTACGTTGTCCGGAGACTGCGCGAGCTGATGAATCATGTCTCTGATCCGATCCGCTGCGTCAATTTCGACCGTGATCCACCCGTCTCGTTCCAAGGGCGGGTATGCGCGGCCCAACATCTGGACAAAGGCGGCAAGAGTCCCTGAGCTGAGACTCGCTGTCAAGCCGGGGTGTCCCGAAATTCCTGGGCCATGATCGGAGTGGAAGAACTCCGCGACGTGACGTACCGCTGATCGATGAGCCTCCACGTGCTCAATCAGCGCCGAGACATATTCGCCTTCGAACAGCAACGCCGCCGCCGTGAGCCAACGGCTGCGTTGGGCCACGGTCATGCTGGTCACCGTGAGCTTCTCGTCGATGAGCTCTTGGAGGCCGTCCGAATCCGAGTACGCCATGGCATCAAGCAGTAGCCGGTCGAGCAGTCGAAGCTGGGCGTTGGAGCCCCGGGTTGGAATGGATCGCAGCAGCCGCAACTTGACGGTGTGCTTCACGCCCCCATCGCCGCCGATGGAGTCAAGCTCACTGAGGCCCGGCGGGTGTTCGTCGCCGTTTCGGATCGCAGCGATCGCACATGTGATCGCTACTTCCGCTACAAGCAATGGATGTCCTTCGAACCAACGCTCGAACCAAGGCGGCAGCGAAGTCGTGTTCGTCGGCACACAGAAGAGAAGTGCTAGCGCTTGACGCTTTAGGCCGTCATCCAATTGGTCGAGCCGCTTGGGATCCTCGGCGTCAAGCAGTTGCAGACCGGCCAGCGCCGGCAGTGCAAGCCATGCATGCTTCGACTCTTTGTGCAACGTGACCGTCTCCTCAACGCTGGGAAGATCGGGTCGCTCGATCGACTCGCGGAACGCGTGCAACACCGCCGCCACCAGGTCCTCTTCGCCTCCAATGAATTCACCGAGGCTGTCCCGGGCGTCCAACTCGTCGTCGCTCTCCGCGTACAAGCCCATATAGGCGAGCGCAAGTCGGTGCAGATTCGCTGACGAAAAGGTGTTGTCTTGGAGCTGGCTCAGGCTCGATCGCAGGCCGGCTGCCCAATCTTCGACACGTTCTTGCCTTTCTTGTTCCCATTCTTCGCGACGCTCGTCGTGTTCCTTCAGCATCCGCTCAACCTTCGGATCGGGCGTCACCGGGGTGAACAGAGCCTCGACAAATTCCTCTAGGTCACCGCAGCCACTGACGACCGTCCGCAAGACATCGGCGGTGAGGCCCTCGTTCGTGTCTGAGTCATCGAGAGTTGCATGCGCACGCCGCACAAGTTCACGCGCAAGAGCCGGCTCAATCTGCGCTAACTCCATCGCTCGCTCCAAGCACCATCGCCCAATGTCACGCGGCAGCTTGCTGCCGTGCAAGGCGAGACACCAGTCGTAGGCCCTGAAACCCAAAGAATCATTCAGGTCGCGGTGGCGCAACCATTCCAAGTACACCCGCCGTTGAATCTCCGGACGAGCTTCCAACCAATCTCGAACGGTCTGTGCAGCAGGACTCCTTGCTGGCATCACCTGCGGCTCGCAAGCGCCAGCAATGCTGAGCCAGTTGAACAATCGGCTGATGGTGACCTCATCACCTAGCTCGGCAACCGCCGACGCCAACAGATCCACAGGGACGTCGTCGAAATGGCGCTCCCGCAGCAGCTGAACCCAGCGGTCCGCGTCCTGATGCAGCGCATCCAGGATTTCGCCAGCTTGCTGACCCGATGAACGGACCGAGAGTTCTCGGTGCCAGAAGCCCTCGAAGAGCCCGTGGATGCGTTCGCGGCTTGGATGATTGACGAAACCGAGTACCTCATCGGGCCCGACCGTGTCGGGGTAAAGCTCGTAGAGCAGCGAACCGGCGAGCTGGCGGTTGGGGTCAGGGACTCGGCCCGTCGAAATGTCATCCAGCAGTTGGCGTAGTTCGCGTTGCCTGTCGACTCCAGCAGGCATTAGATGGCGTTGGGCGTCGAGAGCCGCCAATCGAACATGTCTTGATTGACTTCCATCTCGAACGACGGCCGCCACTCGAGGTGAGAGGCGGCGTGCCGTCCCGATCTGGCCTTCCTCCACGACTGCGAGGATTTGAAGCAGGAACTCTCGGACCCGCTCGCTCGCGAGGTCATCAGGATTGGCGTCGATGAACTCTGCGACTGCCTCTATTGATTCGTCATCAACGATTGAGCGAAATGCCCACGCGGTCGTGTCTCGATAGCTAGCACCCCGATTGTCGCGCCACTCATGACCAAGCAGGGGGCCTTCGGCCGCAAATGCCGCAATGGCGTGTAGCAGCCGCCGCTTCTGCTCACCGTTCAACGAACTGATGTCACCATAGAGACCGACGCCCACCGGGTCAGCGTCGATGAGTTGGTCGAGCGCTACGGGACAGTGCGCTGCGAACCAAGCTGACAGACCTCTGAGCGACGTCACGACGCGCCCGTCATGCGGACTCGTCATGAGAGCGACTACTCGACGTGCGGGCAGGCCACTGCTCACAAGATGTGCCAGATAGCGACCACCAAGGAATTCAGCGATTTGCCGGTGGCGAGGTGCAAGTCTCGGCCACCTCGCCAAAATATCGGTGCCGGGCGGCGCCCAGAACAGCTTGGTTCCCAGTGCACGCCGACGGTGGCCCGATTCCTCCTTGCGGGGTTCAGGGACCAAGGGCAAGAGGCTGTCCAACGAAACATATGGCGAGTTGTCTTCGGTGGGACCTAGGCAATAGCCCTCGATTCCCGAGAGCAACTGGATCGCGGCCAACTCTCCTGCAACGATCAGCTCTGCTTCGCTTGCCGGTGGGATGTGCGCTGCGGCGATGTGCTCGTCGTTGTGCTCTTGTGCCATGCGCTTGCAAGCGAGTTCGAACGTGTCGCTCCGGCTTGCGGGCCAGTCGCCGCCTTCTTGGGCAATGCTGACGGCGAGCATCTCCAGTGTCAGCGGGTTATCCAGCATTCCGCTTAGACCTCGCTGATCGGCCTCAATCAGGAAACTGGGAATCGCGTCGGCGTCGAGGTGAGCTGCCAATAGAGCACCAATGGCCACTTCACCAAGCGGATCAAGACGCAGCACGACCACGGTTTCGCCGGGTGTTGCGCTCTCTAGGCTGCGGCGATCACTGCTGCCAAGCCAATCAGCCTCGCGACACGAAATGCGATACCGCGGCCATCCAAGCTGATCCAGACGCCGTCGGATCTCGTCGAGCGCAGGACGCCCGTCGGCGGCGCCCGCACGGATCTCATCGAGGCCGTCGATGAATAGCGTCTTGTCGCGCCACTCGGGCGCGACGTCAAGGGTCACGAAGTCGCGCGCACTCCGCAGCACGGCCGCGTCGCCGAGTTCTGCGCACTCCTGCCGGAATTCGGTCGACTTGCCGGATCCGGCGTCACCGAGCAGCACATATGCACGCTCCAACCGGAATGTACCGAGCTGAACAGCCTCCACTCCTACCTGACCGCCCGACTCGCACGCGACGAGGCGAGTGCAGGTACGAGCGACGTACATCTCGCTCACGCTTCTTCGATCCACTCGCTCGCAGAAGCTGACAAGAACTCGTCTAGCGGGACACCACCCTCGCCGACCACAAGAGTTCGGGCATCGAAGCGGTCCGCGAACTCATCAAGCCCGGGCAGTGCCTCATGCTCTGCTTCACTCGCAACATCGATGCCAACGCGATGAGGTCCCCGCTCCACGACGAAGCTGACTTCCACCACTGACCGTCGCCGCCGGCCGCGCCAGTACGCCACATTAGTTCCGGGAGACGAAGAATTGAGCAGATGTGCACCCACTGCGCTCTCCACTAGGTAGTGCCACAACGTTCGATCAACTCGAGCTTGGTGAAACGTGTAGCCGGACGCCATGGACATCAGCCCTGTATTGAGCACGTTGAGTTTTGGCGACGAGGCTCTGCTCACAGCAGACTCGGAGTAAGCCGGAAGCCCGGTCACGAGACCCACCTGATGCAATAGGTCCAGGTAGCGGGTCACAGTCGTGGTATTGCCTGCGTCTTCGAGCAGCCCGAGCATCTGCGTGTAGGACAGCATTCGTCCTGAATGACGCGCGGCAACATCGAATACCTGCCGAAGCAGCTCCGGCTTGTCGACCCTTGTCATGTCGATCACGTCGCGTTCGATGCTGGGTTCCACGAGCGAACTGCGTACGTACCGATGCCAGCGCTGGTGATCCGACACGAACGAAGCCGCGCCTGGGTAACCACCGAAGTACACGTACTCGTCAAGGTCGAACTCGAAAGCGTCAGCCATTTCATCGAAGGACCAGTGAACGAAGTCGATGGGCTCGAAGCGGCCCATGAGGCTCTCGTTGAGACCAGCCTGCATGAGCAGGGGTGCCGAGCCGAGCATGACGACATGCAGGGGGCAGCCCGACGCGCGGTCCGCGTCCCAGAGACCCTTGACCGCCGCCGCCCAGCCCTGGACCCTCTGAATCTCATCCAATGCGAGGACGAACCCGCGGTCAGACGACCGTGCTTGATATCGGGCTTCCTCCCAGATGTCAACAAGCCACTGGACATCCCGGGACGCAGTCGCGAGACGTACGTATCCGCCAGTCGTGCCAGCTGCGTTGGAGAACCCAATGGGATTCGACTCCACGTCTTCATCCGGAGCATCTACAGGCACAATCCGAGACCTCTGTGGGATCGATGCAAGCGCCTGGCGGACAGCCCATGTCTTGCCGGACTGCCGAGGGCCAAAAATGGCCAGTAGGCGCTCAGGAGGCTCGTTGAGCCGTTCTACGATCGTCGCAACCTGAAGTCGTCGATAGTCGGCCACATAGGCACAATATCAGTCGGCTACGTTACTGTGCAACTTTGCTCAATAGCGTAACCAACTGTCAGGTCATCATCGAGGCTCTGCGCAATTGTCAACCGGCACCAAGTCTCAGAACGCTATTGAGCAATTCTGCTCAATAGCGTCACCAACTGCAGGGTGGGCAGTCCGCGGCCCGGCGGCGATGCTGACACTCAGCGCAGGGCGCCGGCTTGCTCGAGCGTTGCGATCTCGTCTCCGCTGAGTCCCAGCACCTCGGTGAGCACTTGGTGTGTGTGCTGGCCCAGCGTGGGAGCCGGCGTTCGCACGCCGTTGGAGCCGTCGGTCAGGAGCCATGGGATGCCGACGTGGCTCATCTGGCCCACCACGGGGTGATCCAGGCGCTCGATCAGCCCGCGATCTGCCAAGTGCGGGTTCGCTTCGAGCGAGCGGGAGCTGAGCGAAGGGAATGCGGGCACACCGGCCGCCTGCAATAGCTCGGTGACATCCCACTGGTCGCGCTCGCGGGTCCACGCACCGAGGAGCTTGTCCAGCTCGGTCTCGTTGGCCTTGCGATCGGCGGCCGTAGCAAACCGCTCATCGGCGGGGTCGATGCCGGTGATCCTCGCCAGCGCCGCCCACTCGGGCTCGTCAACGCAGCAGATGGCAACCCAGTCGTCGTTGCCGGCGCAGCGGTACAGGTTGTGGGGTGACCACAGGGGGTCGAGGTTGCCCGTCGGAGCGGGTTGGGTGCCGCTCAGCACCCATTCCATCCAGCCCTCGGCGGTGCACGCCGTGGTGGCCTCCCACATGGACGTGTCGATGAACTGGCCCTCGCCAGTGCGTCGGCGCGCCACCAGCGCGGCGACCAGCGCGTAAGCCGTGGCGATCCCCGCTGCGGGGTCGCCGAGCGACACGCCGAGCTCGTCTGCATCCGCACCGGGGTAGCCGGTCATCGACGCCAAGCCAGACAGCGGCCCAGTGGTGGGTCCATAACCCATATAGGAGCGGTAGGGCCCGTGCTGGCCGTATCCGCTGATGGCGCCCACGATCACGTCGGGACGCTCCGCGGCCAGCGCCTCGTAGCCGAGACCCCACTCGTCCATGACGCCGGTGGCGTAGTTGGACACCACCAGGTCGCACGACAGTGCCAACCGCTTCGCCAACGCTCGGCCCTGCGATGTGCCCAGATCGATGCTGATGCTCTGCTTGCCCTGGCCGTACTGGTTGAAGTAGCCGTTGGTGTCGAGCGTCGGGTTGTGGCGGCCCGATTGTGTCGGCAGGCGGCGGCCCAGGTCGGGTCGGGCCGTCGACTCCACCTTGATCACGGTCGCGCCGAGGTGCGCCAGGTGCAGCGTGCAGTACGGCCCCGCCCAGACCCAAGTGAAATCGGCCACCGTGACGCCGTCGAGCGGGCGATCTGACGGCGTCACCGAGGGCGCTGCGGTGGCTGGCCTCGCCTGTGCTGATGTTGCCGCACCCTCGAAGCCCGCGCCGTTGTGCTCGCCCAGAGCGGGCGCCGGTCGACGGATGGACCACCATGAATTCGTGAGCCGTGACGGCGCGCCGGGCACGGTGATGTCGCCCAGTCCCGGCTGGTCGTAGGTGACGAGGAAATCGCGGGCAGCCAGATGTTCGTCGGCAGCCATCTGCGCGACGGTGTTCACCGGCGCGAATGCCAGGCGCTCTGCCTGACCCCGATGGAACAGCTCCATCACCGGCTGGGCGGCGATCCACTCGCCGAGCCACATCCGCAGCAGATCCTCGTTCTCGAATCGGCCCTCGAGCGTGGCGAAGATGTCCATGTCGGCCCACTCCGGCCGGCCCATGAAATCCTTCAGGCGTTCCCACTGGTCGGCTTCGACGCACACCAGGAAGATGTGCCCGTCGCTGGTCGGGAAGATCCCCCACGGGTTGAGGATGCGAGCACCCAAACGGCTGGGGTTCTCGCCCCGGTAGGACCAGCTGATGAACGCCGCTTCCAGCATCCCGACCACGTAGGACATCTGGGCGAAATCGATGTGCTCGCCGTGACCGGTGCGCTGTGCCCGGTCGACCGCAGCGAGCGACGCGCACGCTGCAGCGAAGCCGGACTGGAACGCGGCTTGGTGGCCGTGGGGCTTCAGCGGGGGCAGCTCCGGGTCCCCCACGCAGCCGGGGGTGAGCCAGCCCCAGCCGCCGCCGTGAACGACCTGCAGCTCGGCGGCTCGCCAATTCGCGTACGGACCGGTCTGCCCGAATGGCGTGATCGACATCGTCACCAGCGACGGATGCTGCGCCCGCAGCGACCCAGCCACCAAGCCGTGCTCTGTCGCGAACCGGGGTACAAGGTCATGCACGAACAGGTCCGCTTCGGCGAGCAATTCGTGCAACGTGGAGCGGCCGACGGGATCGTCGAGATCGGCCTCGACGCTGCGCTTGTTGGTGTTGATGGCAGCGAACAGGCCGCCCATCTGGTCGGGGTCTGACTCATCCCGCTCTGTCGTGCCCGGAGGGTATGGACCACGGCGGCGTGCGGCGTCGCCCTGCGGTGGCTCGACCTTGATGACGTCAGCGCCGAGGTCGGCAAGCAGCTTGGCCGTCCACGGAGCCGCCACCATCTGTCCCAGCTCGACGACACAGATGCCGTCGAGACCGCGCGCGATCATCGAAGCGCGCAGCGTCGGACAACGCGACCCGTGGTCGCGCCCGAACCGCGCGCGCCGCTATGGCTGCGCTGTTGGCCGGACGTGGGCAAACCCGTGCGGCTCAAGGCGACTCGTGCTTGAACGACAGCCGGACCTTGGTGCGAAAGGCTGAAATCGCGCCCGCCTCGATCACCACGTCCTGCTCGACCACCTCGGCGACCCGGAGATCTCGCAGGGTCTTGGAGGCTTCGGTGATCGCATTCTGCGTCGCTTTCTCCCATGACTCGTCGCTCGTACCGATCAGCTCAATCACGTTGTAGACGCTGCTCATTGGTTTCTCCTTGGGGTCCGACATTCCGTCCCGACCCATTGCTGGGCCGTCGAGTCCGGCGCCACAGGACGCCACTGCCGATTCTGCTCGCCCGCCGGGGCGCAGTGTGCCGCACGAACGCGGTGTGCCCTACAGTCTGCCCCACCGGAGCACATCGCTTCCCGCTCGCAGGAACGAACCGCACACCGAACAGGTCCAGATCTTGAACGAATCACCTCAGCGCAACCGCAACGCTGTCGAGAAAGTCATCGTGCTGGTCGCGGCAAGCCGGATTTCTTGGGAGGACGCGGCACGTCGAGGTGTTGCTGAAGCGACCAAGACGATCCGGGACTTGTCAGTGGCGCACGTCGAGGAGCGCGACGTGATGATTGTGGAGGGCGAGATCGCCCTCTACCGCATCAAGCTGCGTGTGGCGTTCCGCGTCGACCGGATGCGGCCTGGCCTGACTCCGGGCGCACCCGATGTGGAAGTCACGCGTTGGCTCATCGTCGCGAACCAGACCTTGGGCACCGGTGAGGTCGTCGCCGAGATTGACCGGCTGAACTCCCACGGCCCGTGTGAATTCCACCTGCTGGTGCCGATGACCCATTCGAAGAGTTACGCCCGGGCCCGGCGACTGTCGATGCTGGCAGCCGATCCGGTGACAGGAATCCCCTCTGAGCATGTGCCGGCTGCGGACTACTTGGGGCCTGACACGCTGGGCATGGAGCAGGCTCAAAAGCGGCTCGACGCACAGCTCGCGAAGATCGCGGCGGCGTCATACGCGGCAAGCGGCGAGCTCGGTGACCCTGATCCGCTGCGGGCCATCCAGGCGGTGCTGTCGCGTGCCAGCTTCGACGGCATCATCTTGTCGACTCTGCCCGCCGGGGCGTCGCGGCTGGTGGGAGCCGACCTGCCGTCGCGGGTGCGCCGCCTCACACGACTGCCAGTCACGTACCTGCCCGGCAGAGAGCCCGGCGAGCTGTAGCCCCGTCTCGGGTCCGTTTCGAACGGCGGGCCAATTGCGCCACGCCTGCAAGCCGGGCATGACCAGCGCGATCGCGGCGATGATGACCTGCGCTGGTACATGGATGATCTGACTATCTGGCACAAGGAGATGACTATGTCGACGACGGGATCACGCACGCACGCCGAACGGCGCGCTGCCGCACTCGAGGTGTTCGAGCGCTTCACCAACGGCGAGTTCGACGCGGAGCGAGCTCAGCGGGCGATGGCCAAACGTCACGGCGCCTTGGGCACGTTTGCCTTCGACATCGTCATGGGCGACGTGTGGTCTCGGGACGAGCTGTCGCGCCGCGACCGCAGCCTCATCGTCATCACCGTTCTTGCCACGATCGGCTCGAGCGAGGAACTCTCGCTGCACACCGACGTCGGGTTGAACCACGGGCTGACGCGCACCGAGATCGAGGAGATCCTGATCCAGGTGGCCGCCTACGCGGGCTTCCCGATGGCCATGGCAGCGTCGCGAGTGGTCGACGACCGGTTCCGGACGCGCGACGGGGTTGAGCGGCTGTCAGAGCGTTCGGGCGCCGCTGAACTCGACGACGACGAGCGGGAGCGGCGCGCTGGGGAGGTGCGCGGCACCCTCACGGCAGGCCGCGCATCAACCGATCCCACCCAAGACATGGCGCGTCTCGTGGAACATCTCGGCGAAGTCGGACGCATGGCCTATCACTGGGCGTTCGGAGACCTCTGGTCGCGAGAGGAACTGTCGCGGCGCGATCGCAGCATCGTCGTCATATCGATCCTGACCGTGCTGAGCCGAACCGACGAGCTGGCGTTCCATGTGCCGGCTGGCCTCAACCACGGCCTGACGCGCACTGAGATCGAAGAGATCATGGTGCAGATGACCATCTACGGCGGCATCCCCCGTGCCGTGGAGGGCTACCAAGCGATGAAGACGGCCTTTAACAAGATCGATGCTCGCAGCTAGCGCTGCGACGAGTTCGACGCCCGCAGCTAGAAGGAGCCGAAGCGGGCCTGGGCGTCCTCGCTGGTGATCGATCGGGCCGAGGCGTCGCCGTCGAACTCGGACAGGTCGCCGAGCCGGGTGATTTGGGCGTAGCCGCGCAGCTGGTGTTTGGCCATCTGTACTGACAGCGCCGGCAGATCAAGCAGGCGGGCCACCCAGCGTTCTACGGCGGCGTCGAGTTCGCCTTCGCCATCGCACACTTCGTGTGCCAGCGCCCACTCTGCAGCCTTGCGCCCGTCGATGCGCTCGCTGGTCATCACGAACTGGCGGGCGCGCGACATGCCCATCTCGGCAATCAGCCGGGGTGTGGCACCCCATGGCAACGGCACACCCAGTTCCACCTCGGGCACGTACCAGAGCGCGCTGGCCTCACTGATGCGGAAGTCGCAACTGGTGGCGAAGCAGCACCCGCCTCCGATGGCGTGGCCATGCACCCGTGCGATCGTGACGGCCTCGCAGTCCTCGATGGCCCGTGCTGCACGCCGCCCGAGCTGGTTGATGTAGCGAGCCTCGCGGTCGTTCGCCGCGGCAGGCGGCTGCTCCTTGCGGTCAGCGCCGGCACAAAACGACTTCCCCCGCCCGCCGAGCACCACCACCCGGTACTGCGTCTGCCCGTTCAGAGCCTGGAACAGGTCCCCCACCTCGCGGATCATCAGCTGGTTGTGCGCATTGCGCGACTCCGGCCGATTCAGCCAGACCCGCAGCGTCTCCCCATCAGGCACCAGCTCGATCGTCTCCAACGACGGCAGCTCAAACGACAACAAACTCATGCCACCCATCCTTGCCGGTCAGACACCGCACTGTCCTGCTGCGGACATCACTCAGTCTGTTCGTGGCGCGGCGGAACCCGGAACTCGCAACGCGTACCGCTGGCACCGGCCATCTTGCGATCAAGTGTGACCAGCGGCCAGCCAAGCGATTCGGCCAGCGCGACGTACCACGCGTCGTAGGCAGTGAGATTGAAACGAAGCTCCCAGACCCGATCCGCAAGCGGGGCAAACGGGTAGAGCTCGATATCGAGCCGGCGAAGGCTTCGAAGCGACACCGTCGCTTCGGACCGCGAGAGCTTCGGACCGCTCTCGAGGCGTCGCAGGACGTTCGCAACCTCGGCCATCACCATTGAGGGTGCCGCCAATGGAGTCTGTGTGAGTTGAGCCGTCGCCCAGCGGCCGACGCTACCGGCGTCCGTGAGCACCGTGACCAGCACCGACGAGTCGATGACCGCTGTCATCGGCGGTCGGCATCACGCGCAGCAAGAATCTCCTCAGCCGATACCTCGGTGCCTGCAGCTTCGACTCGGCGCCTGGTCTCAGCGAGCCACGACTCCACCGACGGTCTCGCGGCGAGGCGCTCTAACTCCCCCCGCAAGTACTCCTGCATCGACTGACGCCGCTCCGCAGCCTGAGCAGCAATCTCGTCGCGTACATCGTCCGGCACGTTTCGGATGGTGATCTGCACGGCCATGCCAGCATTCTGCCTGCATTACCAGCATTTTGCAAGCAACCTCATCAACCCCGATCCCAGAAGTTTGCGAAGGCTGCGAAAGAAGCGGCCGGAAACACCTTCACCGGCGTGCTGTGGTTCTGCCGGTTCCGTGGGATGCGATTTAGGCGAGGCGGTAGACGTCGCGGCGGTGTTGGACTCGGTGGATGACGACGATCTCGTCGTCTTCATCCACTTCGTAGACGATGCGGTAGTCCCCGCGACGAGCGGACCGGTAACCACTCAGAATCCCACCAAGAGGCTTTCCAGCCCGGAACGGATTCTCGCTGACGGGTCCGCGAATGGTCGCCAATGCGGCAGCGCGCACACCTTCGGGCAGGCGGTCGAGGTGCCGTCTGCTGGCAGCGGTGAACTTGACGGCATACACCGATTCGAATCGGGTCGACCTAGACGATCTCTTCCAGCGGGATCAGCTTGCCCTCGGCAGCCTCTTGCTGGGACAACCGCAATGACGCCATGAGTTCTTCGTCTCCGAGAATGTCCAGCGTCTCTTCGAGCGATTCCAGTTCGTCCGGGCTCATGAGCACGAACGACGGTCGACCATGTCGGGTCACCACAATGCGTTCGTGCTGTTTCTCGATCCGGTCTGCCAATTCTGACAACCGGGCCTTTGCCTCGGAAAACGGAAAGACTTCGGCCATAGCTGGCCATTTTAGGTCAGAATTCTGACCAATAATGTCGTGTTCGTTCATGGGCGGTGCGAATTCCATAACACTATGTTCTAGTAATTTTCAATATTTTTCACTGAACCTTTTTTCGGAGGACGAAGCGAAATCGCAGCGTGGGAGCCAGAATGTCGGCCATGAGCGAATCGAACGGCACGACCACCCTCGACCTGTCGGGTGTCAAGCACCACGATGTGGATGCACTGGGCACCCGGATCCATGTGGCCGAGCTGGGCGAAGGGCCGATGGTGCTGTTCGTCCACGGCTTCCCCGAGTCGTGGTACTCGTGGCGCAACCAGCTCCCCGCGGTGGCCGCCGCCGGCTACCGGGCGGTGGCGATCGACGTGCGCGGCTACGGCCGCTCCTCCGCGCCTGCGGCGGTGGACGACTACCGCATGGTGCGCCATGTCGCCGACAACGTCGGCGTCGTGCGGGCGCTTGGCGAAGACTCAGCCGTGATCGTCGGGCACGACTGGGGCGCACCCATCGCCTGGAGCTCGGCACTGCTGCGGCCCGACGTCTTCACCGCGCTGGCACTGGTCAGCGTGCCCTACAACGCCCGCAGCGACTTCAGGCCGAGCGCGGCGTTCCGGATGATGGGCGGCGACAAGGAGTTCTACATCGAGTACTTCCAGGAGCCGGGCCGTGCTGAGGCCGAGATGGAAGTCGACCTGCCCCACTGGCTGCTGGGCATGTACTACGCCGCCTCGGGCGACGGCGTGCGGGCCCGGGCGGCATCGGGCGACTCATCAGGCGGGGGTTTCGGCGTGGTGCCCGGCGGCAAGCTCTCGGACAACTTCATCTGGCCCGAATCCGACAGCTGGCCCCACTGGATGACTGAGTCTGACTTCGGCCACTACGCCTCGGAATTCACGCGCACCGGCATGTCCGGCGGGCTGAACCGCTACCGCAACGTGGACCGCGACTGGGAGGACATGGCCGCCTTCGACGGCGCAGCCATCACCCAGCCGAGCCTGTTCGTCGGCGGCGAGGTGGACGGCCCGACGGTGTGGGGCGCCGGCTCCATCGCCAAGTTTCCCGAAACCATGCCCAACATGCACAAGTCAGTGATCCTCGACGGCATCGGTCACTGGGTCCAGCAGGAAGCCGCCGACGAGCTCAACGCCGAGCTGCTCGAATTCCTCGCAGCACTGCAACACGCAAGCACGACCGCATAGCGCTCGGCCTTGCGTCAGCAGCAGACATCTCCCCGCGCAACACAGACAGCACAACCTGCAGCTTTCGCTCCGGACTCTTCCCAGGCGGCTTCGGCATCAAACACTCCTTGCATCAGACCAACCTAGAACTGAGCAAGAAACAATGGCCCGGGACACCCACGGCAGCAACGTGATCTGCTCTGCCAAGCCCGCGTCTTCCAAGGCTTGACGCAGCTCCTGACGGAATTCCTCGCCGGTTCGGCTCATCTGAGCGCCGGCCCTCCCCGTGGATCGAATCGATGCTAGCCCTCCCCGAATATCGCTCGTTCATCACTGCGCGCTGATTGGGTGAAGCCTCCGTTGCAGCCGCCCGGGCCGGGCGCGTCGACCCAGAGAGACGTGCGGGTCGGCTGCTATGGATCGACGCTCGCGAGGCGTGCGAGGCTGGTCAGGTCGTGGACTTCGAGGCTGTTGTGCCGTCTTGGGTTGAAATCGACACCCTTGGCGCCCAGTGTCCAGAGTTCGCTGCCGATGACGATGCTGCGATAGATGACCTGCGGCTCGGCGTTCTCCCAGCACACCCACACTGATTCGCCGTCGTCCAGCAGCTCGAGATCGCGCGCCTCGCGATCCAAGGCCGACTCGTTGGCGCAGTAGAGGCCGGCCGGGGTGGACTCGTCCGGATCGCATGCGAACCCGGCGCCCTCCATGACGAGGTACTCCAGCTCAGTGGCGAAGTCGTCGTAGTCGTCGCTCGGCAGGTCCGCAGCGGTCAGGTGCCGACAGTCCGTCGAGCCTGATGCTGTGTCGTCATCTGCGTGCTCGATGCGGCCATGCTCACGAATCGACCGGTCCTGCACCTTCAGCACCACGGCGCCGGAGAACTGTCGCCATGCCGTCATCGGAATGACCGCAAGCTGCTCTGGCGCCCACCACAGGAAGCCGCGATGATCCCAGCCGATGTCGTTCCAAGCGCCGGTGATGGTCCACACGTCGATCTCGCGCGGTGCGGCCGTGTCGCTGACGTCGAACAGCGACACCTTCGAACCGCTGACGACGCCTGCGGCATCGGCGTCTGATCCCACGCCGAGCACGAGATCATCGCCGAGAGGGTGCAGGTAGCTCGAGAAGCCGGGGATCTTCAGCTCGCCGGTCACCTGCGGATCGGCAGGATCGGACAGATCGATGATGTAGAAGGGATCGATCTGGCGGAACGTCACCACATAGGCGATGTCGCCCACGAAACGCACTGACTGCACGTCCTCGCCCCGCCCGATGCCGCCGACGCTGCCGATCTCGACCAGCCGGTCGTCGCGTTGCTCCAGCACCCGCACATGCGATTCCGACTTATCGTCCCACGAGTCCCCGACTGTGGTCACCAGCCGCAGCCGGCCGTCGTGCTCCGAGAGCGAGAACTGATTGTGGACAGTGCCCAGCACATCGCCTGAGGCCTCGTAGGCGGCGCTGCCCGAGCCGTCAAGGCTGAAGCGGTGCACGCTGGTTCGGCGGTCCTTCCAAGCGCGTCGCCAGGCTGCGTCGTCGCCGTCGTACTGCTCCGCGTCGAGCCAGCGGGTCGTCGCCACGTACAACGAGTCCGTCGAGGCGTAGATCGTGTCGCCGGGCGCTGTCACCGCCGTCGACGATGACGGATCCAGATCGCCGTCGATCGCGACACTCATCACCGTGGTGACGCCGAAGCCAGAGAACACCGTGGGCGCATGCACATCGGCGCAACCGGTGAGCCGGTCCCCCGACGACGGATGTCGGTCGCCGAGCGTGTAACGGGGCAGCCAGTCGTCCAGCGTGGACGCCAAAACGGCGTCGCGATTGGCCCGCTGGGCGGCGTCCTCGCCGGCCTCGCTTCGCGGGTACACGAACGCGAAGTTGCGCCGCGGGTCATGACCCATGACCACCCGAGCGATGCCGCCGACACTGCGGGCGCTCAGGTATTCGCCTTGAGCGCGCAACGTCGCTGTCACAGACGGGCGACCGTCTCTCACCTCGATGCGCTGGAGCACCGTTTGGGTGCCGTGCTCGCCCTGATCGGTTGATTCGTGGACACGTGCGATCAGCAGCAGGCTGTCGCCGTGGAGGAACATCTCAGACGACCGTCCTTCGACGACTTGCACCGAACCGGTGACACGCCGCTGTCGAACGTCGACCACCACCAGCCGGCCCTCCGACAGCGCGAAGACCCGCCGACCGTCGGTCTTGACGATGTCGGCCTCATCGACGTCTCGCTCCTGGACGTTGGTACCCGAGAAGTCCACACCCTCAACAGGCCCGGGGCTCTGCAATGACGCATCGTCATCGAAACTGGCACCCGAATCGTCCATTGCCGTGTCTTCGTCGGCCATTTCCTCATCGAACTCCGGTCTGCCGCGACCGCCATCGTCGAAGCCCCACGGTCCCACCCGGGCCGCGTACTCCTGGTGCAAGTGTTCGAGCAGCACGTCACAGTCGTCGAATCGGTACAGACCGCCGGTCAGCTGGATCTCGTCCTCGCTGAGGACGATCGCGGGCGCATCGGCGCCTGAGCCAACTGCCGGCGAGGCTGCGGGGTCGTCGTCAGCGCAAGCAGCCGCGAGCATGGCCGCACCGGCGATGAATACGAGCGCGGTGCGCATCGTGAATCCTTGCCGCGCCAGCAAATCAGGCGCTCCCTGACAGATCCTGACACAGCCCAGGGGGAAATATGTGCCGGCAGCGTTCGCCCACGAGGGCACCGGCCATGCAGTCGACAACTATCCGGTCAGCGGGCATGCGACGTCGCCGGTGCCGGGCCGCTATGCGGTCACCTCGAAGTCCGAGGACGCGATCTCGTACAACTGGCTGGTCACCATGGAGCACATGGTGCGATTCACCACCGACGATGACGATGCGGCTCAGCTGTACGGGTGGACGTCGGTCGGCACCCCAGTGATCGTGCTCGGCTGATCGACGCGATACTGCAAGGGTGTTCGATCAGGCACGGCGGGAATCGGACGACTCGCAGATCGACGATGTGCTCGACGAGATGCGTCGCCAGGCGAGCGACAGCACTGATCTCGGCACGAGATTCGAGCAGTTGTGCAAAGGCGTGCTGCGCGCACTGCGCGACGACGAGGGCAACAGGGCGTTCGACCGCGTCGATGTGTGGGACGAATGGGCAGGTCGCGAAGGTCCCGCCGGCGGCATCGACCTCGTTGCACAGCGCAGCAGCGCCTCCGGCGGCGATGCCATAGCGATCCGGTGCGAGTGTCACAGCGACGGTCGGCGTGTCTCGAGCCGGGATGTCGATTCGTTCTTGGCGAAGTCCGGTTCGGCGACGTTCCGGGCTCGCATGCTGATCCACACAGCAACGGGGCTCAGTGCGCACCTGCAGCGGATGATCGACAGCCAGCACAAGCCGTGCCATGTCGTTGACCTCGCTGAGTTGCGACGTTGGAAGCTGGACTGGTGGGCCGCCGCAGAAGCGGTCGGAGCCGTTGCGCCCCAATCGTGGTCATCGGATGGCGAGGCCGTTGCGGGCCGCCGGCGCGGTGCCGATGAGCGCAGCTCTGCGGAGCGGCAGTTCGGGCAGGCGGGCGGCATTCTGGGAGGCGCCGCTCTTCCCGTTACGGCAATCGCGGCTGGAACGTTCATGGTCTTTGCCGGCGCGGCCATCGGCGCGCTGGTGATCATCGGCGGGATCGTCGCCCTCGCGCTCCGTCGAGGCACGCGCGGACGGTCTGCGACTCGGCCCGCCGGCCAACCGGCTGGCAATCGGCGGCGCAGGCCGAGACCGCAGCGCAGACCGGACGGCGCTCAGACCGCACCTCCGAGAAGCGACGGCTGGGACGACGACGAGTGGCTGGACGACGACGATTACGACGAATTCGACGAGGACTGGGACGACGACAAATGGGATATGGAGGACGAATGGGACGACGACGGCCCTGAGTCCTACCGCAGGTCCACTGGTGGCCGGCGTCGCCGCGCCGAGTCCTGGGAAACCGGCGACGCCGACTACATCTGAGCGCCGTGGGCCTCCCTGCCATCAGCACCTTGACCCCATGACCGACTTGGGACGGGCGAGCGGCCTTCGAAATGGCTGATGGCGCCGCGACCGCCACGATGACGCTCGACATCGACACTTACCACGAGAATCAGATCGTCAACGCCGTCCGGGAACGAGTCGGCGCTGCGCCAAAGGTCGATGGCCCGAGCTGATCAGAGGTTGAGGACCTCCAATAGCTCATCAACTGTCAGTCCGTGATGAGCGGCGACGCTCTTGAGAATGCTCGACAGGGTCTTGATCTTGATGGGGTTGTGATCGGGAATCACTTCGTGATGTTCCCCATTGATCTGTGTCGTGACCCGGACATGAGAGCGGCGTCGACGTGAGACTCAGTAGCCGAGCGCAGTGAGCGCACGTTGCAGATCGCGCCCGCGGATATCGCGGGGCAGCATCACAGCGCCAGGACCTCGTCTTTGACGAAGTGCAATCGGACGGAGGCTGGGCAGGATCTCATGGCCGCCGCCACCCCATCACCACAAGCTGCCCCGCACCCGGGCTGTACTCTGCGGCGGTGCAGGCGAACACAGGCGTGACTGAGCGAGACGAAAGCAGCGCCGCAGGACCGTACCGACAGCATCTGGCGGCTGTTGTTCGCCTCGTTGGCGTGCTCGCCGTCGTTGCGCTGTTGGCGGCAGCCTGCGCCCCAAGCGGCACGCCGGCCTCGTCGGATGATTCGGACGCGCCCGCAGCAACAGCGGCGAGCGGTGTGCCGCCTTCGACGACGGATGCCGAGACTGCGGCCTCTGGCACCGAGACCGTCGGGTGCGCTCCGGGCGACACTCTGGATTTCGCCTTCTACACGGGTTTCGCTCCTATCAGCTACAGCGACAACGACGACTCTCCCGGCGGCGAGAGCGAAGTCCACGCCGGCTACTCCGCGGACCTGCTCACCGCATTGGAGGCCATGGACGGCGCGGGTCTGCGGTTCGAGCGGATCCCGGTCTCGGAATGGTCCGACATCTGGCTCCTGCCTGCTTCGGGCGCCGCGGACATCGCAGGCGGCGGCATGTCCATTCTGGAATCGCGCACACGAAACGAAGCCGGAGACGAGGTGGTGGCGTTCACCAACGGCCACATCTCCTACCGGCAGTCCCTGCTGGTGCGCGCTGGCGAGACCGAGCAATTCGCCGACTTCTCCGGTCTCAACGGCGGCACCCGCGTGGGATCGTTCCGTGACACCACCAACGAGCAACGGCTGCTGGAACTGACGCAGATCACCGATGCGAGCGGGATTCTCGCGGCCGGCACCCGCATTCACACCCCCGACGGCGTCGTCACCGCAGACGGAACCGACGCCTATCGCATCACCGCCGCCGGCGACAGCGAGGCCGTCGAACATCGGACACGGCTCGAGCCGCCTTCGTCGGATCAGCCCGCCGTTCATTACGACTTCGGCGGCGTCAGCGCCCCTGACGCGCTCGCATCCAGAGACATCGACGCAGTCATGCACGACATGATCAGCAACACCCAGACGGCGGACAGCTACGGCGGAGGTGGGGTGCTGGCCGTCGCAGCGCTCGACGACTTGGTGGAGTGGGGCGGCTGGACTCTCCGAGCCGGCGACACCGACCTGCTGGATTGCCTGAACGCCAAGATCGACTATCTCACCGACGGCAGACGAATCGGTTATTCGCAGTGGCGCCAAGACCCCGATATTTTCGTGGAGCGTGCCCTCCAATGGACCCCGGCCACGCCCACGCCCACCATCGCCGACGACTCGTCGGACTAGACGGCTCCCGCACCTGCGGCCGACGTGGTGATCGTGTCGATGGCCGTTCAGCGCGCCGGTGGCGCGTAGATCAGCCCGCCTTCGGTCCAGCGCGCATTGGGCGTGCCGGCCCGCCGCAAACCGACCGGTTCGAGGTTGCGCGTGTAGATCTCGTCGTAGTTCCCGATCTGGCGGACTACCTGGTAGAACGCGTCGGGCTCGAGGCCCATCTTGGTCTGCAGCTCGCCTTCGCCGCCGAGCAGCCGGACTGCTTCGGCATCGAGCTCGCCACTGCCCAGCAGATCCTCGACATTGGCAGAAGTGATGCCCTTGTCGTCGAAGATGATCGTGGCGTAGACCGTCCAGTTGACGATGTCGCCGAAGGTCGACTGGTTCGGCAAGTACACCGGCGCCAGCGGCTCCTTGGAGAACGGCGCCGCCGGGAAGATCACCCACTCCTGGTCGCCCTCCTGCTTGGCCTTGCGGCCCACGAGACCCGACCCGTCGGTGGTCATCAGATCGCAGACGCCGTTGATGAAGCTGTCGGTGATGATGTCGAGATCCTCGAACGTCGCCAGCTTGATCTCGACGCCGGCCGCGTCAGCAGCGTCGGCGATGTTCTTCTCGGTCGTGGTTCCCGCCGTCGCGCACACCGTGGCCCCGGCAATATCTGCCACCGTCGACGCAGCCGTGAACCCATTGCTGGCGCGCCCCATGAGCTGCTGGCCGTCGTAGAAGGTCACGGGTGCGAAATCGAAGGCCAGGTCGCCGTCGCGGCTCTGGGTCCACGTCGTGTTTCGCACCAGCACGTCGATGACGCCGGTCTGCAGCGCCGTGAATCGCTCGGCCGACGTCAACGGCACGAAGTCGACCGCATCGGCGTCACCGAGCATCGCGATGGCCAGCGCCCGGCAGTAATCGGCGTCAAAGCCGGTGGTGCTGCCATCGGGCTGCGTCTCGGAGAACGCCACCGCCGCGCCGTACACGCCGCAGTTCAGGATGCCTCTCGACCGCACGGTATTCAGCAGATCCACATCCTGGGTCTCCTGGACCGGGACGGGCTCCCCAGGCGCCGCGGTGTCCGCAGCACGTGCGTCGTCGCCTGACGCGCAACCACCGAGGAGCAGCACCACAGCAGCGACAGCGCCGAGCAAGCGATGGCGGGCGCGCATCCGTGTCACACCCCCCTGACGCAGCGGGTGAGAAAGAACGTGCATTTCATGAGCATCGCATATGGATACGGGGATGTCACGATAAACACATCAACGAAACGCAATCCCGCGCCGCTGATTGGCTGCTGGGGCTCTGAGGTCGACGAACAGTAGGTTGTCGCGATGCGAACGCAACAGGAGAGTTGCACCTTCGGGCAGGCCTTGCGCCAGATGTGGGGACGACAGTCGCCCGAATGGCGCAGCCGCCGCGAGAAGGGGAGCCACGTCACCCAGCCGGGTTGACGAGGCGGCCGACGAAGAGGGGGGCCTTTGTCTCGTTGTGGATGATCGCCCACAGGAACGGGCGGTCGGCGACGACGGTCAGGTCGGGCGGCGATCGCCACCCTCGGCCCCTAGCACCCCCACGACCGGCCGCCATGGCTGTGGCCGTCCCGATAATCACCGCTTTCTACGGTCTGGCCCCGATCCTTGGGTCCGACTGCCAGTAGCCCCAGCAGACAGCTCTGCCGCCGAGATGCAGCCCACACGAGTAGTGGTCGCCGGCAGCGACTGCGGTGAACCGACCTGTAGGTGCGTCGCGCTGCCCGGCGTTGTTGTCACCCCAGCAGACAATCTCGCCGCTGGGACGAAGCCCGCACGAATGGGAATAGCCGGCGACCACAGCACTGAACGAACCCTCCGGCGCGTCCAGCTGCCCGGAGAAGTTGGAGCCCCAGCAGACAATCTCGCCGCTGGGACGAAGCCCGCACGAATGGGAATAGCCGGCGGCCACGGCGCTGAACGAACCCTCCGGCGCGTCGAGCTGCCCGGCGTCGTTGTCGCCCCAGCAGACGACCTCACCGCTGACTCGCACCGCACACGAATGATCGTCGCCGGCGGCCACGGCGGCGAACTGTCCCTCCGGCGCGTCGAGCCGGCCGTCCCAGTGACCACCCCAACAGGCGATCTCGCCGTTGGTGCGCAGCCCGCACGAATGGAAACCGGCAGCGGTCACCGCGGTGAATGCGCCCTCCGGCGCGTCGAGCTGCCCGTAGCGGTTGTAGCCCCAGCAGACGACCTCACCGCTGACGCGCACACCGCACGAATGGCGGGAGCCGACGGCCACAGCACTCAACGAACCCTCCGGCGCGTCGAGCTGCCCGTCGTCGTTGTCGCCCCAGCAGACAACTTCGCCACTGACGCGCACGCCACACGCATGGCTGTCGCCGGCGGCCATTGCGCTCAACGAACCGTCCGGCGCATCAAGCTGCCCGTCATATCCGGCGCCCCAGCAGTCAACCTCACCACTGATGCGCACACCACATGATTGCCAGGAGTCAGAGGAAACAGCGGTGAACAATCCCCTCGGCACGTATGGCTCTGCATCCTCCCAGACCCCCCAGCAGACGACCTCGCCCCCAGCACGCAGCCCGCACGAATAGTCCCAACCGGCGGACACTGCGGTGAACGAGCCGTCCGGCACATCCAGCTCCCCGTCATAGCCAGCGGCCCAGCATGCAATCTCGCCACTAGTGCGCACACCACACGAATGGAAAATGCCGGCAACGACGGCAGTGAACGAACCCGTTGGTGCAGCAAGCTGCCAGAGTTCGTCGTCGCTCCAGCAGACGACTTCGCCGCTGGTGCGCACACCACACGAATGAAAATTTCCGACAGCGACGGCCGTGAACGAACCCGCTGGTGCACCAAGCTGCCCGGCGTCTTCGCCCCAGCAGACGACTTCGCCGCTGATGCGCACACCACACGCATGGAAATCGCCTGCAGCGACGGCAGTGAACGAGCCGACCGGCACATCCAGCCGCCCGAGGCTGTCAGCGCCCCAGCAGACGACCTCGCCCCCGACGAGCAGCCCGCACGAATAGCCGAAACCGGCCGACACTGCGGTGAACGAGCCGTCCGGCACATCGCGCTGCCCGCGGTAGTCAGCGCCCCAGCAGACGACCTCGCCCCCGACGAGCAGCCCGCACGAATGGTCGAATCCTGCGGACACGGCGCTGAACAGTGCAGGCAGGCCGATGTCCGCGTTCTCCATCCAGCGGTCCTTGCCGGCGAGCACCGGCCCGCCCGAGTGCTGCGCGGCGGCAGGCTGTGCCAGCAGGGCTGCCGCCAGCAACAGCGCTGTCACACCTGCGAGGCCTCGTCGCGTCTTCATCGGCCCAGTAGACATTCGCAGACTGGCTCCGCACAAGACGCGCTAGCGACGGACGTCTCGTTCCCGACGTGACCGGCACCCCCCGTACCGTCATCTGCGGCAACTGCGGTCACCGGCGTCTCGCCATTCGCCTGGTCACGTGTTCCTCCCCTGCGCAGACAGTGCTCGCCCTTGAGCACTGTCCGTGTGCTGTCGCAGGTGAATGTACCTGTGCCACATGGGCCTCATCTGATCAGCCGTTTCCGGCCTGAGACAGGGCGGGGGCCAGTACGGTTGCGGCCATGCAGCGCATCACCACGACGGTCCTGCTTGCGGCGCTGTTGCTCGCTGCGTGCGGCAGCGACGACGATTACGCGTTCTCAGCGACTGCCACCGCGGACATGGTCGCCCCGGACGGCGCTCGGGTGGGCATCGTCACGTTGGAGGAAGGCCCCAACGGGGTGCTGGTCTCTGCTCACCTTGAAGGGCTGACGCCAGGTTCGCACGGATTCCATATACACACCATCGGGACATGCACACCGGACTTCGCTGCGGCAGGCGACCACTTCGCACCCAACGGTCACAGTCACGGCTTCCTGCACGCCGCACCGATGCACGCCGGTGATCTCCCCAACCTGCACGCCGCAGCGAACGGCACCGCCGCAGCCGACTTCTTCACCGACCGCATCACACTCAACCCCGATGCCGACACGTCGCTGTTCGACGCGGACGGGTCAGCGTTCATCGTTCACGCCCTGCCCGACAGCTACGGCGCTGAAGCGGGCGCTGGCGGTCGAGTCGCGTGCGGCGTCATCGAACACGCCTGACACGTTGTGAACGGCCCATAGCCTGACGGGATGCGCAAGCTCGCAGCCGTCTATCTGAAACTGGTCGCCGCCGCGGTGGTGATCCACTTCTGCGTCTGGCCGTTCTACGGACCTGGCGACAGCCCCGAGGAGCCCTCGAATCCCGATGTGTGGCTGGTGCTCGACTGGTTCATGGCCGCAGCGCTCGCGGTGACGATCCTGTCGCTGTGGCGATGGCCGAACCAGAACCATCGCGGCGACCGTGCGATGCGCATCTTCGCCGCGGCGGTGACGATCGCGTTCGTGCCCAACTGGTTCGCGGCGATGGCTTCGGGCACCGACAACCCGACGATCTGGCACCTCATCGACACTGCACTGCCGATCCTGCTGTGGCTCGAAGCTCGCAGGCTGTGGCAGCAGACTGGATGACGCATCGACAGAGGCCTGCTGTGCGCGCGAGCGTGCGGGCTGTGGCGGCGTTGAGCGGCAGAATGCCATGCATCGCTGACCAACGTGTTAGTAGTCCAACACATTGGTCTACTAACACATTTCTGACTTCGGACCTGGACTACGGCGAGTCGCGCACCGGCCGATTGCGTTACCGGCTGGCCGACCCGGCGGCGCGCTTCCACTATCGCATCGCCCTGCCGATGGAATCGGCTGCGGTGGCCTTCGGCGCGGAGCACGTCTGGAACACGCGGATCCGGCACGAGACATTCCCGACCTACGTCGGCAGGCATGTCTTCGAAGACGTTGCCCGGCAGGCGTACATCCGCTGGGCCGTCGAGGGCGTCCACGTTGTCTTGCAGGTCCAGATCGAAGATCCGGAGCTCAGCTTCGTCGAAGCCGCGTCCCCGGGACACTTCGCCTGCAAAGGCAGCGATCCGGTTGGCGTAGGCGACGTGGCGGCGAAGGTACGTGTCGTTGTAGCGCTTCACGGGACGGGCATCGCGGTACTCGGCCCCTTGATGCCAGTTGTCAAATTCGGCGAAGTCGATGTCTGGGCCTCGTTCGATGAACGCGTCCCGTACCCAAGCAGGCTGATCTTGGAGAAGCTCGAGGATCTTGTGGCGGCGGGGGGGAGCGGTGCCCAAGGACAAGACGTGGGCGAGCTTGGCTGCAGTCTCCACGACGAGGTGCGCGCCACGGCAGGCGTGACCGAAACGGCGGTCCTCACGCGCCGACAGCTCGGCCAGGTTCGATGACGCCGCAGCGCGGGTCTCGCGGTCGTTGGGTTGGAGATGTTCTGTCAGGTCCGAGACAGCGCCGGCGAAATTGACGAAGCTGTTCTGCATTTCAGCGGTCGGGTTGTCGGGCAAGCCGATCTCCTTGTCCCAGCGGATTCGCGCATGGTCTGCCGCATCGGCGAGTCGAATTGCGTGGTCCGCGATGCGTGTTTCGAGCGAGCAGGGCACTTTGGCGGTGCGAATCGCCCACTCAGGGGCGTCGGTGACCATCACGTCAACGTTGCAGCCCGTCGCTGCCCGCGCCCGGGCCTCAAGGGCGCACCGCCGCTTGGTGCGCTCGCTGTAGTCGACCAGGTCGTCGTAAATGGCAACCAGGTCGATGTCGCTGTCGGGCTTCGCTTCGCCGCGTGCGAGGGACCCGAACAGCAGGACCGTGCCGACACCGGCACCAACAATCTCGTCGGCCGCACGTCGAGCGTCTGCAATGGTCGGCGCGCCCATACGTCGAGGTTACCGACCGGCATCGATCAGGGGAGCACGGTTTGCGAACGGCAGAGACGACAACGGCAGGCAGGGGCCGGTGTTGACGGTGCCCTGGCCTGTGGCCTGCGTCACACAGGTGCGCCACCGGATCATTGCGATGCATCCAGCCACGCAACACAATTTCGATCTTGGCGGCTGACCTCGTTCAGCGGGCGTCTTTGACCCAGGCGGCTCTGACTGCCATGAGGTCCCCGATAGTCAGCGAGCCGCCCAGGTAGTCCGCCAGCGCAGTCTGGTATTCGGAGTACTGGATCTT
>Ga0209544_1001443_pt1 | contig 25933 bp, 18 predicted proteins | sample MesohylPK_FD_187297 | JGI IMG/M metagenome (GOLD analysis project Ga0209544, IMG submission 187297) | Host-associated microbial community of the marine sponge Aplysina aerophoba from Gulf of Piran - sponge mesohyl, lysed by proteinase K... | ecosystem: Host-associated > Porifera > Sponge >...
CTCCTGGCGCTCGATGGCCTTGCGCACGCTCACCAGACGATCCCGCAGGCGGGCGGCGCGCTCGAAGTCCAGCTCCTCGGCGGCGGTGGCCATGTCGGCCTCGAGGCGCCGGATGATCTCGTCGGTGTCGCCGGCCAGGAAGTCCAGGAGCTCGGCGACCAGCCCGTCGTAGCGGGCCTTGCCGATCTCGTCCACGCACGGCCCCGCGCAGCGCTCGATGTGGTACAGCAGGCACGGCCGCCCCAGGCGCTGATGATCGGCGAACTTGTTGTCCGAGCAGGTGCGGATCGGGAACGTGCGCAGCAGCAGGTCGAGCGTCTCGCGAATGGCGTAGGCGTGGCCGTAGGGGCCGAAGTAGCGGTTGCCCTTGCGCTTGCGGCCCCGCACGACCATGGCCCGGGGCCACTCGTCGACGAGGGTCACGCACAGGAACGGGTAGCTCTTGTCGTCCCGGTAGCGCACGTTGAAGCGGGGCTGGTGGCGCTGGATGAGGCTGTACTCCAGCAGCAGCGCATCCACCTCGTTGGCGACGCTGATCCATTCCACGGCCGCTGCGGTGGTGACCATCTGCGCGGTGCGGGGCGCGAGGTGCACCGGGCTCTGGAAGTAGCTGCCGACGCGGCTGCGCAGCGACTTGGCCTTGCCGACGTAGATGATCCGGCCGTCGGCGTCGAGGAACTGGTACGACCCGGGAGCGTCGGGAATGGTCGCGGCAGGCGGGCGCTCCAGCACGCCCCCAATCGTACGGGCGCCCCCGCGACGGCCCGGACTGCCGGGGTCCCGAGCCCGCCGGAGTGAATCAGGCCCGCAGGATCGGCACTCCGTCCACCACAGCAGAGCGTGCGTGTCGAGTAACAGATTCACGTCCGCCTTCGAACGCGTCGAGAACCTCCTAAGGGGTCTCGTCGAAGTCCGGCGCCATGGCGATCCCCCCGGTCAGGCGACCAGGGACTCGCGCCTCCCGCTCGGGCCGATTCAGTTCGGGGAAATATGTGGCGTAGAAGCCGCGGTCTCGTGTAAGGAAGTTGTCCGCCGCCACGACGGCGTGGGCGCCGATCAGAAAGTCGGTGATGATCCGGCTTCGCGGCCCGCCGGCGCGGCGGTAGCGCTGCCAGCGCAGCCCGGCCTCATAGGCAATGGCCGTCGTGCTCGGGGAGATCGACACGTTGATCTGCTGCAGTGCCCCGTCCAGCGTGGCCCGGTCTCCGAATGCCGGAACGAGTTCGGCGTAGACGACGTCGCAGATGAGGACGGCTCCCGCGTCGTAGGCGCCTCGCAACCGCTGCAGTGACGCCGGCCCGTGTCGCTCGTCCGCCCGGAAGACGTCGAGCAGCACGTTGGTGTCGACGGCTGTGATCACCGTCCTCTGATGTCCTCGATGTAATCGTCGGTGCCGCCCCCGTCGCTGAGGATGGCGTAGACGCCTTCCACCGGATGCTGCGCAGCCGCCCGTTTCCGGATCAGGAGGCCACCCTCGGTGGGCGTGACCTCAACCTCGACGTTGTGATTCAGGCCGAAACGATCCCGGAGCGACTTGGGGATGGTGATCTGGCCTCGTTCGGAGATTTGCATGATCTTCTCCATATGAATTACCGCTACCGAAAATCATATCATAACAGTCCTACGAAGCAGAACCGCCACGATGACAATCGCGTCTCATGCGTTGGCGGGTGTTCTGCTGGGCTCACCGCGCCAGATTCCTCGTCCTGCGGCCGGCTTCCCGCGGGCCTGCCGAGCAACCCGTCAGCCGCCGGCTTCGAGGCGGACTCGGTCGGCGGCGAAGGACTCCACGTCGTCGTAGTCCGAGAGGTTCAGCTCGCCCGAAATGCGGCCCTGGGCGATCACGTAGACCCGGTCGGCAACCTCGAAGATTTCGGCGTCCTCGGTGCAGTACAGCACGACGGCCTCGCCGTGGCCCTCCATGTCCGGGAGGCCCAGTTGACTCTCGGGGTCGGCGTACTGGCGCAGCAGGCGATAGATCTCCGACTTGCTGCCCACGTCGACGCCTCGGGTGGGTTCCTCGAGTACGAGGATCCGGGGGCGCGTGGCCGTGGCCGCGCCGATTGCCACCTTCTGCTGGTTGCCGCCGCTGAGCGACCCCATCGGATCGTCCACCGAGCCGGCCTTCACCCTGAACTGGTCAGCGAGGTGCTCTGCCGCGTCCCGCAACGTCCGGGGGTGCAGCAACCCCAGCCGATCGCAGATGTCGGTGCTGAGGCGCGCCAGCAGGTTCTCGCCCACCGAGAGGTTGAAGAACAGATTCTCCGCCCGGTTCGCCCCCACGAACCCCACCTGGGCGGTCGCGGCCCTGACACTCCTGGCGTCGCCGTTGGTCTCGGAGTCGCCGCCCACCCCGACACGCAGCGAGCCGGTCGCCGGTGCAAAGCCCGCCAGCGAGTGGACCAGTGCGCGAGCCCCGGAACCCTCAACGCCGGAAATGGCCACGATCTCGCCGACTCCCACCGACATGTCGATGTCGGTGAACCCGCCCTCGCGGTGCATCCAGCCCGAGAGGCGCAGGGCGACCGAGCCGTCCTCACCCTCGGATCGAGACGTCTCGGCGTCTCGATCAACCGTCTCGCCGTCACCCGCTGCACCCCGTGCCACGCCGACGACAAGCTCTCGGGCCACCCGCTCCTCGGTCAGATCATCACCTTGGAGGATCACGCGGCACTGCCCGTCGATGATCATCCCCACCCGGTCGGCGTGCACCACGAGTTCGTGCAGACGGTGCGACACCAGGATCACCACGCATCCGGAATCGGCCAGGTCGTGCATGCGGCGGAAGAGGTCCTCCGACTCCTCCTCGGTGAGAGCCGAGTTGGGCTCGTCGAACAGGAAGATGTGGGCCTCCTGCGCCAGGGCACGGGCGATCTCGGTGCGCTGCTGAGCCGCCAGAGGGAGATACTCGAGGGCCGTGTCGGTGTGGGCACTGAGACCCATGTCCGCCAGCAGATCGGTCTCGGAGGCGTCGATGCGCCGGGTCAGGAGTTTGCCGCCTTCCCGGCCGACCAGCAGGTTCTCCGCCACCGTGAGGTTCAGGAAGACCTGTGGCTCCTGGTGCACGATGGTCACCTCGCCGGCCAGTTCCTCGGCGGTGCGCTCGGTGCCGTCGAGCAGGACGCTTCCCTCGTCGGCGACCACCTCGCCGGCCAGTGTCTTGACCATCGTGCTCTTGCCGGAACCGTTGGGGCCGGCAATGCCGAGGATCTCGCCGGGTTGCGCAGTCAGATCCAGACCGGCGAGAGCGATGGTGTCGCCGTACCGCTTGCGCAGCCCCTCGATGACGATGCCCTCGCCGGAGAGCTCCGAGGTGGCGGGAGCGGTCATCGCCTGCTGTTCATCCTCGTGAAGCGGACCATCAGGTCCTGCAAGCCGGCACCCAGCGACTCACCTCGCTGGCGGCTACGCGCCCACTGGTCCAGCACGACCGCAGCGATCGTGACCGTACCCAGCCACATCTGCTGCACCCAGGCACCCGTCGCGTTGAGACCGAGGCCGTTGGAGATGACGGCCAGCAGCAGGGCTCCCAGGAGTGTGCCCGAGACGGTCCCGCGTCCACCCGCGAGGCTCGCGCCACCGACGATGACGGCTGTGAACACCGGGAACAGGTAGGTGCCGCCCTGGTTGGGCTGCACCTGTGAGATGAAGGAGAAGTCCAGCAGGCCGCCGACCGCCGCCATGCAGGCGCAGATCACGAACGCCATCGTCTTGTAGCGGCGGACGGGGATCTTGGCGAGCAGCGCCGCCTGCTCGTTGCCGCCGATGGCCTTCAACCTGAAGCCGAACACGCCGCGCGACAGCAGCACGCCGAACACGATGGCGAACCCTGCCATCCAGATCACCTGAAGCGGGAAACCCCCCGGAAGGGCGTAGTTGCTGGCCAGTGCCCGGAAGAACGTGTACTCGGCCGCGTCGACGTAGTCGCCGCCGCGTAGCTGCCACTCCTCGGGGTCGGGCGGCAACTCCTGCGCCAGGATCGGCGTATTCCTGCTGACCAGCAGGGTGAACCCGAAAACGAGTGTGTTTGATCCCAAGGTCACGATGAACGACGGAACCCGGACGATGTTCACGAAGAACGAGTTGAACAGCCCCACCCCGATGGCAACGGCGAACGCCAAGAGGATCGCGACGTAGATCGGCCAGCCGAACTCCACCCAGAACTTCCCCATGACGACAGCCGAGAGGACCGCCAGAGCGGAGAACGACAGATCGATCTCGCCGACGAGGAGAACGACCAGGAGACCGAAACCGATGATGCCCAGAACGCCCATCAGCCGGATCATCACGGCCAGGTTCCCCGGCTTGAGGAACAGCCAGTCCGACCAGACGGCGAACACGAAGCCCACGATGACGATGGCACCGAGGAGGCCGCCGATGCGCTGCAGGCCCATCCCTCCCAGTCGCGAGAGAGTTCGGCCGCCGGTCTCTGCGGTTGTGGGCGGCTCGTCGTTGGTCACGCCACTTCCCCCTGCGAAGTCGGTCCCGGGAACGTCGTGATGGGAGGAGGGGTCGGCTCCCCTCCTCCCATCACGTTCACGTCAGAGAGTTAGCCGCCGAGGATCAGATCCAGGTCGCGGCGGGCCGCCTCGACCTGTTCCACCTGAATCGGCAGCAGCGTCTGCGTGTTCGGCAGGATCCTGCCGTTGGCCAGGAACTCGGCGCAGGCGATGGCGCCGAAGCCGGCCTGCTCCGACCAGCGCTGGTCGAGGGCCGCAACCTGGATGCCCCGCTCGACGCCGTCGAGCTGGCCGTAACTCACGTTCCAGCCGATCGTGAACACCTCGCCCTCGCGGCCACCGTCGATGATCGCCCGGTTGGCGTGCTCGGCACCGATGTCCACGTTCTCGATGAAGTCCAGATCGGGGTTGCCGGTGAGGATCGCCCGGTAGTCGTCGTAGGAGATCCCCGGGTCGTAGCCGCCGCCACCGACCTGGATCCCCTCATCCGGGGTGGTGAGGAAGTTGGCATCGGGAAGGAGTTCCAGGATCTTGTCGTAGAAGCCCGTCATGCGTCCCTGGGCCCAGAACTGCGTCGGGTCACCGCCGGAGACCATGAAGGTGTCCCACTCGTGGCCGTTCTCCCGCATGAACTCGATGGCGAGTTCGGCGGCCTGCTGGCCCTCGTTGTACGGCACCTGGGTGAAGTTGGTGAACTCGTTGCCGTTGGTCGTGAGGCCCACGGTGAACACGGGGATGCCGTCGGCGAGGAGCCTGTTCGTGAGCTCCGTGAAGGAGTTGGAGTCCGCCGGCTCGATCGACAGGCAGTCCACCTGGTCGACGGCGACCTGCGCCTCGATCTGGGCGATCTGCGTCGGGATGTCGGAGGGAGAGGTCACCGGTGCCACGACCGTGAAGTCCATGGGATAGATCCGGTAGGCGTCCCCTTGCGTCGCCCGGAAGCCCGCCTCGTACTGGTCGGAGAACAGGGCGATGCCGGAGGACTGGTAGGAGAACAGGTAGTTGATCGGCTCTCCGGTCCGGATCTTCTTGGCGATGCGCTCGTTCAGCACGAAGTCGCTTCCGTCTCTGAGGACGTGCGTGAACGGCAGGTCGCCGCCGGCCTCGGTTGCGGCCGCCTGCGCGGCTGCGAGCTGGTCGGTTGCGAAAGCGAGCGACTCCTGCGCGGCGGCGGCCTCCTCGCCTGCAGCCTCAGCCTCAGCCTGCGCAGCGGCAGCCTCCTGCTGCGCCGCAGCGGCCTCGGCCTGTGCAGCGGCAGCCTCGGCCTGCGCCGCAGCAGCCTCCTCCTGGGCCTGCGAGGCGAACGCCTGCGCATCATCGGCCGTTGCCTGAGCGGCTTCGAGGGCGGCTTCGGCGGCAGCCACGGCCGCCACGTTGCCCTCGGCGGTGGCCTGGGCCAGGTTCGCCGAGGCGATGGCCTCGTCGGCAGCCGCCTGTGCAGCAGCCGCGGCGGCGTTGGCCGCAGCGGCCTCAGCCTCGAGGGCGTTCGTCCTGGTGTTCGCGGAGTCGGCGGCGGACTGCGCGGCCGCCGCGTCTGCTGCCGCGGCAGCTGCGTCCGACCGGGCAGCTGAAGCCTCGGCCATCGCGTCGTCCGCGGCACCGGTGTCGGCGCACGACGCCGCCAGTACCGCCAGAGCCGCCAGCAGCGGCATCACGATCCAACGACTCTTCCGTCTGGTTGCCATGTGGTTCTCTCCCCTGTCGATTGGGTTGTGATGAGGGATGCCCCAGACCGCATGGGTCTCGCCGCACCCGGACTTACCGCCCCGCGCGCACGGCTTGGCGTCCGGCGCGCAGACGCGTCCTCATTCAAGTACACGAGCGTCCGGCGGGCAAACTGCCCCATTCCCCCACCAAGGCACCGCTGCAGGAGAATGCTCGGAACTGCGTTGCACCGGGAGCCGGCACGGATAGCGGCCGCTAGACGAGAACTCGCCGCAGGAAGCGGCCGGTGTGGCTCTCCTCGTGTTTGGCGACCAGTTCGGGGGGGCCCTCGGCCACGATGCGACCACCGCCGTCGCCGCCCTCGGGTCCCAGGTCGATGATCCAATCGGCCGTCTTGATGACGTCCAGGTTGTGCTCGATCACCAAGATCGTGTTGCCGGCGTCGGTGAGCCGGCCGAGGACCCCCAGCAGCTTGCCGATGTCCTCGAAGTGCAGGCCGGTGGTGGGCTCGTCCAGCAGGTAGATGGTGTGACCCGTGGAGCGCTTGGCCAACTCGCTCGCCAGCTTCACCCGCTGCGCCTCGCCCCCCGAGAGGGTGGGGGCCGGCTGGCCGAGGCGGATGTACCCCAACCCCACGTCGGTGAGCGTGCGCAGGTGCCGGGCGATGGCCGGCTGGTTGGCGAAGAACTCCAGCGCCTCGGTGCACGACATCGCCAGCACCTCGGCGATGTTGCGCCCCTTGAAGGTGATATCGAGGGTGTCGCGGTTGTAGCGGGCCCCGCCGCAGACCTCGCACGGCACGTACACGTCGGGCAGGAAGTGCATCTCGATGCGGATGTTGCCGTCGCCCGAGCAGGCGTCGCAGCGGCCGCCCGACACGTTGAAGGAGAACCGACCCGGCTGGTAGCCCCGGACCCGGGCCTCGTTGGTCCGGGAGAACAGCTTGCGGATGTGGTCGAACACGCCCGTGTAAGTGGCCGGGTTCGACCGGGGCGTGCGGCCGATGGGCTGCTGGTCGATGTTGATGACCTTGTCCAGGGCCGAGATGCCGTCGATGCCGCGGTGGCGCCCGGGCACCATCCGGGAGCGGTACACCTTCTGCATGAGCGCCCGGTACAGGATGTCGTTCACGAGGGTGCTCTTGCCCGATCCTGATACGCCTGTCACCGCCACGAAGCAGCCCAGCGGGATCTCCACGTCCAGGTCGTCCAGGTTGTGCTCGCGTGCCCCGCGCACCGTCAGCCAGTCCGTCCCGGGAGGTCGCCGCAGCGGCGGCACCGGGATGCTGCGCGCCCCGCTGAGGTACCTTCCGGTGAGCGACGCCTCGTTGGCCAGCAGCGCCTCCACGGTGCCGCTGTGCACGATGTCGCCACCGTGGCTGCCGGCGCCCGGGCCGATGTCCACCACGTGGTCGGCGGTGCGGATGGTCTCCTCGTCGTGCTCCACGACGATCACCGTGTTGCCCAGGTCACGCAGCCGCAGCAGCGTGTCCAGCAGCCGGGCGTTGTCGCGCTGGTGCAGCCCGATCGACGGCTCGTCCAGCACGTACAGCACGCCCACCAGCCCGCTGCCGATCTGCGAGGCCAGGCGGATGCGCTGGGCCTCACCCCCCGACAGTGTCCCGGCCGAACGCGCCAGGGTGAGGTAGTCCAGCCCCACGTCCAGCAGGAAGCTCAGCCGGGACCGCAACTCCTTCAGCACCTGGTCGGCGATCAGTGCGTCCCGCTCGCTGAGGCGGAGCCCGTCGATGACCTTCGTGGCCTCGCGGATGGAGAGCGTGCAGATGTCGTTGATGTTGCGCCCGTCGATGGTCACCGCCAGCGGCAGGGGACGCAGCCGGGCGCCCCCGCAGTTCGCGCAGGGCACCTCGCGCATGTAGCCCTCGATCTGCTGCCGGCGGTTGTCCGAGCCGGTCTCCGAATGCAGCCGCTGCAGGTTGGGGATGACCCCCTCGAAGCGGGCGTTGTAGCTGCGTGTGCGCCCGTAGCGGTTCCGGTAACGCACCTGCACCCGCCGGCCCAGACCGCCGTAGAGGAAGACCGCCTGCGCCTGGGCGGGCAGGGTCTCCCAGGGAGCATTGAAGTCCACCTCCAACTCCTCGGCGGTGGACTCCAGAAGCCGCTCGTAGTACTGGCTGTGGCCGCTCCCCCACGGGGCCAGAGCACCTTCGGCGAGGCTGAGCGCGGGGTCGGGCACGATCAGGTCGGGATCCACCTCGAAGCGGGTGCCCAGCCCGTCGCAGTTCGGGCAGGCACCGTACGGCGAGTTGAACGAGAAGTTGCGGGGGGCGAGCTCCTCGAAGGACTTGCCGTCGCTGGGCCGGGCCAGGTGCTGGGAGAACGTGAGCACCTCGCCGGGTTCGGCGTCGAGCTCGAGTTCCGCCTGGTCCCCGCCGAGAGACACCACCTCGATCTGCACGACGCCGTCCGCCAGCCGCAGCGCCGCCTCCACCGAGTCCGTCAGCCGGCGCTCGATCCCCTCCCGGCAGACCAGGCGGTCGACGACCACCTCGATGTCGTGCATCTCGTAGCGGGCCAGGTCCAGGCGGGGTTTGCCGTCGGCGTCGCTGCCGGCCACGTCGGCCAACTCGTACAGCTCGCCGTCGACGCGGGCCCGCACGTAGCCGTCGGCCTCCAGTTCGGCCAGCAGCGTCTCGTAGGTGCCTTTGCGGCCCCGCACGACGGGTGCCAGAACCTGGAAGCGGGTGCCTTCGGGCAGCCGCAGCAGCCGGTCGGTGATCTGCTGTGGCGTCTGGCGGACCAACGGTTCGCCGGTCTCGGGATCGTGCGGCACACCGACGCGGGCGAACAGCAGGCGCAGGTAGTCGTAGACCTCGGTAATCGTGCCGACGGTGGAGCGTGGGTTGCGGGAGGCGCTCTTCTGGTCGATGGAGATGGCCGGCGAGAGCCCCTCGATGAAGTCCACGTCGGGCTTGTCCATCTGGCCCAGGAACTGCCGGGCGTAGGCCGAGAGCGACTCCACATAGCGTCGCTGGCCCTCGGCATAGATGGTGTCGAAGGCCAGCGAGGACTTACCCGAACCGGAGATGCCACAGAAGACGATGATGCGGTCCCGAGGCAGTTCCAGGGAGACGTCGCGCAGATTGTGCTCGCGCGCTCCCTGTATGACCAGGCGATCGCTCACAGGCTCAGCGTAGGTGCGAAATCGCCGCGCCGGAGCCCAATCCGCGCCCCTGTGAGCAACCCCGTGAGAACCCGCTGGGCTCAGGCGCCGACCGCGTGGGCGCCGGCGATGTCGCGCTGCTCGCGGCGCAACTCGTTGATCTCGTCGCGCAAGCGGGCGGCGTACTCGAAACGCAGGTCCGCCGACGCCTCCTGCATCTCCTCGTTGAGCGCCGCGATCAGCCTCGGCAGGTCGTCGCTCGAGACGTCGAGGCCCTCCGCCCCGGCACCCGCCACGCCGCGCGGACCGCGCCGCGCGAGGCGCTGACGCTGCGGCACCGGCGCCGTCTCCTCCGGGCGGATCAGCGCCAGGATGTCGGTGACGGCCTTGCGGATGGTCCGGGGGCTGATGTCGTGTTCGGCGTTGTGGGCCTGCTGGCGAACCCGCCTGCGGCTGGTCTCGTCGATGGCACGGCGCATGGAGTCGGTCACCACGTCGGCGTACATGACCACCTGACCGTCCACGTTGCGGGCGGCGCGGCCGATTGTCTGCACCAGCGAGGTCTCGCTGCGCAGGAAACCCTCCTTGTCGGCGTCCAGGATGGCCACCAGGGACACCTCCGGCAGATCCAGCCCCTCTCGCAGGAGGTTGATGCCCACCAGTACATCGAAGTGGCCCAGCCGCAGGTCGCGCAGGATCTCGATGCGGGCCAGCGTGTCCACCTCGCTGTGCAGGTACCGCACCCGCACGCCCATCTCCAGGAGGTACTCGGTGAGATCCTCGGCCATCTTCTTGGTGAGGGTCGTGACGAGCACCCGCGCCTCGGCGGCGACCCGCTGGCGGATCAACTCCTGCAGGTCGTCGATCTGGCCCTTCGTGGGCTTCACCACCACCTCGGGATCCACCAGGCCGGTGGGACGCACGATCTGCTCCACCACCCGGTCCGACACGGAGAGTTCATACGACCCGGGGGTTGCCGAAAGGAACACCACCTGGCCCACCCGTTCCATGACCTCGTCGAAGGTGAGCGGCCGGTTGTCGGCCGCCGACGGCAGGCGGAAGCCGTGCTCGATGAGGGTCTCCTTGCGGCTGCGATCGCCCTGGTACTGCCCATGCAACTGCGGCACGGCGACGTGCGACTCGTCGATCACCGTGAGGTAGTCCTCGGGGAAGTAGTCCAGCAGCGTGAACGGCGCCTCTCCGGGGCCGCGCCCGTCGAGGTGCGCCGAGTAGTTCTCGACGCCGTTGCAGTAGCCCAACTCCTGCAGCATCTCCAGGTCGTAGCTGGTGCGCATGCGCAGGCGCTGGGATTCCAGGAGCCGGCCCGTCGACTCGAAGTGGCCGAGACGCTCGGCCAACTCCGACTCGATGCGCACCACGGCGGCATCCAGGCGTTCGGGGGTCGTGACGTAGTGGCTGGCCGGGAACAGAATCACCTCGTCGAGGCTGTCGAGCCGCTCACCGGTCACCGGGTCCAGCACCGTGATCTGCTCCACCTCATCGCCGAAGAGCCCCACGCGAATCACGTTCTCCGCGTAGGCGGGGCGGACCTCCAGCGTGTCGCCGCGCACCCGGAAACGGCCCCGCGCCAGGTTGGCGTCGTTGCGCTCGTACTGCATGTCCACGAGGCGACGCAGGATGGCCCGGTGGTCGTAGGACTCGCCGGTACGCAGCACCAGCAGCTGGTTCTGGTATTCGGCGGGGCCGCCGAGGCCGTAGATGCACGACACCGAGGCCACCACCACCACGTCTCGGCGAGTCAACAGCGCAGAGGTGGTGGAGTGCCGCAGACGCTCGATCTCGTCGTTGATGGAGGCGTCCTTCTCGATGAAGGTGTCGCTGGCCGGCATGTAGGCCTCGGGCTGGTAGTAGTCGTAGTAGGAGACGAAGTACTCCACCCGGTTGTGCGGGAAGAACTCCCGCAGTTCGTTGGCCAGCTGGGCGGCGAGCGACTTGTTGGGCGCCAGCACGAGGGTCGGCCGCTGCACCTGCTCGATGGTCCAGGCCATCGTGGCGCTCTTTCCCGATCCGGTGATGCCCAGCAGCGTGAGGCGGCGCTCGCCGCTCCCGATGCCCTCGGACAGCCCGGCGATGGCCGCCGGCTGATCCCCGGCGGGCTGGAAGTCCGCCACCATGCGGAACGGGGTGTGGCGGCGCGCCGTCACGAGGGCGGTGCCGGCGGGAGCAGAGGTCACGGAACGACCTTAGCCAGCCGCGCCGCCCCGCAGCAGGCGCATCTCGGGGCCGCGGTGCCCTGGATTCCGGCCTACGCCGGAATGACGATGAAGGTCGCGCGCGGCATCTCCGGGCAGACCGCAGCCGGGCGGGAGCGGGCGTCTACCCGACCGCGGGGTTTCGCAGCGAGCCGATCCACTCCCAGCAGCGCGCCACCTGCTCCTCCAGTTGACCGGGTGGGCCGTTGTTGTCGATCACGAAGTCGGCCAGTTCCAGCCGCTCGGAGCGCGGGGCCTGGCGCGCCAGGCGGGCCCGCGCCTCGCTCGCCGTCAAGTCCCGCCCCGCCACGAGGCGCTGCACGGCGACCTCGGGGTCCACGTCGACGACGATGATTCCTGCCAGGCCCTGCCGCCGCTCGGGCCCGGCCTCGGCGAGCAGGGGGATGTCGGCGACGACCACGGCATCGCTGCCGGCCAGTTCGCGGCGCCGGGCGGCCATCTCGGCGCGCACGGCGGGATGCACGACGGCGTTCAGCGCGGCCAGTTCCTGCGGGTCGTCGAAGACGACGGCGGCCACGGCGCCGCGGTCCAACTGCCCGTCGGGTCGCAGGATGGCGGGCCCGAAGTGCGCCACCATCTCCTCCAGCACCGGTCGGCCCGGCTGCTGCAGTTCGGCCACGATGGCGTCGGCGTCCAGCAGGACGGCGCCGCGCCCGACGAGAGCGGCGGCAACGGTGGACTTGCCCGAGCCGATGCAGCCGGTGAGACCGACCTCGATCATCGAGCGTCGGCCGGGTCGCCCTCAGGCGGGGGCGACGGCCTCGAAGCTCTCGGCCGCTTCCACCTCGGCGCTGAGGTCCTCGCCGGCTTCGGCCGGCTCGCCCTCGGCCGCGTCGCCCAGGTAGTTGCCCTCCTCATCGAAGGCGTGCTCACCGAAGGCCTCCTGGAACTCGGCGGACACCACGCCGCCCTCGGCGGCCTGCTTGATGGACAGGCTGATGCGCCGCCGCTGGAGGTCGATGTCGATGATCTTCACCCACAGCTCCTCGCCGGGGGTGACCACCTGCTCGGGAACCTCGACGTGGTGCGCCGACATCTCCGAGATATGGGTGAGGCCCTCGATGCTCTCGCCCACCTGCACGAACGCGCCGAACGGGACCAGCTTGGTGACCCGCCCGTAGACCAGTTCGCCCACGCGGTGCGTGGCGGCGAACTCCTGCCAGGGATCCTGCTGGGTGGCTTTCAGCGAGAGGCTGATGCGCTCGCGGCTGGGATCCACCTCGAGCACCTGCACGTCCACCTCGTCGCCCACCGACACGACCGAACTGGGGTGGTCCACGTGACGCCAGGACAACTCCGAGACGTGCACCAGGCCGTCCATGCCGCCCAGATCGATGAAGGCCCCGAACGGCACGACAGAAGAGACCGTGCCCTTGCGGACCTCGCCCGGCTTCAGGTTGTCGAGGAACTCCTCGCGCTGCTCCTTCTGGGTCTCCTCCAACCACGCCCGGCGGGAGAGCACCACGTTGTTGCGGTTCTTGTCGAGTTCGATGATCTTTGCCTCCACCTTGCTTCCGACGTACGGCTGCAGGTCACGGACCCGCCGCAGGTCCACCAGCGAGGCGGGCAGGAAGCCGCGCAAGCCGATATCCACGATGAGCCCGCCCTTGACGACCTCTATGACCGTGCCCGAGACCACTCCACCGGCGGCCTTGACCTCCTCGACGTTGCCCCATGCCCGCTCGTACTGGGCGCGCTTCTTGGAGAGGATGAGGCGGCCTTCCTTGTCCTCCTTCTGCAGGACAAGGGCTTCGATCTCCTCGTCGATCCCCACGACATCACCGGGATGGGCGTCGTTGCGGATGGAGAGTTCCCGCGTCGGGATGACCCCTTCGGACTTGAAGCCGATGTCGATGAGCACCTCGTCGTTGTCGATCCGCACGACGCGGCCGACCACCATGGTGCCTTCCTCGACCGTCACGACGCTGGCGGTGTAGGCGGCGACCAGCGCCTCCTCGTCGAGGTCGTTGACCGCGATCTCCCGCGGCTCATACACCTCGGACATTTCGTCGGGGGTGTCTTCGGCGATTCCGGCGGCGGGTTCCGCCTCGGGGGGGCTCTCTGCGGAAGCTGACGGCTCGGGGGTCTCTTCAGCGGGAGTCGGTTCTGGGGTTGAGTCGTCGGGTACGGACAGGTTGGGGTCGAGGTCGGACACGGATTCTCACTTGGTCGATGGACAGGGCTGGACGACGCGAGCCGTCGAATGGGGCCGACCGGCCCCGAATAGCAGGAGCAAGGCTAACAGCACGACCACCAACTGCAATCTGCCGCCCCGGCCACGGACGCACAGGTCCCAGCGTCGCTCAGGCCTTGGCCGCCGCCCACGTGGTGCCGAAGGCCAAGTCCACCACGAGGGGCACGCGCAGGTCGCGGGCGGTGGCCATCTCGTGGCGCACCAACTCGGCGGCGGCGGCCCGCTCGGCTTCGGGCACCTCCAGGATGACCTCGTCGTGGACCTGCAGGATGAGGCGGCTGGCCATCCCGCCGGCCTCGAGTGCGCCGTCGATGTGCACCAGTGCCACCTTGAAGATGTCCGCGGCCAGTCCCTGGATGCCCGCGTTCTTGGCCTGGCGCTCACCGGCCTGGCGCACCCGGAAGTTGTCCGCGCGGAGTTCGGGGATGGGCCGGCGCCGCCCGAACAGCGTCTCGGTGTAGCCCAGCTCGCGGGCCCGGGCCACCGCCGCGTCCATGTAGTCGAGAACCGCGGGGAAGGCGCCGAAGTAGGCGTCCAGGATGACCTGGGCCTCCTCGGTGGGAATCGACAGTCGCCGGCCCAGCCCGTAGGCCTCCATGCCGTAGGCCAGGCCGTAGGACACCATCTTGGCCTTCGACCGCAACTCGGTTGTGACTTCTGCGCCAGGAACCCGGAAGACCCGCGCCGCGGTCGCGGTGTGGATGTCCTCCCCCGCCTCGAAGGCGGCGATCAGCCCGGGGTCTTCGGCCAGGTGGGCGATGCAGCGCAGCTCGATCTGGTTGTAGTCGGCGATCAGCAGCGCCGTGCCGGCCGCGGGGACGAAGACCTTGCGGAAGGCCCGCCCGGTCTCGGTGCGGACCGGGATGTTGTGCAGGTTCGGCGCGTCCGAGGAGAGCCGGCCGGTGCGGGCCACCGTCTGGTTGAACGTGGCGTGGATGCGCCCGGTGGCGGGGTTCACCTCGGCCAGCAGCCCTTCCCCGTAGGTGGAGCGGAGCTTCTCCACCTCCCGGTAGGCGAGCAGGTGCTCGATCACGGGGTGCTCGCCGCGCAGGCGCTCGAGCGTGGCGGCATCGGTGGAGTAGCCGGTCTTGGTCTTCTTCTGCGGCGGCAGCCCCAGCCGGTCGAACAGCACCTTCCCGAGTTGCTGCGGCGAGTTGACGTTGAACTCCTCGCCGGCGTCGGCGACAATCTGGTCGCGCAGGCGCTCGGCATCGGTTTTGAACTCGCGCCGCAGAGCGTCCAGCCCGGTGATGTCCACACCGACACCGCAGTGCTCCATCCGCGCCAGCACCCGCACCAGCGGCACCTCGATCGTGTCGTGCAGCATCTCGGCGCCGCCGTCGCGCAGTTCGGCGCGAAGGGGTTCCGCCAGGCGGGCGGCGGCCAGGGCCTCGAGCGCGGTACGGGTCCGCAGCGCCTCGCCGGTCTCGGCGAACGCCAGCCGTCCCTGCGTCACGGTCTCGGCCTCGCCGGCGGGCAGGGAACATCCGGTGTAGCGCGCCAGGAGATCGCCGACGGGGTAGTTCGACTGTGACGGATCCAGCAGGTACGCCGCGATCGCGGTGTCCATCTCCAGTGATCCGATGTCGATGCCGAGGGACAGCAGACCCCGCATCAGAGCCTTGACATCGTGGGCAACCAGGGCGGGAGCGCCCTCGCCGAACAGCCGCCCGAGCGCCTCGCGCACCGCAGCGTCGCCGAGAAACTCTCCGGGAAGCCACACCGCTCCGCCGGATCCCCCCGACCCGGCGGATCCGCCGTCGCCGGTCAGGGCCAGGCCTTCGAGGGGCGAGCGGCCGGGCCGGCCGGCCCACGCCGCCGCAGCCGCCAGGGACGAGCCCGCCGCCAACTCGACGGCGCGGGCCGCGGCTTGCGCAGCAGAGGCGGCCGGCTCGACGGCGACCTCCAGCACTTCGACCGACGCGGCGGGTGCGAACTCCACACCCAGCGCCTCGCTGAGGCGCCCGAGGAGTGAGCCGAACTCCAGGAAGTCGAACAGCCGCCGGGTCCCCTCCACGTCGGGCGGGGCGAGAGCGAGATCGGCCACCGACACACCCAGTTCCACGTCCCGGCGCAGCTCCATGAGCTCGCAGTTGAGTTGGACGGTGTCCCTCGACTCGGCGAGTGAGGACCTGAGCTTCGGGGAGTGATCGTCGAGGTGCGCGTAGATGCCGTCGATGCCCCCGAAGGTGTTGATGAGCCGGGCGGCGGTCTTGGGCCCCACGCCCGGCACGCCCGGGAGATTGTCGGAGGGGTCGCCGCGGAGCGCCGCGTAGGCCACGTAGTCGGCGGGCTCCACGCCGGTCCGCTCGAGGACCGCCGCGGCGTCGCAGACGTCGTGGTCGGAGATGCCTCGCCGGGGGTAGAGCACCGTGACCCGTTGCATGGCGACCAGCTGGAACGCGTCCCGGTCACCGGTGACGATCGCCGCGCCCAGTTTCTGCTCGTGGGCCTGGGAGGCCAGAGTGGCCAGCACGTCGTCCGCCTCGAAGCCGGGGGCGTCCACCGTTTGGACGCCGAGGCTGCCGAGAACCTGCCGCAGCAGGCCCAGCTGCTCCCGGAAGATCTCCGGCGGCGCGGAGCGGTTGGCCTTGTAGCTGTCGAGCCGCTCGTGGCGGAACGTTCCGCCCGGCAGGTCGAACGCCACGGCGACACGCTCGGGCCGGTGGTCGCGCAGCAGGTTGATCAGCATCGAGGTGAAGCCGTAGACGGCGTTGGTGACCTGGCCCGAGGCCGTTCGCATCTCTTCGGGAAGCGCGTAGAAGGCCCGGTAGGCCAGGGAATGACCGTCGATGAGCAGCAGGTCGGTCACGGGTTCACGCAAGAGGGGCGACGGCGGGCGGCGCAACGGGCGCGCCGCGGCGCCTCACCGCGAGTCGTCGGCGGGCTTCGACGCCACCGACAGGGTCCCCGCCAGAAGATCCTCGGCCACGGCACGCATCGGGCGCCGCTGGTTCATGGCGGTCCTGCGCATGAAGACGAAGGCGTCGCCCTCGCGGAAGCCGTAGTTGTCCATCAGCAGGCCCTTGGCGCGCTCGACGACCTTGCGGGTCCGGAGTTGCTCGGCGTAGTCGGTGGCCTCGGCCGCCAGCGCCTGCGTCTCGCCGAAGCGGGCCAGGGCGATTTCGATGGCCGCCACCAACTCGCCCGCAGCGAACGGCTTCACCAGGTAGGCCAGGACGCCCGACTGGGCGGCCTGAGCGACGAGTTCCCGCTGGCTGAAGGCGGTGAGCACCAGCACCGCGCAGAGGCTCTCGTCGCTGATGGCCCGGGCCACGGCCAAGCCGTCGTTGCCCGGCATCTTGATGTCCAGGATGGCCACGTCGGGGCGCAGCTCGCGCACCAGCGCCAGCGCCTCGTCGCCTCGCCCGCTGTCGGCGACCACCTCGTAACCCTCCGCGGTGAGGGTCTCCTTCAGATCCAGGCGGATGATGGCCTCGTCCTCGGCGATCACGATCCGGGTGCGCGATCCGGTGGCCCGGTCGGTCGTCATGGGTTCCTCCGGCTCGAGAGACGATCCAGCAGTTCGTCCAGGCGTTCCTCGAGCGCGGCGATCTCGCTGCGCAGGCGGTCCCGGTGGCTTGCCATCGCCTCGGCGTGCCGGGCGGCGTCACGGAACTCGCGGTCGGCCAGGGGCGTCTCGGAGACCAGCGACCGGAGGTGGGCGTCGGCCTCGGAGTCGCTGAAGTGCCCCAGCTGCTCCTCGGCGACCTGCAACTCCTGGCGGCAGCGCGACAGGCGACGGGAAACCTCGGTGATCCGCCGACGGATCACGGCACCCGGCAGAACGGCAAGGGTCACGGAAGCATTTTAGGAGCGTGCTGGGTCATCGATGGCAGCCGCCTCAGAACGTCTTCTCCACGAACCGCTCCAAGTGGCGCAAGGTGCGCACCTCGAAGGTGCCGTCGCAGTGGGTGCTGTACTCCCCCATGATGGAGTCGCCGGTGTCCCAGTACGAGCGCGGCTCGGGGTTCAGCCAGAAGACCCGCCGGGCCTTGCGGTTCAGCTCGCGCATCACCCAGGACCCGGAGGCGTGATAGTTGTTGCGGGCATCGCCGAGGACCATGACCGTGGTCTTCGGACCGACCGACGCCCCGTAGCGCTCCCAGAACACGCCGAGGGCGTGGCCGTAGTCGGAGTGGCCGTCCACCCAGACGACGTCCGCGGAGGTGTTCACCCGGTGGATCGCCTCGGTGATGTCATCGCTCGTCTCGAACAGGTTGGTGACCTCGTCGAGCCCGTCGATGAACACGAACGAGCGCACCTTGGAGAAGTGGCTGCTGATGGCGTACACGAGGTGCAGGGTGAAGCGTGCGAACGCCGCCACCGAGCCGCTGATGTCGGCGATCACCATGATCTCGGGCTTGGACGGCCGCTTGTAGCGGAAGTGCGGCTCGGCCGGGACACCGCCGTAGCTGAGCGACTGCCGGATCGTCCTGCGGAAGTCCAGCACACCCCGGCGCGTGTGGCGGCGGCGGCGGGACAGGCGCGCCGCCAGCTTGCGGGTCAGCGGATCGATGGCCTTGCGCAGCGCCTCCATCTCCTCCCGCGTGGCGTGCATGAACTCCACGTCCTCGGGCAGGGGTTTGCGCAACGTCCGGGCCATCGCCTCGGTGCCGCGGTCGGCCACCAGCCGGCGCCGGATCTCGGCCTCCACCTCCTGGCGCAGCTGATCGATGCGCGACTCCATCTCGTCGCGCTCGAGGCGCTCCTCCAGCGGCGTCAGCGAGCGCCCCGCCTCGTCGCGGACGGTGTCCAGGAGGCGCTCCAGCAGGTCCTCCAGGCCAAGGTTGCGCAGCGTGCGATACAGGTAGTAGGTGCCGCCGACCGGCCGCCCCGGCTCCATGCCGGCGTAGCGCTGCACAGCGCGCCAGGCAACGGCCCGCAGCTGTGCCTGATCGCCCCGCAGCAACGCAGCGAAAAGCAGCCGGGCGAGGTCCTCGTCGCTCAGGGGTTCGCCGCCGCCCTTGCCTTCGGGCCGGGGATCCAGAAGCTCCGATGGGTCCACGTCGTCGGCCCAGGCATCGCCGGAGGGTTCGTACTCGGCGCCGCGCAGCGAGAAGTACACCTCGAAGACGGTCTCGAAGGCCTGCCAGTGGGCGTGATGCTTCACGAGCGTGGCCGCCAGGGCGAACTTGAATGCCTCGCGGTCGTCGAGGGGCACGTGGCGCACCGCCTCGGCGGCGTCGAGATGCTCCGTGAGGCTGACCGGCAGGCCGGCGCGGCGCAGTTCGGTGATGAAGCCGCCGAGCAGCCCCAGCAGCGGCGAGTCCGCCGTCGCCGCCCCGCGGTCGGTGGCGGAGGAGGGCTCGGGTTCGGGCCCTTGAGCGCCGTCGGGGCCCGCCTGCCGCCGAGACGAGTCGGCCGTTGCGTCGCCGCGGGCTGTGGCGGGTGGCGCAGTCACGTTCATCGCCGCCCCGTCACGGGATCGCGGCGCCGCCGGCCACCAGGACGCCTCAGCGGGACAGGCCGGAACTCCGGGCGTCGCCGGCGGAGAACTCCTTGAGGGCCTTCTCGATGTCGCTGCGGTACTTGAGCAGCGTGTGAACCGTCTCGGCGGCCGTCTCGGCGTCGACGTGCTCAATGCCCAGCAGCACCAGCGTGCGCGCCCAGTCCAGGGTCTCGGACACCGACGGGGACTTCTTCAACTCCAGTTGGCGCACCGAGCGGACGATGCGTGTCACCTCGTCGGCCAAGTTCTGGCTGATGTCGGGCACCTTGGTGAGCACGATCTCCCGCTCCCGCTGCAGGTCGGGATAGTCGATGTAGAGGTAGAGGCAGCGGCGCTTCAGAGCCTCGGAGAGTTCGCGGGTGTTGTTGGAGGTGAGGAAGACGAGGGGAATCTGGGTGGCCTCAACGGTGCCGAGCTCGGGGATCGACACCTGGTAGTCGCTCAGGATCTCCAGCAGCAGCGCCTCGGTCTCCACCTCGACGCGGTCCACCTCGTCGACGAGAAGCACCACGGGATCGGTGGCTCTGATGGCTTCCAGCAGCGGCCGGGTCAGCAGGAACTCCTCGGCGAAGATGTCGTCGGACACCTCGTCCCAGGTCTGGGACTCGGCCTGGATCCGCAGCAGCTGCTTCTTGTAGTTCCACTCGTAGAGCGCCTTGGCCTCGTCGATGCCCTCGTAGCACTGCAACCGGATGAGGCGGGCCCCGCACATCTCCGCCACACTCTTGGCCAGCTGCGTCTTCCCGGTTCCCGCCGGTCCTTCCACCAGGACGGGTTTGGCCAGCCGGTCAGCCAGGTAGACCACCCCGGCGATGCCCTCATCGGCGAGGTACTGAACGCCGTCGAGCCCTTCGCGGACCGCGCCGACGTCGGCGAAGCGATGAACCATGGCAACTCAGGCTACGGGACACCGGCGCCGCCCCGGCATGGGCGCGCTCAGCGTCGCCGGGCCGCCCAGAAGTGGCGGCGTAGCGGGAGCAGCAGGTGACGGGCCGCGGGCTGGCCGCAGACGTTGGCCACCAGCAGGTAGAGAATGCCGGTGACGACCAGGCAGACCGGCGCGGTCAGCAGGTGCGGGGCCCCGTCCATGGCCCGCATCAGGAGGTAGCCGACCACCCCCGCCACGACCGCAGCGGGCAGCAGCCGGCCCACCAGCCGGGCGAACGGCGCGCGCAAACCCAGCGTGCGGTGGGCGCGCCTGCGCAGCATCCCGAACTCCAGCCAGGCCGCGACGGCCGCGGCCAGCGCCAGGCCGACCGCCCCGAGTCGGCGGATGTCGCCCGTCTGGCGGATCTCGTTGTCGAGGAGCCAGAACGCCGGGAGGTCGCCCAGTCGCCGGAGTTGCCCGTCGACGATCCCCACCCGGTCGAGTTGGATCATCAGTACCAGCCCCGCCAGCGCGGCGAAGACCAGCCGACCGCCGGCTATGCGGGCCGGGCCCTTGGTGTCACCGGCCGCATAGCACGTGGTCTGCAGCAACCGTGAGAGTCCCGCGGCCACGATTCCCAGGCTGTACGCCGCCAGCACCAGCCACACCACGTAGGTGTCGTCGGCGGTGAACTTCACCCGCTCGTACAGGGCACCCACGATGGGGCGGCCGAGGATTACGAATGCGACGAGGGCGAAGACCAGGAACAGAAGCACCCGGGCGGCGGCCACGACGAGGCGCTCGTGCATGCGCTCGCGGCTCCCCTGCTCACGTGCCAGCTCGGGCAGGTCGGCGGCCGCAACCGACAGCGCGAACACGCTGATGGGCATGAGATACAGCACCTGGGCACGGTCCAGGTAGGCGATGGCGCCGGTGGCCAGCAACGACGCCAGGATCACGTCCACGTAGCTCGAGATCGTGACGACACCGCGGCCCGCCACCGCCGGTCCGAACCGGCGCGCCACCTCGCGTACGCCGCGCACCCGCAGTCGCAGGCTGACGCGCAGGCGCGGCACGAGGGACACCACCGCGGGAACCTGGACCGCGAACTGCAGCGCGCCGCCCACCAGCACGCCCCACGCCGCCGCCTCCGCGATCCCGGTCTCGGCCAGATCGGCGACACCGGCGGCCGCCACCGCGCCGACGATGGCCACGTTCCAAAGCACCGGCGCCACGTAGGAAAGGAAGAAGCGGCGGTGCGCGTTCAGCACGCCGAGGCACCAGGCGGCCATCACGATCAGCCCGATCCCCCCGGCCATGATGCGGATCAGGACCACGGTGAGTTCGTGCCGGGTGCCGGAGAATCCGGGGGCCACGATCCAGGTGAGCGGCTCGGCCAGGAAGATCGCCAGCAGCACCAACCCGCCGGTGAGCACGGCCAGCAGCCCCGCCACTGCGCCCGCAAGTTGGCCCGCCCGCTTCTCGTCGCCCTCGTCCAGCACCTGGGCGTACACCGGGATGAACGAGGCCGACAGCGCCCCCTCCCCCAGCAGGTTCTGCAGCAGCTTCGGGATGCGCAGGGCCGCTCCGAAGGCATCCGCGGGGGCGCGCGTGCCCAGGAAGGCCCCCAGCACGACCTCGCGCGCCACCCCCGAGAGGCGCGACAGCACCACGCCGGCGCCGACGATGGTGGCGCTGCGGCCGCTGCGGCGGCGGCGGGCGCCGAAACCTCCGGATCCCCCCTCGCCGTCCCCGGCCAGCGGTGACCGGTAGAATCCGCTCACGGCAAGAGCGTAATCAGCGCTTCTCAGGGCACTCGGGAGGCACACCGTGGAGGCATCGGGAGCGGTTGGCACCGCAGCTGGCGAGGCGACGACCAAACGGCAGGCCATGGAGGCTCTCGGCCGGCGCGCCAAGGCGGTGGCACCTCTGCTGGCCGCCGCCTCGACGGCCGCCAAGGATCGGGCCCTGCGGACCGCGGCGGACGATTTGCAGGCGCGCGGCGACGAGTTGCTCGAGGCCAACGAAGGCGACCTGGCGGCAGCCAAGGAGGCCGGCATCTCGGCGACCCTGCTGGATCGGCTGCGTCTCACGCCGGCCCGCATCGACGGCATGGCCGGCGGCCTGCGCCAGGTCGCCGACCTCCCCGACCCGGTGGGTACCGTCGTCGCCAGCGACGTGCGCCCCAACGGTCTGCGCCTGCAGCAGGTGCGGGTGCCCCTCGGCGTGGTGGCGATCGTCTATGAGAGCCGGCCCAACGTCACCAGCGACGCCGCCGGCATCTGCCTCAAGTCCGGCAACGTGGCCTTCCTCCGGGGCTCGTCGATGGCCATCGGATCGAACCTGGCCATCGCCGCGGTGCTGCGCCGGGCCTACGCCGCCAGTGACCTGCCCGCCGACGCCCTGATTCTCGTGTCCGACACCAGCCGGGAGGCGGCGGTGGAGTTCATGCGGCTCAGCGGCTACGTGGACTGCCTGATCCCCCGCGGGGGGCCCGCCCTCATCCGCTCCATCATGGAGAACGCCACCGTGCCGTTCATCCTGGACGGCGACGGCAACTGCCACGTCTACGTGGACCGCGGCGCCGACCTGGACATGGCCACCTCGATCGTGGTGAACGGCAAGACCCAGCGACCCTCGGTCTGCAATGCAACGGAGTCGCTGGTCGTGCATGCCGCTGAGGCGGCGGACCTCCTGCCGCGCCTGGTCGGGGCGATGCCCACGGTGGAGATGGTCGGCGACGAGGCCTCGCGGGCCCTCGTACCCGGCATCGAGCCGGCCACCGAGGCCGACTACGCCACCGAGTTCCTGGACTACAAGCTGTCGGTGCGCGTCGTGGACTCACTCGACGAGGCCATCGACCACGTCAACCGCTACGGCACGGGGCACTCGGAGGTGATCGTGACCGCCGACGAGGCGGCCGCCGAGCGGTTCTGCGCCGAAATCGACGCCGCCGCCGTGCTCGTCAACGCCTCCAGCCGCTTCGTGGACGGCGAGGAGCTGGGTTACGGCGCCGAGATCGGCATCAGCACCCAGAAGCTGCACGTCCGCGGCCCGATGGGCGTCGTCCACCTCACCGCCGTCAAGAACGTCATCCGGGGCGACGGCCAGATCCGCACGTAGTGCGCTGAGTCGTTGGTTCGTCGATGTTTGTGGGTGATCGTCATGTGGTTGGCGCCAAGGGCGGTCGTGATCTGAGACGATCTTGGTCAGCACCGTGGCAGGCGGGCGGTTGCGGTCGAGCTCGGCGAGGCGGAGCGGGAGACCTTGTCGCGCAGCGCGCGGCGGTTCGACCCCACGGCGGGGGTGACGATCCAGTCAGCAGCGCAGGGGCCGGTTGGCGGCGTTGCGCCCGGAGAGTTCGACCGCAGGACGCGGGCGCCGAACCAGTCAGCAGCGCAGGCCCGCCGACACGCCGTCTCCGAATCCCGGCGCGCTGTCCCCGAACTCCGGACCCACCCTCCCTGCACTTACCGGATGCAGGCGGTCAGGAGCGCAGGCGTTGGCCGGCGTCGTTGGGCCCGGGGAGTTCGTCCCCGAGCCAGGGGCGCTGGTCTGTTCAGCGGCGGAGGGGCTGGTTGACATCGTTTCGCCTGTGGTGGGGGCGTTGCATGCTGAACTTGCCGTGGGGTTCGCGGAGGATCTCGGCGCCGCGTTTGGAGTGGATTTCTTTGTGGTGGCAGTGCCCGCAGAGCAGGCAGAGGTTGTCGATGTCGGTGGGGCCGCCGTTTTCCCAATACTTGACGTGGTGGGGTTGGCAGAAGCTGTTCGCCATGCCGCAGCCCACGCAGCCCTTGTCGCGCACCGCCAGGGCGATGCGCTGCGCCTCGCTGGCGTCGCGGTAGGCGCGACCCAACCACAGTGGCTGACCCTCGGTGTCGAACAAAGCGGGCAGGATCTCCGCCTCCAGGGCGAGCCGCATGAACTCGTCTGCGGCGAGTGGTGTGCCGTCGGCGAGGCGCGGGTTGGCGAGCTGATCGGCGACGAGGTCGTAGTCGGCCACGACGACCAGCGTCGTCTTGAGTGCTTTGCCCTTGCCCGCTCGCGTGATGAGCGCCTCAAGGGCGTCGGCGTAGAGCTGCGCGGTGGTGGGCCGGTTCTTCGCATCGGCGGCCTTGAACTGCCGGCGATACTCCGCGCCGAGCGCGGTCTGGACCTTGGCGCCGGCGAGGGGGTCCAACCAGCCGTTGATGCGGTACATGCCGTCGGCCTGAGGGCGGACCGAGAACTCTCGCCGCGCCCGCTGACGGCGCCGCCGCTCCTCGAGGTCCTCGCCGGCGGTGCGCGCGTTGACGTGATCGCGCACCGTGCGACCAAAGCGATCCACCGGCTGGTCCGCCGCGGCGGCGAGGAGTTCCTTCTCGTCGATGGAGGACTCCTCGGCGGCCTCGGCGATCATCCTCGCCTGCTGCGCCGTAATCACCCCACCCGCCAACGCCTCCGCCGTCGTGGGCAACCATTCCAGGCGGCCCGCCACTCGCACGTCCCGCTTCGCCTTACCCCGCGACTCCCGCAACTTGTCGCGCACCGCCTCGGCGGCCCCCGCCTCGCCGCGCTGGCCGGCGATGGCATTCACGGTCTCGGACTTCAACGCCGCCAGCGCCGACTCGGCGCGCCCAACCAGACCCAACCGCTCCTCAAGACGCTCCCCGCCCAACGAGCCGAGCCCGTCGCGCAACACCCCCAACACCGCCGACAACCAACCCACCGCGTCCCCAGCAGCCCCCGACGTGCTCACACCCCCACACCCGCACAACACCGCCGCGGCATCGCCGCCGTTGGCACTGTCGGCGCTGTCGCTGAAGAGGGTGGGATCGGTCACTGGTCACTCCCCGCGGGTGTTCGATCGGACTCGGGTCGACTCCGTCGACGAGCCGGTCGGGGAAGACCAACCCCGCTGCGATCGAGGTCAGTGACCGGTACCCCTTACTCTATCAACCCCCTGTGACACTCACAACACCTGTTCGGAATACATCGGACATATCTTCTCAGAAATCGGACTTGCCCGTCAGCACACCCAGAAGCGAGCCGGGCACGCCGTCGCGCAGCACATCGGCACCCGCAGCAGCAGGCGAACGCTCACCGGCGGTCTCACAGGATCGCATCCGGAACTCTCAGTGACCCACGTGTCCATGACTCGCGGCAAACGCTCACCGGCGGTCTCGCAGGCTCGCATCGGCCAGTGCTGAGGAATCGACACCAGACGCCGCCGGAACCCACCGGCGGGCGCTGCACCTGCATCCGCACCGGACCTCCCCGCGGCGAACCGAGGTCACCGGCGCCGGTGAGCGGTGACACGGCTCGACGCCTGCGGACACTTGTCGTGGTCCTGGCCTGTGTGGGCGGTGTCCTCGTCGGGCCGGCCGCCGGGGCGCAGACCGGCGACGGGTCGCGCGTTCTGGCGAGGCCTCTCGTGGACGGTCGCGTCGAGGTGGGGTCACAGCAGCGCCCCAAACCCGCCACCCTCGTTGCGCCACGCGGGCGGGGGTGAGGCGAGTCGCTGCTGCCGCAGGGGCGGTTCGTGGCCGCGGACGCCACGATCGGGCGCCGGCAGGCGACTCCTCCTGCGGCCGTGCCCGAACCGTGGTGCGAACTCGAACCGGTGACCGCCACCGGAGGCGACCCGACCGGCGGCTACGGGACGTCGCTGGTGCCGCGCGCCGCCTTCGCTGACGCGCGGGGAGTCGACGCGCTCATCTCCATCCACCACAACGCGCACACGACGACGCTCGGCGACTTGCCGGGGACCGAGGTGTAGGTCCAATCGACGTCCCCGGGCGCGCCCACCGACGCCCCTTGCGACGCCCCGGGCGGGCGACAGACCGCGCGCTCGGCGCGGGAGCACTAACATTCGGCGGTACTGAACTATTCGAGCTGGGTCTTGGTCGGATCCGGACTGGAGGCTCGCACAATGTCAACAATGACCCCCCCCCCCCC
>Ga0209544_1001445_pt1 | contig 25882 bp, 12 predicted proteins | sample MesohylPK_FD_187297 | JGI IMG/M metagenome (GOLD analysis project Ga0209544, IMG submission 187297) | Host-associated microbial community of the marine sponge Aplysina aerophoba from Gulf of Piran - sponge mesohyl, lysed by proteinase K... | ecosystem: Host-associated > Porifera > Sponge >...
CCGAGAGCCGAGAGCCGAGAGCCGAGAGCCGAGAGCCGAGAGCCGAGAGCCGAGAGCCGAGAGCCGAGAGCCGAGAGCCGAGAGCCGAGAGCCGAGCTGCGTCTGCAGCGAGACCCGCCGCCTAAACCTGCCCCGCCTTCAGGGGCGACCCTCCTCCGAAGCGATATCGACCTCCCCGCCGCCGGGGCTCAGGCGGCGTCCGGGCGGACTCCCGGAATTCGCGCAAGTTCTGCGCCGCGCGGCTGACGCCATGGGCCGCGCCGACCGCGCCCGGCGGGAGCGCCTGTCCCGCCGCCTAGAGTTCCGCCCCCGCCGTCCGGCGGGGCCTGCCACCCCTGCTTCTTCCTTCGCCTGCCGGCTGCTGCGCCGGTTGCGCCTCGCGCCGGCGGCCGGACTGCTGTGCGCTAGCCTCGCCCTGGCGCTCGCAGGCCTGCCCGCGGCGCCGGCCCAGGCGCAGACGGATGTGACGCTGGTCTCGAACATGAACGAAGCGGTCACTGCTGTCATAGTCCTTAGGCCGGCCTTCATCATAGAAGCGGGCGATAGTAGTCGTCTCGATGATGATGGAGCCCCTTTCATCTATGACCATGCGCAGCAATTCCGCACCGGTTCGGCCCCACTGGGCTACGCAATTTCCGAGCTGGATCTTCATTTCGTTCCGCCAACCCCCAGCCAAAACACGGCCAATACTCACGTCTATACGGACGGTGTGACGGTTTCCGTTCGCTCGGTATTGGTCGACGCGGACAACACGTATACGTGGCCCGGCGCCGAGATCTTTACGTTCAGGTCGCCGTACCCTCTCCGGGACGGAGTCATGACGTTCACGGCGCCTGCAAATGCGCCGGTGCTCGCGAAGGACACGGATTATTTCATCGTGGTCGAGGCAACCGGGCCTTTTGCTTCAAACTCCTACATGGAAATGTACACAACGCTTAGCCACAGCGAGAACGGCTTGACCGGCTGGAATATCGCAAATTCTTTGAATTTTATGCAAACGCGTTTCGAATGGATGTACGAAGTAGGTGAACAAACTGAAATCCTCAAGATGGCGCTCCGCGGGCGGGAGTTCACTCCCCCTCTCTCCACCGACGCCACGCTGAGCGCCCTGGGACTCACGGACAACAGCAGCACGCCGATTGCGCTCACGCCGACATTCGCGTCCACGACCAAGCGCTACACCGCGACGGTAGCGAGCAACATCGACAAGGCCACCATCGCGGCAACGGCGAGCGATGCGGACGATGCGCGCGTGGACTACCTCGATGCGAACGACGCCGCCATCCCCGACGCCGACGCCAACGCGACCGGCCACCAGGTGGCGCTCTCGGCGGGCGCGAACGTCATCAAGGTGAAGGTGACGGCGGAGGACGGCGTCACGACCCAGACCTGGAGGGTGGTGGTGACGCGGCAGGACCCGTCGGACGCCAGCCTGAGCGCGCTCTCGCTCACCGACGGCACCGGCGCCGACGTCCCGCTCGCGCCGGCGTTTTCGCCAGCGAAGCTGGACTACACGGCGTTCGTGGGCACCGCGAATCAAATCACCATCGGGCTGACGGTGAACGACCCCCATGCGAACGGCATCGAGTTCCTGGACAAGAACGGCAACGCCATCGACGACGTCGACGGCGACTCCGCGAACGGCCTCCAGGTGGCGCTCTCGGCGGACGAGACCGACATCAAGGTGAAGGTGACGGCGAACGACGGCACCGTCCGGACCTACACGGTGACGGTGACGCGCTATGTGTCTGCCTCGTTCGCCGCCAAGCTGGAGGCGGCCCCGGCGTTCGACAGGCCGTACCGCGCGCGCCGGCACTTCGACCTGCTGCTCTCCGAGCCGGTATGGAGCACGCCGGAGGATATGCGCGCCCGGGTCTTCCAGGTGACGAACGGGTGGATCGAATCGGCCGAGCCCGTCACCGGCACGCCCGGGCAGCAGGGGACGACGAGCGCGCACTGGCGGCTGGCGGTCCAGCCGGTCCGTGCGCTCGAGAAGATAACCGTCAAGATACCGGAGATATCGCCATCCGCCGCCTGCGCCCATCCGGGCATCCTGTGCATCCCGGGGGATCCGAACGATTCCAACTCGGAGGACAAGTTCCTCACCAACGCCCCCTCGCTCGATTTCGAGGCCGTCGGCACGTCGGCGCCGACGGGCGTGGACCTGAAATTGGAAGTTCGGGACGCAAACGTGACCGAAGACCGTGGCCGGGCGGAGCTTATTATCGGGCTGCAAGATGAGGATGACAATTACATATCCATACCGACAGGCCTGTCAGGCCTGCGGCTGAGGATGCGCACCGTCGCGGGCGGCACCGCCGCCGAGGGCGTGGACTACGTTGCGGCCGACCATGAGATCATCATCCCGCCGGGGGAAGATGCCTGGGCCGTGGACCTGTTCAACCTGATCCCGGACTCGGTCGACGACCCGAACGAAACGGTGTTTGTGGAGATCAGCGAGGCGTGGACGCTCTATCACGGCGGCCTGCGGGTGGAGCAGATCACCATCGAGAACCGAAACTTTGCGGGCGACACTGTTCAGGAGACGGGCGACACCGTGCAGGCAACCGTCACCATCCTGGCGCCGCAAGGGGTGTCCCAATCCGCGAGGGGCACCATCACGCTGAACGCCCCGGACACGACCAGCAGGCCCGGCACCGCAGGTTTCAAGGTGGTGCGATCGGGCGCCAACGTGGGAGACGAGGTGTGCTTCGTCTTCGAAACAATCGATGAGGGGACGGGGAAGGGGACGGCCGATCCGGGGGACGACTACCACCCCAAGCTGTGGCCGGTGTGGATGCAGGCGGACGAGAATCAGAGAACGCTCTGGCTCCAGGCCAAGCGCGATGACGAAAACGACGCGAACGAGACCGTAAATGTGCAGATCAGGGACGCCCGCTATTGCAACGATCCACGGCGGCCGGTGAACATCACCACCGCCACACGCACCTGGACGCTCGTGGAGCCGCCGTCGGCGCAGGCGAAATTCTTCGCCCCGCCTGTCCACGACGGGAAGACGAAGTTCGCGATGCAGTTCGCGCTGAGCGATCCCGTGCGGAACACCCGCGACGAGATGCAGGACCACGTGGTCAAGGTCAGGGGCGGGCAGCTCGGCAGCGTCGAGCCCGTCAACGGCCAGACCGACCTGTGGGAGGTGACGGTGGACCCGGACGGGACCGGCAACGTGACGGTGAGCGTCGAGGGGAAGGCGAACTGCACCGATCCGGGGGCGCTGTGCACCGAGGACGGCGAGCCGTTCGAGGAGACGGTCACCGCGACGGTGCGCGGACCGGACGGTCCGGCGCCGCTTACCGCTTCGTTCGAGGACGCGCCGGTGACGCATGACGGCATGAACGCCTTCACGGTCGATATCGTGTTCAGCGAAGCGCCTGCCGCCATGGACAACCAGGCGATCGGGGCGGCCCTGCAGATCGACGGTGGGACGAAGAGGCAGGTCCGCATGGTCGACGGCGATCCGGCCAGGCGAGCCATCCTGATCAAGGCCAACGGCGTGGGGCCGGTGACGCTCTCGTTCGAGGCGACCGCCGACTGCGCGGATGCGCACGCGCTTTGCACCGCCGCCGGGGGGCGGCTGGAGACAGCCGTCGAGGTCACCGTCAAGGGACCGCCCGTGCTGTCGGTCTCGAATGCCCGGGCGGAAGAAGGGCCGGGCGCGACGCTCGACTTCGTCGTCAGCCTGAGCCATGCCTACGGCGCCAGGATCAAGGCGCCGTATCAGGTGGAGGACGGAACCGCAATCGAGGGCGAGGACTACACGAAGCCCGGAGGCCAGGGACAGTACGTCGTCTTCGCCCCGGGCGAGACCGAAAAGACGTTGTCGATCGCCGTGCTCGAGGACGAACTCGACGAAGGCATCGAGACGATGAAGCTCTGGGCGGTGGCACTGGAGACGATCAACGCGCAGGGCGAGAGGATGGTCCTGACCCATGGCACCGGGACCATCGTCGACCCTGGCGCGGAGGCCACCGCGTCCCCGCTCACGGCGTCGTTCGAGCAGGTCCCCGCGGGGCACGACGGGACCTCGCGGTTCAACCTCGACATCGTGTTCAGCGAAGCGCCCGCAGGCATGAAGAACGAGGACATCCGCGCGGTCGTCCAGGCCACGAACGCCCGGAAGCTCGGCATGAGCCGGCTCAACAACGTCGACGACGCGCACCGCAACATGCGGTTCGACCCGCTGGGCAACGGCGACATCACGATCACGATCCCCGCGACCACCGACTGCACCGCCGCCGGGGCGCTGTGCACCGCGGCGGGCGGGAAGCTCGAGACGGGGATCAGCGTGACGATCCCCGGACCGGCGGCCACCGCGCCGCCGCTCACGGCGTCGTTCGAGCAGGTCCCCGAGGAGCACGACGGGACCTCGCGGTTCAACCTCGACATCGTGTTCAGCGAAGCGCCCGCAGGGATGAAGAACGAGGAAATCCGCGCGGTCGTCCAGGCCACGAACGCCCTGAAGCGCGGCATGAGCAGGCTCAACAACGTCGACGACGCGCACCGCAACATGCGCTTCGACCCGCTGGGCAACGGCGAGATCACGATTTCGATCCCCGCGACCACCGACTGCGCCGCCGCCGGGGCTCTTTGCACCGCGGCGGGCGGAAAGCTCGAGACCGGGATCGGCGTGACGATCCCCGGACCGGTGGCGATCGGCGTCGCCGACGCCTCGGTCGAGGAGGCCGCCGACGCTGTACTCGCGTTCGAGGTCTCGCTCGACCGGGCGCGGCACGACACGGTGACGGTGGACTACGCGACCGAGAACGGGACCGCGACGGCGGGCGAGGACTACACCGCAACGTCGGGGACGCTGACCTTCGCCGCGGGCGAGACGACGAAGACGGTAAGCGTGCCGGTTCTCGACGACGCGCTCGACGAAGGCGAGGAGACGTTCGTCCTGCGCCTCTCCAACGCGCAAGGCGCGCGGATTGGCGACGGCGAGGCGACGGGGACGATCGTGAACTCGGATCCGCTGCAGAAGATGTGGCTCTCGCGCTTCGGGCGCACGGTGGCGAGCCATGTGACGGAAGCGGTCTCCGACCGGCTTGCCGGCCCGCTCACGGGCGCGCAGGTGACGGTGGGCGGCCAGGCTGTGAACCTTGCGCGGACCGGTGACGCGGCGTGGCTCGGTCAGACGCTGACCTCGGTCGCCCGCGCGCTGGGCGCTCCGGCGGGGCCCGAGGGCGATGGCCGGGCGGGGTCCGGGACAGGCGGCTGGCCGGGAACGGGTCCCGGCATCGGTCGGTCCCCCGCGGCCAACGGCGCGCCGGCGCGTGACATATCGGGCCGCGAGCTGCTGCTCGGGAGCGCATTCCATGTCGCGCGCGGGGGCGACGGGACCGGCCCGGGGCTTGCGGTCTGGGGCCGGGTGGCGACGGGCGGCTTCGACGGCGAGGCGCCGGCGGACGGCGGCACGGTGCGCATCGGCGGGACCGTCACCACCGGCATCCTCGGCACGGACGCGGAATGGGACCGCCTGCTCGGCGGCGTCGCCATATCGGTGAGCGAGGGCGAGGGCAGCTTCGACCAGCCGGACGTCGATTCCGGAACCATCGAGAGCACGATGACCACGGTGAGCCCCTATGCGCGGGTGATGCTGACCGACCGGGTCTCGGCCTGGGGCCTGGCCGGCTGGGGCACCGGCGACATGACCATCGTGCAAGATGCGCGCGCGGCGACGGATACGCAGCCCGAGCGGGCGAAGATGGTCACCCGGACCGACCTCGAGATGCGGCTTGCCGCGGTGGGCGGAAGGGGCGCGCTGCTGACGCAGGACGAGGCCGGCGGCCTCGACCTCGCACTCAAGGCGGACGCGTTCTTCGTCGAGACCGAGGCGGAAGAGGTCTCGAACGAGGGCAATACCACGGCCGGGGCGAGCCGGGTGCGGCTGGTGCTCGAAGGCGGGCGCGCGTTCGCCATGGGCGGGGGCGCGACCCTCCGGCCGTCGCTGGAGCTGGGGCTGCGCCATGACGGCGGCGACGCCGAGATCGGGACGGGCGTCGAACTCGGCGGCGGCGTCGCCTACACCGACCCGGCGACGGGCCTCTCGGTCGATGCCAGGGCACGGATGCTGGTGGCGCACGCGGACTCGGACTACGAGGAATGGGGCGTGTCGGGCGCGGTGCGCTTCGCCCCCGGCGAGCGCGGGCGCGGGCTCTCGTTATCGCTCAGCCCGGCGCTGGGCGCCACGTCGAGCGCGGCGGAGCGGCTGTGGGGCGCGCGCGACGCGGGCGGCCTGGCGCCCGGCGGCGAGTTTGCGGCGGCGCGGGGCCTCCAGGGAGAGCTCGGCTACGGGCTGTCGCTGTTCGGCGACCGCTTCACCGGCACGCCGAATGTCGGGTTCGGGCTCTCGGACAGCGCGCGCGACTACCGCATCGGCTGGCGGCTGACCTCAGCCATCGGGGGCGATCCCGGGTTCGAGGTCAATCTCGACGCGACCCGGAAAGAGGCGGCCAACGGCAACGAACCGGCCGAGCATGGCATCGGGTTCAGGCTGACGGCGCGCTGGTGAGCGGCGGACCGGGCGCGGGCCGACCGGACCGTCGCGATCATGCCGTAGCGTGCGCAGGATTGCCGCGTTGAACTCTGCGCCGTGCCTGTGCAGCGCGGCGATCTCCCGCTCGGGCGCGTGGCGCCCGTCCTTTGGCCCCTGCTCTTTCCGGCCCGGCGCGACGCCGGGCTCCGGCCCGCCCGCCCGGCGGATTCCCCCGAATCGGCCCGCCGCGGAGACGCATCGCGACCGGCGCCGATGCCGCATGGGGCAGCATCGATGCGATTCCGGCATAGAATACATGCAATAACCACTGAATGAACGAGAGAATTCACACTACGTCCATGTTCTTTTTGCCATGATCCCACGCGACCGAGGTCCGGACCTCGGTCGGGCGGCGCATCGGAGGGCTTCTCCGAGGCAACCGTGCTGCTCGCACTGGAGTTTGTCTTGGGGGTGGACGGATGTTCTCGACGACGAACGGGGAAGTCGCAGGCCCGGCAAGCCCGGTAAGTAAGAGCCGAGAGCCGAGAGCCGAGAGCCGAGAGCCGAGAGCCGAGAGCCGAGAGCCGAGAGCCGAGAGCCGAGCTGCGTCCGCGGCGAGGCTCGCCGCCTAGACCTACCCCGCCCTCACGGGCGGCCCTCCTCCGAAGCGATACCGACCTCCCCGCCGCCGGGGCTCCGGCGGCGTCCGGGCGGACTCCCGGAATTCGCGCAAGTTCTGCGCCGGGCGGCTGAGGCCATGGGCCGCGCCGACGGCGTCCGGCGGGAGCGCCCGTCCCGCCGCCCGAGCTTCCGGCCCCGCCGTCCGGCCGGGCCCGCCACCTGTTCCCCCACTTCGTTCGTCTGCCGCGTTCCGCGTGCGGCGGCGCGGCTCGCGTTGCTCCCGGTCCTGGGGGCGTGGGCGCTGGCTCTCGTGGCGGCGTTCTCCGCCGTGGCCGCGGCGGACGGTGCGCCGGCGCTGACGCGCCTGGCGGTGCCGGAAGGCGAGGCCGCGGGCTGGCGCCTCCGGCCTGCCTTCGACCCCTCGGTCCGGCACTACGCGCTGCGCTGCGGCTGGCGCGGCACGCTCACCCTGAGGCTCTCGGCGGCGGACCCGGACACCCGCCTGACGGTGAACGGGCAGGCGGTCCCCGGCGCAGGGGGCGAGGCGGTGCTGACCGGGCTCGCCGGCGACGCCGACATCGAGATCCTCCTGCGCCGCGGCGGGGCGTCGTCGCGCTACGTCCTGCACTGCCTCGCGGACGACTTCCCCGAGATTGCGGCGACCTCGCGCCCGGGCGTCAGCGACGGGCTGATCATGGTCAGCGTGTCGATGATGGACGAGGAGCGGTCGTACTTCTCGTGGATCGCAATGATCGACAACCGCGGCGTGCCGCGCTTCCGCCGCCGCATCGACCGGCTGGCCAACACGTTCAAGCCGCATCCCAACGCCGAGTTCCCGTTTTCCTACGGCCGGCAGGCCGGCTACAGCGAGAACCCGCGCGACGACCGCTGGAACAGCTACGAGTTCGTGCTGCTCGACCGCGCGCTGGAGCCGCGCCGGGTGGTGCGCACCGCGCCGCCGCTCACCCACACCGACATCCACGCCTTCGCGGTCCTGGAGAACGGCGACGTGGCGTTCATCGCCTACGAGCCGGCGCGGCGCGACCTGAGCGCGTTCGACAAGCGGGACGGCACCCCCTTCGGCACGGCCGAGATGGTCGAGGATTCGGTGATCCAGGTGGTGGCGCCGGACGGGCGCGAGGTGTTCCGGTGGAACTCGTGGGACCACCTGGCGGTGGCGGACTGCACGCAGCACCGCTTCCCCTGGGACTACGCGCACGTGAACTCGCTGCAGTTCGTCGAGGGCGACATCGTCGCGAGCTTCCGGGGCTGCTCGCAGGTGCTGCGCATCGACGGGGCGAGCGGAGAGGTGGTGTGGCGCCTCGGCCGGAGCAACCGGGACTGGCCGGAGCCGGTGCTGGCGGTCGTCGGCGACCCTTACGGGGAGTTCTGCGGGCAGCACTCGGCGCGGCTGCTGCCGGGCGGACGCCTGCTGCTGTTCGACAATGGCGGGCACTGCCCGGCGGACCCGGCGAGCGGGCGGCCGCGGCGCGAGGGCGGGCTGTTCAGCCGGGTGGTGGAATACGCGCTCGACCCGGCGGCGGGCACGGCGACCTTCGTGCGCCACCACGGGCTGCACGGCGCGTTCGAGCGCTATACGCGGGCCTGGGGCGGGGTGCGGGAGCTCGCCAACGGCAACTGGCTGATTTCCTGGGGGCGCGGCGGGAGACGGCAGGAGACGCCGCCGCCGCCCGACGTGACGCTGACCGAGATCGACCCCGCGAGCGGCGCGGAGCTGCTCGCGGTGCGGATCGAGCATGACGGCAGGGTGCTGTCGAGCCAGGCCTACCGGGTGGGCTTCGAGGCGCTGGAAGGGGTGCGGCCATGAGGCCGGGGCTGCGCGCGCTGGCGGGCGCCACCGGCCTCGCGGCGGCGCTGCTCCTCGGGGGGCTCGGCGCGGCGCCGGCAACGGCACAGACCGAGGTGCCCGCCGACTGGAGCCTGGTCCCCAGCGGGATCGGGCCCGGCGACACCTTCCGGCTGCTCTTCGCAAGTTCGAACAAGAGGAACGCCCAGCCCACGGCCATCGCCACCTACAACACCTTCGTGCAGAACCGCGCCGCGGCGGGACACAGCGCAATCCAGTCCTACTCGGACGGCTTCCGGGTGGTCGGGTGCACGGCCGCCGTCGATGCCCGCGACAACACCTCGACGACCTACACCACGAGCGACAAGGGCGTCCCCATCTACTGGCTGGACGGCAACAAGGTCGCGGACGACTACGAGGACTTCTACGACGGCTCCTGGGACGACGAGACAAACGCGAAGAACGAGGCGGGGAACAATCGGTCGCTAACCCCCAACACCAACTACCCATGGACAGGATGCGACGACGACGGCACCGAAGCGGTCTCGGGGACAATCAGCAGGGCGCTCGGCGCAAGCGGGTTCGTCCAATTGGGGAGACCGAACAACAACACTGACAGCAACGGACCGCTCCAAAGCAATGTAACTGCCATCAAATCCGAGACCCACCCGCTCTACGGGCTGTCCGAAGTGTTTCAGGTGGCGTCGGGCTCCACGCTGAGCGGCCTCGCGGTGATGGACGAGGACGGCCATGAGGTCGATCTCAGCCCTGCCTTCTCGAGCGCGACGCCGGACTACCGGGCGACGGTGTCCTACCCGGTCGAGGCGGTCACCGTCGAGCCGGAAAAGGCTGACGCCAATGCGACGGTGGAGTTTCTCGACGGGGAGGGCATGACCCTCGCCGACGCCGACGGCATGAAGGCCGGCCACCAGGTCGCGCTCGGCGTGGGCGCGAACGCCATCGTGATGCGGGTCACCGCCGAGGACCCCTCGGCGGTCGAGACCTACACGGTGACGGTGACCCGCGAGGCGCCGGTGTCGCCCCTGCCGCCGGGCGACTGCCGGGCCGACGCGGTCTGGTGCACGACCCTGGTCGCTGAACTCAATGCGGGAACCGGTGAATACGGCTATTGCCCGGCCGGGACGACGGACTGCGACTTCGGCAGCGTGGACGTGGATGCCTTCATTCTGGACGGCGCCGGCTACAGGGTCGCGAGCGTGAGGGTGCTTAACCTTCAGGGAAGAAACTACCCCGTGTACCTGTCGCTGGACCGGGATCTGCCGCCCGACCGCCTTGCCGCGCTGACGCTGAGGGTCGGCCCGCATATCCTGGACCTCAAGGACGCCGTCAAGGTCGTCGACTCGTACCACCCCTCCTTCGTCCACAACTACGAATTTGCGCACCAGAAGAGAGTCCTCGACTTCGTCAATTACGCCCCCAGTGTGGCTAATCCCAAGCAGGTCACCGTGCAGCTGTCGGTGGCGCCGAACATCCCGGCGGGCGGGACGCCTGTCATCGTCGGCGCAGCCGCAGCGCAGGCCGGCAAGACACTGGCCGCCGATACGAGCGCCGTCTTCGACCTCAACGGCCTGTCGGGCGCCAAGTTCGAATACCAGTGGGTGCTGGTGGACGGAGGGACCGAGACCGACATCGCGGGCGCCACCGGCAGCACCTACATGCCGGTTGCCGACGACGTGGGCAAGACGCTGAAGGTGCGGGTGCGCTTCACCGACGACAACGGCTACGCCGAGGAGCGTGCCAGCGCCGCCACCGCGGCGGTGGCGGCGGACATCGCCACGGACTCCGACGACCATGCCCTGGTTGCCCTGACGCTGAAGGCGGCGGACGGCAGCACGGTCGCGCTCGCCCCGGGTTTCGCGTCGCCGACGGCGTCGTACACGGCGTCGGTGGCGAACGGGGTTACCCAGGTCACGGTGCAGGCGACGACCAGGGACAACGACGCAAGCGTCGCGTACCTCGACGGCGCCGACATGGACCTCGCGGACGCGGACGGCGTCGCGGAGGGGTTCCAGCTGACGCTCGCCGAGGGCGAGAACACGGTCAAGCTCAAGGTGACGGCCGAGAACGGCGCTTCGAGGACCTACATGGTGACGGTGACCCGGGCAGTGTCGTCGTTCCCCGGGGTAGTGGGATGCCGCTCCGACGCCGCCTGGTGCGCGACCCTGACCGTGGGAAAGAGCGCTGGGAATGCCTCGGGGTATTGCTCCGGTCTCGGCAACCATTGCGACTACGGCAGTCTGTCCGACGACGATTTCACCCTGGACCCCACGGACTACATCGTCAAGAGCGTGAGATGGGGGACAAGCGGCAAAAGCGTCCACCTGACGCTGGACAAGGATTTCCCGGAGGACGCCAGGGACGTGCTGACGCTATGGATCGGCACCCACAACTTTGACCTCGCCTATGCGAGCAGGGGCAGCTCCTATGACGCCGTCACCGACAACAACTACAGGTGGAAAGGTCAGGTACCGGAATCGCTGCCGAACCTCGAAGCTGATACCACGCTTACCGTCCAGCTGACCCGGGATGACAACACCCCGCCGGTATTCGCGGGCACTCCCCCGCTGTCCCGGTCCGTGAGCGAGGACGCGGCGCCGGGCACGGCGTTCGGGGCCGTGGTGACGGCGAGCGATGCGGACAGCGACCCGCTGACCTACAGCCTGGAGGGGGACGGCGCCGCATCCTTCACCATCGACCCGGCCACCGGGCAGCTCTGGACCGCCCTCTCCCTCGACCACGAGACCGCCGCGAGTCACGAGTTCAAGGTGAAGGCCGACGACGGCAGGTACGGCGGCACGGCCACCGTCAACGTGACCGTCACCGTCACCGACGTGAACGAGCAGCCGGCCACGCCGGCGGCGCCGACCGCTACGGCGACGCCCGGAACCGCCACCGGGCTCGACGTCGCCTGGTCGGAGCCCGGCCTTGGTGGCGGACCGGGCATCACGGGCTACGAGGTGCAGCACCGGCCTTCGGTCGGACCGGTCATTTGGTCGCTCGAGACCCTTTCGGGGGCCGGCACGAGCACGACGATCACCGGGCTCACGGCGGACACGGACTACCTCGTGCGGGTGCGGGCGCTGAACGGCGAGACGGAGAGCGAGTGGTCGGATGCGTCGACCGGCCGCACCGGCAGCGCGGCCAACACCGCGGCGGTGGGCGCCCCGGTGATCGAGGGCACGGCCATGGAGGGCGCGACGCTGAGCGTCGATACCTCGAGCATCACGGATGCGGACGGGCTTTCGAGCCCGGGATACGCCTACCGGTGGGAGCGTGTGGTGGCGGGCGTCGGGACCGGCATCGAGGGGGCGGACGGCAGCAGCTACCGGGTCGTTGCCGCCGACGTGGGCGCGAAGATGCGCGTGCGGGTCACCTTCACCGACGACGGCGGCAACCGCGAGACGCTGGCCAGCGCCGCGACCGGGAGAGTGTCGCCCTTCGCCATGACGGCGTGCCAGGTCCCGGACCTGACCGGCCGCAACGAGGTGTGGCGCGCCACTCTGACTGTCGGGTCCGATCTCGATCGGCACGGCTACCAGCCGGGCTTCATAGGCGCCCTGTCCGACTCCGATTTCGAGTACGAGTCAGAGCAATTCGTAGTCGACCAATTTGCCCACTACTTCAATTTTGCCGCAATCGATCTTGTCTTCATCCTGACATCCGAGCCGTCCGCGACCGCCACGGAACGGCTGCGGCTGCATATCTGCGACGAGGTCTTCGACCTCAAGGACAATGCCTTTTTTGAAACGGGCAATGGCCTCACGACCATCCGCTGGATCAATTCCGGCATCGAATGGTTCCCGAACACCAGTCTTGCGGTGGCGCTCTCGCAGCCGAACACGGCACCGGCGGTCGAGAACGAGATCCCGGACCAGACGGGGAAAGATGCGGCGGCCGCGGGGACGGCGTTCAGCTACCGGTTCCCGGCGGACACCTTCAGCGATACCGACGGGGATGCGCTGAGCTACACGGCGACGCAGACCGACGACAGTGCGCTGCCGACATGGCTGACCTTCACGGGCCCGGCCCGGCTCTTCTCGGGCACCCCGGGGGCCGCGGACGTGGGGACGCTGGCGGTGAAGGTGACGGCCGGCGACCCCAACGGCGGATCGGTGAGCGACGAGTTCGAGATTGAGGTGAGCGAGGCGAGCCCCGACGCCACCGGCAAGCCGGAGATCACCGGCACGCCGCAGGTCGGCCAGACGCTGACGGCGACGATCGGCACGATTGCCGATGACGACGACCTGCCGACGACCTTCCCGGACGACTACCGCTTCCAGTGGGTGCGCGTGGACGCCGCCACCAGCGCCGAGACCGACGTTGGCAGTGATTCGCACACCTACGAGCCGGACGATGACGATGTCGGCCACACGATCAGGGTGGAGGTGACGTTCACCGACGGCGTGGACACGGAGGAGACGCTCGCGAGCGATGCGGTGGGTCCGGTGGCGGCGGCTGCGGAGGATTGCGCCACCGAGCGCTCCGACGCCCACTGGTGCACGACGCTGACGGTGGGGGAGAGCCCCGGGGGCTCCGGCACGGCCTACGGTTTCGAGCACAACGTCCACGGCGCGCTCGCCGCCCCGGTGACCTTCAACGATGGCGCAACGACCTATGAGGTGCGGGGTCTGTGGATCTGGGACGCCGACAGCGGCACCGATGGAGTGATCGTCGATTTCCAGACCGGGCGGGTACCGCACGGCACGGTGTTCGACCTCGGCGGCACGACGTTCACGACCGGCGCGACGTCCGAACACAGCGACGACACCCGGTACCGGTGGGACCGCCCGTCCGGATTCGACTGGCTCGTCGGCCAGAAGGTGACGGTGAGCGCAAGGCTGCCGAATGCCGCCGCCACCGGGGCGCCGGAGATCACGGGCACGGCGCAGGTTGGCGGGACGCTGACGGCGGGCGCCGGCAACATGGACGATGGGAACGGCCTGCCGGCGACGACCTTCCCCACGGGCTACAGCTTCCAGTGGGTGCGCGTGGACGGCAGCGACAACTCCGAGACCGACATCGGCACCGATTCGCAGACCTACGCGCCGGCCGCCGATGACGTCGGCCACACGATCAGGGTGGAGGTGACGTTCACCGACGGCGGCGGCGCGGAGGAGACGCTCGCGAGCGACGCGGCGGGTCCGGTGGCGGCGGCGGCGGCGGACTGCGCGACCGCCCGGCCCCACAACGACTGGTGCACGACGCTGACGGTGGCGGAGAACGACCCCTCCGGGGGCTCCGGCACGGCCTACGGTTTCTCTCACAACAGCTACGGCTCGCTCGGCGATGGCGCCATCGTGCATGGCGACACATGGCAGGTGCACGGCCTGTGGATCTGGGACGCCGACAGCGGCACCGATGGAGTGGTCGTCGATTTCGAGACCGGGCGGGTGCCGCACGGCACGGTGTTCGACTTCGGCGGGACGGCGTTCACGGCGGGCGCGACGTCGGAACACAGCGACACCACCAGGTATCGGTGGGACCGCCCCTCCGGATTCGACTGGCTCGTCGGCCAGGAGGTGACGGTGAGCGCGAACCTGCCGCCGGTCCTGAGCGATGCGACGGTGAACGGCGACAAGCTGGTGCTGACCTATGCGGAGGACCTGGACACGAACTCGGTGCCGGTGGCGGGCGACTACGAGGTGAAGAAGACCCCGGACGGCGGGAGCGAGGAGACGGTGTCGCTGAGCGGGTCTCCGGCGATCGACGGCGCCACGGTGACGCTGACGCTGGCGGCGGCGGTGGCGGCGGACGACGACGTGACGGTGAGCTACACGCCCGGGTCCAGCCCGGTGCGGGACGAATCGAGTATCGCCGCGCCTGCCATCGACCCCGCCAAACAGGAGGTGACCAACGACACGGCGGCAGGGATCGCGATCGCGGCGGCCCATGCGAAGCTCGGCGCGGGCCTGGAGGACCTGGTCTTCACGCTCACGCGCCCCGGGGAGACGACGTCGGAGCTCGATGCGACGGTGGAGATCGTGCAGGACCAGGCGTGGCTGGCCGACGCGGATCTCTCCCACACCGTGACCTTCGCCGTCGGCGACGACACGGCCACGCTGACGATCGGGCACGCGAAGTTCTCGCTCGATCCCGAAGCGAGCGGCAACCTGACCGCGACATCGAGCGCCACCGGCTTCGCCGGGGGCACGGCGACGGTGGAGGTCGTCTCGATCGCGGACCCGCCGGTCACGATCGCGTACGACATGGATTCGTACAGTTTCGCAGAGGACGCGGCCGCGGAGGACGTGAACATCTACGTGACCGCCACGGTGGACCCGGCGTATCCGCGCCCGCCGTCGTTCTCGATCGGTTTCATTGTGACGATGCACTCGGGCACGGCGAGCGCTCCCGGGGACTACGGACAGATCAGCGAGCAGACGGCGGTCGCCTCGTCGGACTTCAAGGACGAGAGCGGCAGCCAGGTGGCCCGCTACCTGCTGCGCGACAGTGACGACAACAAATTCGCGATCGTGAGCGACGAGGTGTACGAGGGCGACGAGGCGCTCGCGGTGGGGGTGGACAACAGGATTCGGTTCAACCGGACGGGGTTGCTGCGGTTCCGGAATGCCGACGACACCTTCTGCACCGCCAACTCATGCCCGGACATCCGCTACCCGGTGACCATCACCGACGAGGGCGACCTGCCGTCGCTCACGCTCGCGGCCGACCCGGCGACGATCGCGGAGGCGGACGACGGTGACACGCCGGATGTCGTGGAGAACGTGTCGGTGCTGACGGTGGCCATCGACAACGCCAAGACCTTCGCGGCGGACCAGACGATCACGCTCGCCTTTGGCGGCACGGCGCCGGCGTCGGACTACGGGGTGACCCCGGTCGACGCGGACACGAACACGGATGACCACCAGGTGACGCTGGCGGCGGAAGCGTCGTCGGTGGAGGTGACGGTGACCGCGGTGGCGAACGCCACGGTCGACGGCGCGCGCGAGATCGCCGTCACCGCCTCGCACGGGGACACGGCGTTCGGCACCGCCACGGTGGCTATCGCCGACGACGACGCGCCGAGCCCCGACGCCACGGGCAAGCCGGAGATCACCGGCACGCCGCAGGTCGGCCAGACGCTGACGGCGACGATCGGCACGATTGCCGATGACGACGACCTGCCGACGACGACCTTCCCGGACGGATACAGCTTCCAGTGGGTGCGTGTGGACGGTGCCACCAGCGCCGAGACGGATATCTCCGGCGAGACGTCGCAGACCTACGAGCCGGTCGCCGACGATGTCGGTCACACGATCAGGGTGGAGGTGACGTTCACCGACGGCGGCGGGACGTCGGAGACGCTCGCGAGCGAGACGGCGGCGGTGGTGGCGGCGGCGGAGGACTGCGCTATCGCCCGCCCGCACCACAACTGGTGCACGACGCTGACGGTGGAGGCGGATGATCAGGGACTTGCGGTCTATTACGGATTCGAGGAGGGGGACAGTGGAGCGCTTGCCGACAAGACACTCGCACATGGGGCGACGACCTATACCGTCGATCGGCTTCGGCTGAACGAGTCGACATCGACCTTGCAGGCCGAACTTGTCGTGATCAGTTTCGAGACCGGCCGCGTGCCGCACGGCACGGTGTTCGACTTCGGCGGGACGACGTTCACGGCGGGCGCGGATTCCGAGTCCACCAGCGGCGACACGTACCAATGGTCCCGTCCTTCGGACTTCGCCTGGCTTGACGGCCAGAAGGTGACGGTGAGCGCGAACCTGCCGCCGGTCCTGACCGGGGCGACGGTCGATGGCGCGTCGCTGGTGCTGACCTATCACGAGAACCTGGACACGAACTCGGTGCCGGCGGCGAGCGCGTATTCGGTATCGGTGGACAGCGGCACGGCGGCGGCGCCGTCGAGCGTGGGCATCGCGGCGGACAAGGTGACGCTGACGCTGGCGTCATCGGTGACCAGCGGCCAGGCGGTGACGGTGAGCTACACGCCCGGGTCCAGCCCGGTGCAGGACGAGTCCGGGCTCGATGCGGAGGCCCTGGACGCCAGGGCGGTGACATTGACGCCTTCGGTGCGGGATGCGGCGCAGATCCTGATCCGCAACGCGGCGGTCGTGCCTGACGCGGCGCCGGGCGCCTCGGCATTGGCCGGCGATGCGCACGTGGCGGCGCTGGTGCGCCTGGTGCGCGCGGTCGCCCGCCGCGAGGTGCTGCCCGGCTACGAGATTCTGGCATCGGCCGGCGGCGCGGCTGGCGGGCTGACGCTCATCGAGACCTGGCGGGGCCCGCGCTTCGCGGTGCTCGTGTTCGAGGCCGCGCGCCCGGCATCCCCCGGATCGCGGTCCGGGGCAAGCGAGGATGCGGACGGCAGCGCGGGCCTCGCCGGGACCATCGAAGGCCTCCCGGGCGCCGGCCGCGTTGCCGCGCTCTGGGTGGCGGCGCCCGGCACCGGGCCTTCGGGCGGGCGTCTCGGCCTCGCGGTGATCGAAGCCGCCCCGGCCGGAGAGTCGCGATGAGCGCCCGCAAGGACGGGCCCCGCGCCCGCGACCCGGGCGACGCCGATGCGGTGCGGCGGCGCCAGCTGCTGCTGTTCTCGGTCGTCGCGGCGGTGCTGTTGGTGGCGGTGGCGGCGTGGCTCGGCATGGGCGGCGGCAAGGAGCGTGCGCCGGCGGGCGGCATCGAGGCGGAGATCGCCGGGCCGGACGCGGCCGAGAAGGTGTGGACGCGGCGCTCGGAGGCAAGGCTCGGCGGGATCGAGACGCAGATTCGCGAGATGCAGCAGGAAGCGCGCACGTTAGGCGCGGAGAACGAGCGGCTGCGCGCGCGGCTGGAGGGCGACGCCGCCAACGCGCGCTCGGTCATCGACCGCCAGGCGGCGCTGATCGACGAGCTGCGGCGCGGGCTGCCGGCGCAGGGACAGGCGGGCGCCGGGACAGGCAATGCGCCGGACGGGGATCCGTGGTTCCGTGGCCAGGCGCCGGTGGGTGCGCAGCCGGGTGGGCAGGCGCAGCCGGCGATCCGGGCGCCCGGGCGCATGATCGAGACCTTCGAGCTCGACGGCGCGCCGCAATCCTCGGCAACCCGTTCGCCCAGCGGCGCGGAACTGGTCGCGGACGCGGTGGCGAAGCCGGTTTCCGTATGGCTTCCGGCGGGCGCCCATGCCGAGGCCGTGGTGCTGGCGGGCGTCGACGCCTCGGCCGGCGTGTCGTCCCAGGGCGATCCCCGGCCCGTCCTGCTGCGCATAACCGGCCCGGCCTGGACCGCGGCCGAGGACGGCGCGGCGATGCAGGTCGACGTCGACGGCTGCACCGTGACCGGCGCGGCCCACGGGGACCTCTCCTCCGAGAAGGTCTATGTGCGCTTCCGCACCATGACCTGCGCCGGCCCGGAGCCCGGCACGGTGGTCGAGACCGAGGTCGCCGGATTCGTCGCGGGCTCGGGCAAGACCGGGGTGCGCGGCCCGGTGGTGAGCCGCGAGGGCGCGCTGGTCGAGAAGGCGTTCCTCGCCGGCATGGTCTCCGGCGTCGGTCAGGGCGTGAGCCAGGCGTTCCAGCCCCAGGCGGTGGCCACGGGCACCGGGGCTGCGGTCGCCAACACCGGGCTCGGAGACATCGGGCGCGCCGGCCTCGGCGCGGGTGCGTCCTCGGCCGGGCAGAAGGTCGCCGACTACATGATCCGGCGCGCCGAGCAGTACCAGCCGGTGGTCCAGCTTCAGGCCGGCACGAAGGTGACGCTGGTGTTCCTCGAAGGCGCCCGCATCGACGGGCGTGCGCCCGCGCCAACGCAAACCGCTCAGCAAGGACAGTGACATGACGCACGCAATGAAACCCGTCCCGCGCCGTACGGCGCTCCCGGCGGCAACGCTCGCCGCGCTCCTGCTCGCCGGCTGCTCGACCGGGTACATCGGCGAGACTTGGCAATGCCCGCTGGCCGAGGGGGGCTCATGCGGCAGCGTCGCGGCCGCCGACCCGGCGGTGCCGGAGCGCAAGGCGGCGCGGGCGACGGTGCTCGCGGAGCCGCTCTGGCGGGTGCGGGCAGCGGAGACCGGGACGTCCCCGGCTCGGGAGCCGGGACAGGCGGCGGAGCCTCCCTGCCCGGCGGACTGCGATGGCGGCTTCGATCCCTTCGCCTGGCTTGCGCGGCTGTTCCAGGCGGAAGGCGGCGGGAACGCCGATGGCGCCGGGCAGGATGACAGTGCGGCGGCGGCGGCGGCGGCGGCCGGTTCCGCCGCGGCGATGCGGTCTTCGGACGCGGAGCCGGGCGAAGCTGCCGCTGCGTCCGTCGCGGCGCGGACGGCGGAACCGGCGTCTCCCGCCCTTCCGGCCGAACGCGATCCGGCGCAAGGGGACCCGGAGGCCGGCGACCTTCACGCGGACGCGCTGCGCACCGGCGAGGTGGTGGCGCGGATCTGGATCGCGCCCTTCGTCGACGCGAACGGCGTCTACCGAGAGGCGTCGCACGTCCGGGTCGTGCTGGAGCCCGCCGGCTGGAGGCTCCCCTGATGGCATCGGGCGCGCTGTCGCGGCTGCTGGAGCTGTTCGAGGGCCCGGAGGCGCCGGAGCGGTGGACGCCTCCGGCGATGCCGGCCGCGCTCCATGCCCTGCTGCCGTGGCGCGCCTTCGACGAGGCGAGCGAGCTCTACGTCAACGCGGGCTCCACCGGGTTCATCGTCGAGCTGCCGCCGTTTGCCGGCATCGACGCCGAGACGCTGGGGGCGCTCAGTGGCACGCTCGCCGACGCAGCGCCCGAGCGCTGCACCGTCCAGGTGATCCACTGGGCGAGCCCGCGCTTCGGCGCGGCGAGCGGGGCCTGGGCGGAACCCCGGCGGGAGGCCGGCGGCGCGCTCGCGCGGATGGGTTCGCGGCGCCGCGGCCTGCTCTCCCCCGGGGGCTGGCGCCGGCTGCATGCCGGGGGGCCGCCCTTCACGCTGTCGGACTACCGGGTGTTCGTCACCGCCAGTCTCGCGGGCGGTCCGGGCCCGGCCGCGGAGACCGCGCTCGGCGCGTTCCGCCGGGCGCTGGAGGGGACACTGGCTTCGGCGGGGGCGCAGACCCGGCGGCTGGAACCGGACGCGCTGCTGTCGCTGGCGGCCGAACTCACCGCGCCCGACATGGCCGGCTAGCGGCGGCCCGGCCGGATTGAACCCGCTCGGCACGGCCGGTGGGGTCGACGAGTGCGAGGGGACTTGCCGATGAGGCTGTGGAGCGTGCATCCGAAATATCTCGACCCGAAGGGCCTGGTTGCCCTGTGGCGCGAGGCGCTGCTTGCCCAGGCGGTGCTGCGCGGCGCGACCCGTGGCTATCGGCGGCACCCGCAGCTCGAGCGGTTCCGGGCGCAAGCCTCACCAGCGGGTTTCATCGCGGAATATCTTCGCGCGGTGCATGCGGAATCGGTCGAACGGGGCTACCGGTTCGACGCCGGCAGGATCGCGCACGATCGCGCCGTCGGGCGGATCGCCGTGACCCGGGGCCAGATCGAGTTCGAGTGGGAGCACCTGCGCCGCAAGCTCGACGCCCGGGCGCCGGACCGGCGCGATGCGGCATTGACGGTGGACATGGTCCTGCCGCACCCGCTGTTTCGGGCGGTCGTCGGCGGGGTCGCGGACTGGGAGCGGACGGCGCTCTGACGGCAGCGCAGCTGTCGATCGGCGCATCGTGGGTGCCGTCGCGCCGTCGCGGGCCCTCCGGCAGGACGAAGCCCGTCGACTGGCGCCGGAAACCGGTCCGCCCATGCGGGGTGGGCTCGGGCTCTCCTTCACTTTCTTCAGGGTGGGGAGGACGCGCTTCGCCGTGCGCCGACGGCTAGCCCTTCGGCGCCTCGACGTCCACTAGCCGAATGTCGCCGTCGAGCATCGACCTGAAGCGCTGCACGACGTAGCGCTTGTCGGCGAGGCCGAGTCTGACGAGGTGGGTGAGAAACGTGGTCGCCTTGGGGAAAAACGCCTGGGCCGGCTGCATGGTGCCGTCTCCTTTGTGCCGGTGGTCGGAAACGGCGGGGACATTCTCGCGGACATCCAACCGCCGCCCGCTCACGGCCAGCATCTTCCTCTCGGTGGTGTGCGACACGTCGGGTAAGGTCACGGCCAAGGGTCGTCGCCTCGAAAGACGGTGATTCGGCAACAGAAGGTCGTGCGGTAGACTCCGAATTGGCTCGCTGCTTCGGAAGACGGCCTCTATGGTAAGATCAACAAGTTCAGCGGAACCGTAAAAGGCCGGACGGGAGATTCGGCGCCTGCGGGGGCCAGGCAGCGCCCATCGCTAGTGCGTGGACAGGATCGATTGAGGTTGAAAGGAGATGGAGAGTTGAACAAGTTCGAAATGATCTCCGGGGTGCCGAACCCCGCCTTGCTGCCGAAAATCGAAGCAGCGGCAACTGCCGACGAGGTGTTCGAGGTAATCCAGGATGCTCTCGGAAGACTGCAATCCAGTCTGGACAGACTGTAATAGGCGGTCCACGCCATAGACCGGATACGGCGCTTGGTACGTACACCGTAAGTTCAGCAAGATACGTTCGATTGAAGGATTCTGGGGTGAATTGTTTCCTGAACAAGTTGATTAACGCCTTCTCCCAAACAGCCGGTAATTCTGCGCGTTCAGTGGCATGGAATGCTTCCGCTGAGTGTTTCTTTCGACAACTAGATGGATATATTGTTGAAGACTCGACTAACGCTGTGGTGGGGCGGAATCGAGATCAACAGCCTGCATATATATTGCTAGCTGAGTCACCGCATACAAGTGAAGTCTCCGAAAAATATCCTATGGCCGGTGACACCGGTAAAGAAGTATCTCGCGTTCTTGGAGAGATGATTGGCGTAGCAGATACAAATAAGTTACCGGCGCTTGGTTATTTGCTATCCAAGACCTGTCTCGATCCGTGTTGGACTCGGTTTGGTATCATGAATGTCAGCCGTCTGCCTTTACAGAAAGAAGCTTATACCAAGAACGGTTATGCGGGCGAGTCAGAGTGTTTTCGGATTCTAATTGATACGTTCAGGACCTTACGCAACGATATGAGTGTGAAGCCCAAAAGCCGGCGAGATCCAAGAACTTGTCAGGTCCAGAAAGCCATATTATCGGATCTGCAAGCAAGGCTAGATGGGCTCTCCAAGAAGATCTCCGAAGAGAATCCAGAGACGTCCTTCTACATAGTACCTTGTGGCCAAGTGGCGGATGATGCCATGGATCAAATTTGTATCCCGTCTGGATTGACTAGGCGTGATGCGGTCCCCCATCCAGCGCGAAATCAATGGCGAAATGCACAAAATCTCTCTTCCTGGTTGGACGAGTTGAGTGCGTCAAGATCGTGAACCGGACTATTGGGTGAGGTCGTAGCGCGCACGCGGCTTACATTGCTGCGACGTCGGTCTCGCGGAACGATTCGGAGATTGTGTGGCTTGGTCCAATGGACGCCGATAAGGCCGCTGACGCAAATGAACTTGCCACGTGCCGCAATATAGGTGCCAACATTGATTCACAACGACTTAGAAGAATTTTGGATGGAGTTCCTGGGCAGCTCTTTCGCAAGTGATGGCGGAGGACCGGAAAGGATATTTCGAGGCGTTACGGATAAAGATCATGAGCTTGTCCCGTCAATTGGCCGAGGCACCGAAGCAGGCACCGAGGGCGACATTTCTACACTTGAGCGTGACCTAATGGAAGAGTTCAAACGCTTGTCAGTACCGGAACTAACGACACCACCTACATCCGAATTTGAATGGCTCTTTCTGGCTCAACACTACGGCCTTCCAACCCGTCTATTGGATTGGTCCAGTAACCCGCTAGTAGCTCTGTTCTTTGCGGTGGAGAGAAAGGATGAGGTGGATGGTGCTGTGTACATGGTAAGGCACGCTGTGTCGGATCAATATGAATTGTTTGACCATCATACGGCGGATTATACAAAGGAAACGAAGAAGGAGCCATTCAGTATCTTTGCCATTCAACCAAGTCAAGGTACAGTTGTGTTTGTTCGACCTAAGTATATTGACAAAAGGTATCAGAATCAGAAATCCATTTTTTCATGTCATGAAGATCCGTTCAAGGTATTGGAAATCGACGGGCTGACGAAATTGGAATTTTCTGGTCATCTAAAACCGGATCTTCGTAGCCGATTGAGAACTCTGGGTATTGCAGCGTCGTTTATTTACCCCGGTTTGGGTGGAGCTGTATCTGAGGCAAAATGTTTCCACTACGATCCAGTAACCTTGGGGCGGACGAAGATTGTCACCGCTAGGTTAGATCTGAAGTTATATGGATATTGATTTACATAATGTTGCCATTTGAATCTGTGAGCGGCCCGTTTCCGCGAGATTGCGCGCTCGGCACGTGGCAAGTTAATTCTCGTCAGCGTCCGAACCGCCGTTTCGTTCGAAATCATGGTTTCGGGTGGACATGCTGCCCGCCCCGATGGAGTCGAGTCCGCTGAGCGCTTGTGCACGGCAATGGCGACGCGCAAGCATGAAGAATTTCACGGGTTGGCGGGAACCTCCGGCGGTGTGTCCATGTCGGCTTCGAGGCTGTCCGCGAGCTTCACGGCAGCTACCCTCACCGGGTTCCGCCCAAGGTGCGCGTAGCGCGCGGCCGTCTGCACCTGCGCGTGACCGAGCAGTTTCCCGGTCATCGGCAGCCCGTCGCCGAGCGCGAGCGCGCGGAAGGCGGACCTGTGTCTTTGCTCATGTCGTGTGGGACTCCTCCGGCGCGGGGAAGATGTCGGCGAGTAGGCTGTCCGCGACGCGTTCGGCGGCCGACTTCACCGAATGCGGGGCAAGGTGGGCGTAGCGGGCGGTCGTTTGCGGCTGACGGTGGCCGAGGAGCCTGCCAATCATGGTCAGGCTGTGGCCCCGCGCGAGCGCTCGCGAGGCGAAGCTGTGACGGAGGTCGTGGATTCGCACGTCCTTGAGGCCGGCCTTCTCGCGGACGATCTCCCAGGACGGGTTGAGATTGCCCAGGCGCCGGCCGGGCGCGCTTCCCGGAATGACCCAGGGGCTGCCGGGGGTGCGGGGCAGCCCGACAAGAATCTTCCGGACGGCCGGCGATAGCGGGACCTCGCGCGCGCCGGTCTTCGAATCGCGCAAGCGGAGCTCGTCATGTTCGAGGTCGACGTCCTCCCACTTGAGCGTGAGGATCTCGCTACGGCGGCATCCGGTCAGCATCAGCAGGCGGATCGCCGTCCGCGCGCTCGCCGATACCCGGCCGATGGCGGCCAGCTCGTCCAGCACCGCGCCGAGGCGCGCGAACTCCTGCTCGGTGAGGAAGCGCTCGCGGCTGCGCGAGGGATACTTCTTGATGAAGCGGCAGGGATTGCCGGTGGCCGGCGGATCGTCCGACGCCGCGGCCCGGTTGTAGAGCCGCGACAGCAGGTCGACGGCCTGGTTCGCCATGATCGGCGTCTCGTGCAGCCGGTAGTGCAGGGCCGCGACGCGGTCGGGCGTGATCTCGCCGAGGCGCAGCCTGCCGAACTCCGGCAGCACGTGCTTGTCGAGGATACTGCGGACGCCTCGCGCGGTGCCGGGCTTGCAGTGCACTGCCACGTGGCCGGTCATGTAGTCCTCCGACAGCTCGGCGATCGTGGGGCCGTTGACGGAGGCCGCGTCCGCGCCGGGGCGGACCGGGGCGCCGCCGCCCTTGATGTCCGCGATGAGCCGCCCCGCCTCGCCGCGGGCGTCCTCGGCGCTCCACAGCCCGTGGCGGCCAATGGTGACCCGCCGGGACTTCCCCTTCGCCCGCGTGTGGACCATGTAGACCTTGTTGCCGGACGGATAGACGCGCACGCCGAAGCCGGCGAGGTCGCGATCCCAGTAGACGGTCTCGCGGTCGGCGGCGGGAAGCGCCTCGACGCTGCGCCTGGTGAGGAGCTGGCGGTTCGAGCTTCGCATGGGCGGTGTCCTTCGATGTCAGTGTCGGGCGTTGACGCGCTATCCGTGACGGGAGCTCATGTGGGCGATGTTCCCGGCGACGTCGGCGGCGGCTTCGCGGACGGCGTTGCGTTCGAGATGGGCATAGCGCGAGGTCGTGCTCACCATGCGATGGCCGAGGAGGTCGCCGATCATCGGCAGGGTGTGGCCGAGGGCGAGCGCCCTGGAGGCATACGTGTGACGCAAGTCATGCAGGCGCACGCCGTCGAGCCTGGCGCGGCTGCGCACCCGGTCCCAGGAGTCGTTGAGGTTGCGGAGCCGGGTGCCCTTCTTCCGGCCGGGAAACACGAACGGGTTGTTCGGGGTGCGGGCAAGGCCGCGGAACACGCGGGCCGCCGCGGCCGGCATCGGCACCATCCGCGGGCCGGTCTTCGAATCGGGGAGCCGCATCTGGCCGGCCTCGAAGTTGAGGTCGTCCCAGCGCAGCCCGAGAATCTCGTCGCGCCGGCATCCGGTCAGCAACAGCAGCAGGATGGCGGCGGCGGCGTGGGTGGAGGCGAGCCGCTCGGCCGGCGCCGCCGCGAGCGCCTCGCCGAGCCGGGTGAGCTCTTCGCGAGTAAGAAAGCGCTCCCTGTGCCGGGGGACCTTGAAGCGCTTCATGCCCTGGCAGGGGTTCTGCCCGGAGGGGCGCCAGTCCCAGGCGTCGGCGAGCCGGAACATGTGCCCCAGGATGTCGGCCGCGCGGTTGGCCACCGTGGGCATCTCGTGCAGGCCGGTATAGAAGCCGACGATGTCGCTCTTCTGGACCTTGTCGACCGGCAGGTGGCCGAGGGCCGGCACGATGTGCTTGCGCAGCATGAGGCCGTAGTGGCGCACGGTCAGGGGCTTGCAGCGGACCGCGACATACTCGCGCTCGAAGCGCGCGGCGAGGTCGGCGACGGTCGGCGCGGCGGCCGGCGCCGGCTCGACCGCGGGTTTGCCGAGCTTGATGCGCGCGATGATCTCGGTGGCTTGCTTGCGGGCCTGGTCGGTGGAGACGGGGTTGCCGTGCTCGCCGATGGTGACCCGCCTGGAGCGGCCGAAGGCGCGGGTCTGGACGACGTAGAGCTTGCGGCCGTGGGGATAGACGCGGACG
>Ga0209544_1001460_pt1 | contig 25697 bp, 19 predicted proteins | sample MesohylPK_FD_187297 | JGI IMG/M metagenome (GOLD analysis project Ga0209544, IMG submission 187297) | Host-associated microbial community of the marine sponge Aplysina aerophoba from Gulf of Piran - sponge mesohyl, lysed by proteinase K... | ecosystem: Host-associated > Porifera > Sponge >...
CCGGTCCGCAACACGGGCGCGCCGATCTCGGTCCCGGTCGGGGATCAGACCCTCGGGCACATCTTCAACATGTGGGGCGACTCCCTTGATGCCCCCGACATCGAGTTCTCGGGAGAGCGATGGCCGATCCACCGTCCCGCCCCGCCCTTCGAGGATGTCGAACCCACCAAGGACGTGTTCGAGACCGGCATCAAGGTGCTCGACCTGGTCTGCCCCTACCTCCGGGGCGGCAAGATCGGCCTGTTCGGCGGCGCCGGCGTGGGCAAGACGGTGCTCATCCAGGAGATGATCAACCGGGTGGCCACCCAGCACGACGGCGTGTCGGTGTTCGCCGGGGTCGGGGAGCGCACCAGGGAAGGGAACGACCTCTTCCTGGAGATGTCCGAGACCGGGGTGATCAACCAGGCCGCCCTCGTCTTCGGCCAGATGGATGAACCCCCGGGAGTCCGGCTGCGGGTGGGCCTGTCGGCGCTGACCATGGCCGAGTACTTCAGGGACGTCCAGCGCCAGGACGTGCTGCTGTTCATCGACAACATCTTCCGCTTTACCCAGGCCGGCTCGGAAGTCTCCACGTTGCTGGGCCGGATGCCTTCGGCAGTGGGATACCAGCCCACCCTGGCCGGCGAGATGGGCGTCCTACAGGAGCGCATCACCTCGCTGAAGGGCCGGTCGATCACCTCGATGCAGGCGATCTACGTTCCGGCTGATGACATCACCGACCCGGCCCCGCATACCGCCTTCGCCCACCTCGACGCCACCACCGTGCTGAGCCGCCCGCTGACGGCGCTGGGCATCTACCCGGCGGTGGATCCCCTCGACTCGACCAGCCGGGCGCTGGATCCGCAGATCGTCGGCGAGGAGCACTACAACGTGGCGACCGACGTGCAGCGGGTGTTGCAGCGGTACAAGGACCTCCAGGACATCATCGCCATCCTCGGCGTCGACGAGCTGTCCGAACAGGACAAGCTGATCGTGGCCCGGGCTCGGCGGATCCAGCGGTTCCTGTCCCAGCCGATGTTCGTGGCCGAGCAGTTCACCGGCCAGCCCGGCGTCTACACGTCGCTCCAGGAGACCATCGACTCCTTCAAGATGCTGCTGGATGGCGAGCTGGACCATCTGCCCGAGCAGGCCTTCTACATGGTGGGCGGCGCCGAAGAGGCCATGCGCAAGGCCCGCACCATCCAGCAGGCAGCCGCCTAGTGGTAGTCGCCTCCACCTCCATGAGGGTCGACGTGGTCTCGCCCGAGGCCGTGTTGTGGTCCGGCGAGGCCGAGTTCGTGGTCGCCAGGACAGTGGACGGCGAGATCGGGATCCTCGCCAACCACGAGCCCTTGATGGCTGCGCTCGCCACCGGAACGGTGAACATCCAGGCAGGCGAGGACCGGATCAGGGCGACGGTGGGCGGAGGCTTCCTCCAGATCCTCAACAACGCCGTCACGCTGTTAGTCGACGAGGCAACCCTCGAAGAGGACTGAACCGAGAGTCGATCTCTGGCAGCTTCCAGGGTCGGCTAATCGGCTGGTTCAGTTCCGGCTGGCCATATGACCAGGCGGAGTTCGCTGTCGTCGATCAGTGTGTATTCGGGGTAACGGCCCGATAGGTCGCGGCTCTCGTCGAGGATGATCGGCACGCCGTCCCCTCGCCGTTCCATCATGTAGCTTCGGGCAAGACCGTCTTCAGCCACAGGACAGCGGGCCAAGAGGGAGACTATGAGTTCGTTACGGCAATACTGCCGATCAGCCATGCTGTCGATCGTGAGTGTGTTGGCGAGGGGTCCCGGCACGTAGAGCTCGATCCGGTTTCTGAACATGTGTAGCCGTATTCGCGCACCGGCCATCGAATAGTCGCGATGGGCGACCGCGTTCACGAGCGACTCGAACACCGCTCGGTGGCTGTATTGGGGCCGTTCAACGCGTCCCATGCGCTTCGTGGCTGCAACGGACGTATTCCTTCGCACGAAGTGCAGTGCTCTGGAGACCTGGCTATCGAGCGGTCCGGACATATCGGCCGCGTCCAGCTGGTAGTTGATGTCTTGTCGCGCACCTGCATAGCTCACGGCCTGGATGTATGCGTGCGGGAGCCAATCTCCCGGTGACCTGGTGCACATGAGCACGCCCGCCACGGTAAGGCATGTGCTTCCCTGGTCGTCGCAGGCTATGAGCCCGAGCCTGCGCAGATTCTGATCGCTCATGCCGCCCTGCCTCCGCAGGAATCTTGTGACTAGGTCGGTCACGAGGTCGTCAGGTCCGCTCCCGGGCACCACGGACTCATCGAACCTGATGAGCCGGGTCTGGCTACGTTCCTGAAGTAGCCGGGCCAGCACCTGCGGCTGCAACCGGCGGGTGGAGCTCCCTGTCCTCTGGTAATAGCCACCCGGGCTCTGATGGACGAAGAGGCTGCGCGGCACATCGACGCGCAGGACGGGCACCGGATCTCCTGACACACCGGGCAGTTCGACTCGACGGATCGTCGCGTTGAGCGGTGGATTCAGCGAGTCCAGGCATATCTCGGCCATCCACTGCTCTACAATGTCCAGCTTGGCGAGGGGAATACCCAATACTTCTCGCGTCGTGTCATCGATACCCATAACGATCGTGCCGCCCCTGCTGTTCGCCATTCCGGCAACCACGTCGGCCATTGCCGCCCGTAGTGGTCCGATGACCTTCGACCCTTGAAGTAGTACTCGCTTCAACTCCAGGGACGAGTCTTCGCCCAAGCGGATCATCCTCTGCAGGTCAGGATTGGCGGGCATGTCAGGTCACATCGTGGGCGGCATGATCCGCCGGTAACGGCTCTCGAAAGCCTCCTGGCCACCTTCCATCACCCGACAGACCTCGGCGCGTACCGTGCTCTCCTGCAGGCCGCCGATCGAGGTCACATGGCTCTGGCCTCCGCCCGACTCCAGCGATATAACCAGTTCGGCGTCTCCATGTACGACGATGTTGGGATTGTGGGTGACGATGATGATCTGGCGTGACTGCTTGGTCTGGCGCAGGCTGGTCACCAGCAGATCGTAGATTAGCGTGTTGTCCAAGTCGTCCTCAGGCTGGTCAAGGATGATCGGCTCGGTTCCGTACCCCAGGACGAACGCCAGCAAAGCGGCGGTCTGCTGGCCGGGCGACCCCTGTTCCAAGGGTCGCCAGCTAGCCCTCGCATTGTCTCGGAAACTGACCGTTACCATATCTTCCGGGACGTAGAGAGCGATACGATCCAACCTCTCGGGTTCTGTATTCTGGAGCCTGTTCACGAATAGCTTGTGCCGAATGTTCCAAGAGGGAGGATCACCGGCCAGTACAACCCGCATCTGCTTGACCACGCCATCCAAGCGTCGCCAGTCCCATGTCCTGCTGCCTTCGGGTCTAATCATTCTGACCAGGGCCCCACGGTCTTTTTCGAAGACATCAGTTCCTAGCTGATCCCCCAGATGCTCAATGAGGCTCTCTGTGTCACCGTATCGTCGTACCTCGACCCTGATTGTCTCGCTGGAAGTGTCCTGAGCGAATCGGGACCGCCTATCACCCAGTTCTTGCCGTAGCTTTCGGTAAGAGGCCAATACTGTCGCGGCCTCCTTGTCGAGTTCCTCGGCACGAGCCTCTGCCTCGACCAATCCGTTGATCTCATCACGGAGACGACTCTCATGCAGGAGCAGTTGCGAGTAGTCGTTCGGATCCGAGATTCCCTCGGCCTCAAGTTCAGCTTTGACCCTCTCGAATTCCCGATAGCTGGCATCCAGACGTTGCCGCCATTGCGTGGCGTCCGGCCCTGATCGGATGGTGTCGATGTCCTGCCGAGCCTTCCTGACAACCGTGGTCAAGTCGGATCGCGCCCCCTCTACGGTCTGAACCAGCGAGACGTGTAGGTGTCTCAATTCCTGATCGTCGTGGTCGCTGTCCTCCATGATGTCTAGGTCGGGAACCAACACTTCCTCGACGCTGTCACTCACGGCATCCAGTTTGGATTCGGATGACTCGAGGATGGCGTTCCAGGTCCCGTGGGAGCGGCGTCGGCGCCGGTACTCGTTGAGTACCTTTGCCTGCCCGCCCTCCTCGAGGACCTTGAGCTTGCGTCGTACGTCGGCGAGTGCCGCGGTGCGGTTGGGCCGCTCGCGAGCTTTTCGTGCTTCCGCCCGCGCTCCCGCGCGGAGGGCGAGGTACCGGTCCCTCAGCTGACTCATGCGTCGCCCGAGATCAGCGCCGTTTACGTCGGGGCTGTCGTCGATGACGCTCAGGAGCGCCTTAGGATTCTGAGCTATCGCGAACAGCTGTTTCTGACTGTAGATGCGTGCTGGAAAGAGCTCCCGGATATCGCCCTCTTCTGGTCGCCGGGCGTCACCCTCGATCACGGAGATTGGTTGCGCCGATCCATCGTTATTCCAGGAAAGGGTGAACCGGGCGCCGTCCTTTCGGTACACAATCTCGATCTTCGTGTCCCGGGTTAGCAGGCCTTCCAGATCGCGCCGTGAGGGCACCCGCATGCGACGGTCGAACACGCTACGCAAGCCACGGTCCTCGGTGCGCTCCACGCTGTCGAGCTCGGAGTCTCTCCGCAGCGTCTTCCGGCAGAAGTCCACCAGCGTCGACTTACCAGTGCCGCGCCCTCCAATGAGTACGTTGAGCCACGGACTCAAATCGATCTGAACCGGCGATGGACGACCCATGTGCCTGGCGGCATCGACCGTGACGCTCTCTATAGCCATGGCGGCCTGCTGCTCGTTGGGATCGCGCGCGTCATCTCCGGTGGTGGTCAGCAGGGACCCGGTTCCGTCCAGCAGAGCCAACCGCAGACCATCCAGATCCGGGCGGGTCATCTTCACCCACGTGAAGCGGCGGCCCAGGTCCGCGACGCGATGGCTGTCCGACGAATGTACCTCTGGTATCTGGCGTCCGATCTCGGGAAGGCTGCCGTCGATCCATTTGCGGTCGATTTCCCTGGCAGGGTCTACTTCCACCGCAGCCAGCCGACGGTCTTGAAGCGCCTTGATTGTTGGCAGCCCGGTGTGCCTCGTCAGCAAGCCACGCGGTCCGTTCGCATGCGCTGCCAGCACTATCACGCCGTCGTCACAGCGGTTCAAGACCTGCTGGACGCCGAGCGACGAGCCACTCTCCGGCCTGCCCCGGCCGTCAATTGGGACCTCCAACCTGGAGAGCAGATCCTCGATGTGCCGTCCTTCGCGCGCCGGGTCCATCAGAAGCAACAAATGGCAGCCGTCCCCGGTGGTGAGTTCCACGCCGGGGAATAGGACCGGGGCGTTCTCCACCTGTGCGGCCACCCGCTGCAAGGGCTCGATTCCGGTTGCCGTGTTGTGGTCGGTCACCGCAACAGCATGGAGACCCGCATCCCGGGCGGCTTCCACCCACCCGATCCAATCGGGGGAAGACGAAGCATCGTCGGCTCCGGAGTCATAGGACGCCGGCGAGTGGCAATGTAGATCGACACGCCACCAGCGCGACCCGGGCCAGTCCCATGAAGCGCTCAACTCCCGCTCCCCTCCTGATCTCGTTCGAGATACGCTCGCGGCGCTGACCTACATGCCCTCGGCGGCACTCGCATTCTCCCGTCCGGAATACCCAGCGATGATCGTACTCGGTGAGGTCTGGCAACTATCCAACAGTTCGCGGAGAGGGACAGAACCGCTATGCAGGCGTTCTATTGTTGTCTCCGTGCTTACGCTTCCTCAGCTAGAACGCCATCTTTTTGCTGCTGCCGACATCTTGCGGGGCAAGATGGACGCGTCGGAGTTCAAGGAGTACATCTTCGGGGCGTTGTTCCTCAAGCGGGCGAGTGATGTGTTCGAGCAGGAGCACGATCAGGTCATCGAAGACCAGCTTGCTCGCGGTCGGTCACAGGAGCAGGCCGAGCAGCGCGCTGACGATCCGGACTTCTACAAGGACGCCTTCTTCGTGCCGTCCGAGGCCCGATGGTGGCACATCCGCGACGAACTCCACTTCCAGGTGGGTGACGGGCTCAATAGGGCTCTCGCTGCGTTGGAGGAAAGTAATCCGTTGTCGCTGGACGGTGTGCTACAGCACATCGACTTCAACCGGCGGGTCGGTACGACAACAGTATCCGACAAGAAGTGGCGCGACCTGATCCAGCATTTCTCGAAGTACCGGCTTCGCAACGAGGACTTCGAGTTCCCGGACTTGCTCGGCGCCGCGTACGAGTACCTGATCCGTGACTTCGCCGACTCGGCAGGCAAGAAGGGTGGCGAGTTCTACACGCCCCGCCCGGTCGTGAAGCTGATGGTGCGCCTCGTCGATCCTCAGGAAGGCATGGCCGTATACGACCCGTGCTCGGGGTCGGGCGGTATGTTGATCTACGCCCGCAACCATGTGGCCGACAACGGTGGCGATCCCACCAACCTTGTCTTGGCGGGGCAGGAGAACAACGGCACTACCTGGTCGATATCGAAGATGAACATGCTGCTCCACGGCATCCGGGGCGCCGACCTCGTCAACGATGACACGCTCACCAACCCCGGACACACCAGTGGCGGTGAATTGAAGCGGTTCGACCGGGTGATCACCAACCCGCCCTTCAGCCAGAACTACGACAAGGCCTCGCTCACCCACACCGAACGGTTCCGCTACGGCTACACACCCGAGGGCGGCAAGAAGGCCGACCTCATGTTCTTACAGCACATGCTGGCCGTCCTCAAGAACGACGGCATAGTCGCGACTGTTATGCCACATGGTGTGCTGTTCCGCGGCGGAGCGGAAGGGACTATCCGCCGGAGGATCATCGAAGACGACTTGGTTGACACTGTTATCGGGCTCGGTCCGAACCTGTTCTATGGCACCGGCATCCCCGCCGCCATCCTGATCCTGCGAGCCAAGGGCTCCAAGCCTCTAGAGCGGGACGGCAAGGTGCTGTTCATCAACGCCGACCGGGACTACGGCGAGGGCCGCGCCCAGAACCACATACGACCTCAAGACGAGGAGAAGATCACCGCCACCTACCGCAACTTCGCCGATGTCGACTGCTTCGCCAAAGTCGTCACCCTCGACGAACTGGCCGACAACGACTTCAACTGCAACATCCGCCGCTACGCCGACAACGCCCCACCACCCGAACCCCACGACGTCCGCGCCCACCTCCACGGCGGCGTACCCATGCCCGAGATCGACGACGCCAAAGACCTGCTGGAACGGGCCGGTCTCGTAGCCGACGCACTGTTTGCCGACCGGGGCGACGGTTACGGGGACTGGCGCCATACCGTCACGTCCCCCGACGGGCGCGACGCCGCGCACCAGGTGATCAGCGACGCGGTCGCTCGAAGGGCTGCAGCCAGTCCATGGCCTCAATGGTGGGCCGAGACGGTCGAGCCCATGCTCCGGCAACTACCCCACGATGGCATTCAGGTCGGTCAACGCCACCAACTCGTGTCGGCCTTCACGGCCCGCATGGTTCCTGCTGGTGTAGACCGCTTCGCCGCCGCGGGCATGGCTGCAACCTGGTGGGAAGATAGCTTCTACGAACTCGAAACCGCTGCCAACCGAGGCTGGAAGGCAGTCATTGAAGCTTGGCTCACCACCGCCGAAGCGGCCCAAGACGACAAGAAGACTCCCAACTTGGCCGACCGGGACGTCATCAAGCTCCTCGCCGGACCTCAACTGGCCGAACGAACTGTCCTCGCAGATGAACACGCCCGACTAGACACCTTTGTCAAAGCCGCTGAAGCTCCGGACGAGTACACGTCCATCGCGGCAGAGATCAAAAGGCTGAAATCTGCGCGGGCCAAGGCCAAGAAGCGTCTCAAAGCCATCGACGCGGCATTGCTCCCCACAGCCCGCCAGACCCTCTACGCTATGCCACCCGCCGACGCCCCCAACCAAGCCATCGGCGTGCTCCGTAGCCGGATCGAGAAACTCGTAACAGCCCACGCCGCCACCACCGAACGCACCACCCTCGCCTGGTACGACAACGTCACCAACAAATACGGCACGACCCTCCGCCGGCTCGAAACCCAACGAGGCACGGCGGCTACCCGCCTCAGCCAGCACCTCAAGGAGTTGGGATATGGATGAGTTGCGGCCATTGTGCGAAGTCGTCGAAAAACCGCAGGCTGGGTATTGGGGCGCGAGCGAACGCTCTGGTGTAGCTTCCGCCGCTGCCAGGGTGGTCAGGAATGGTGATGCCGCTGGTTCACGAACTATCTCGACGGTCAAGCTCCCGCTCCGATGGTTCAATCCGAATGAGGTAGCTAGAGCTAGCTTACAAATCGATGATACTGTTCTTGTCTCGTCCGGAGAGGTTGGATTCGCAAGCAGAGTCGTAGGTTTGGATGCAGACTACCCGTCGATCGCGTCCAACTTCGTACGACGAGTTCGCGCGGCGGACGGCTACGACCCAGCTTGGCTAGCACACCTTCTCCAATCGGCGGAGACTAAAGGGATTGCGGAGAGATTCTCGGGTGGAACAGCTATCCAGAACCTTGGTAGCGACTTCTTTAAGCGCTACCGAGTATGGGTTCCGCCATTGGAGGTGCAGCGGCGGATCGCAGAGATCCTCGACACGATCGACGAAACCATCCAAGCCACCGAACGCGTCATAGCGAAGCTTCAGTTGGTGCAGTCAGGACTCATAGATCAATCCTTTAACCCCTCCCTCGGTACCCTCACCGAACTCGGAGTTGTCTGCTCGGCTCCAGGCCAATACGGCTGTGTGGCGCCCGCCGAGCAACGACGGGCCGGATGGCCGCGCTATGTCCGAATCACAGACGTAACGGACAGTGGGACATTGCGGGCCGGTTCGGAAGTGGGGGTATCTCCCACCGTGGCACAGAAGGCGATTCTACGCCCCGGCGACATCGTGTTCGCTCGTAGCGGAGCGACAGTGGGAAAGACTTACCTGTACGATCCGGCAGATGGCTTGTGCGCTTTTGCTGGCTATTTGATCCGGTTCCGTCCCGATCCGAAGAAGGCTCTACCCGAATTCGTCCGATGGTGGACGCACAGTAGCTTCTACTGGCGATGGGTTAAAGGAACTATGCGGGAGGGAGCCCAACCGAATATCAATGCTCGGGAATATGCGACGGCCGTCCTCCCCCTTCCATCAATCAGAGAGCAGAGATTGATTGTTGCGTCGCTCGTAGAAGTCGATGTCGAGATCACGACGGAGCGAAGGTGCCGAGAAAAGCTACGGCAACTCCGCTCTGGCCTCGTCGCTGACCTCTTATCGGGCCGTATCCGGACGGTGGCATCGTGAGCCCAGAGTGGGAACTGGTCGAGCGGCCCTTATTGGACCAGCTTGCTGCGCTTGGATGGGAGACGTTGGTCTGGTCGGAGCGGCAGCCGCTTGACAATGTAGCCCGGTTATCGGATCGTGATGTGCTTCTTGAACAGCGGCTCCGTTCGGCGTTGGTGAGGATCAACCCTGGCCCGGACGGCACGCCGTGGCTCGATGAGACTCGGATCAAAGCTGCGGTCGCGGAGCTGGGATCAATGCCGGCGGGGACCAAGTTGCTCGAAGCCAACCGGCTGGCGACCAAGCTGTTAATCCGTGGGGTTGCCGTTTCCGGGGTTGGGGGATGGGATGGGGGTCGGGACCGGACGATCGATTACATCGACTGGGAAGACTGGTCGGCAAACGACTTCTTGGCCGTGTCGCAGTTCCCTGTCGCCACGCCGGGGCAGGCGCCGAACATCCGGCCGGATGTCACCCTGTTCGTCAACGGGATCCCATTGGTCGTTCTCGAGGCCAAGCCTCCCGGCTCCGAGAGCGGCATAACAAACGCGATCGATCAGCTCCGTCGCTACGCCAACCAGCGAGGCACCCAAATCCCAGAAGGTGCGGAGCAGTTGTTTTGGGCCAATCAGTTCACAGTCGCGACAACAGGCGGGCGAGCAGAGGCAGCGACGTTCACAGCGCTGCCCGAGCATTACATGGCCTGGAAGGATCCGTTCCCTTCCACGGTCGAGGAGGTTGCCGAGTCCTTGGGCAAAGCCGCTGATGCCCTTAGTCAGCAGGAACTCTTGACGGCTGGGATGTTGTCTCCGGAGCGCTTGCTTGACATTGTCCGGCACTTCACTCTGTTTATGGAGGTTGGCGCTGGTCGGACTGCGAAGATCGTCGGCCGGTACCAGCAGTACAGGGGCGTTCACAAGGCGATCCAGCGCTTGCTGACTGGCGAGACCAAGGCAGCTAGCGGGGAGATCGACCGCCGCGGCGGGATCATCTGGCACACCCAGGGCTCGGGTAAGAGCTTGACGATGGCGTTCCTGATCAGGGCGATGCGTAGTCATCCCGAACTCCGCAGGTTCAAGGTGGTCTTGGTTACGGACCGTACCGATCTCCAACGCCAGCTTCGCGATACGGCGGCGTTGGTGGGCGAGACCATCAAGGTTGCTCGAAACGGTCCCGAGGCCCGGACCCTGTTGCGGCAGCCGGGGCCGGCTGTGGTGATGGTGATGATCCAGAAGGTGGGCGATAAGAAGGGCCGCGGTGGTGAAGGTCTTGAGGAAGGAGAGACGTTCCCGGTCCTCAATGAGTCGGAGTCGATCCTGGTAATGGTCGACGAGGCGCACCGCTCTCACGCGTCGGTGCTGCACGCCAACCTGATGAACGCCCTACCCAATGCGGCACGGATCGGGTTCACAGGCACCCCGATCATCATGGGCAAGCGGAAGAAGACGTTGGAGATCTTCGGGGGTTACCTCGACCTGTACACGCTCACCCAGTCGGAGGCTGATGGGTCGACGGTGCCGATTCTCTACGAGGGTCGAACCACCGACGCGGCCGTCAAGGGCGCTTCGAAGATGGACGATCTGTTCTACCGGTGGTTCTTCGACCTCACCAATGATCAACGAGAGACCCTCCAGCGGAAGTACGCCACCACAGCGAAGGTGCTCGAAGCACCCGAGTTGATCGCCGCGAAGGCCAAGGACATTCTCCGCCACTACATCGGGACGGTGATGCCCGACGGTTTCAAGGGCATGATCGTCGCCACCAGCCGGGAAGCGTGCCTGCGGTACTACCAGGCCTTGAACACTGCCCGTGATGAGTTGGTTGCCGAACTCGACCAGTACCGATCACGTCTGGGCAACGGGTCCGGCGGGCTGCACGATCCCGACAAGGCGTTCATGCGCTCCGCGTCAGGTCAGGTCGACCTGATCCGTGCCCTCGAGTTCGCGCCGGTCATCTCCGCAGATCACAACGACCCGCCGCACTATTTGCCGTGGACCGGCAAGTCGCAGCAAGAGGGGCGCATCGACCGGTTCAAGCGTCCGTTGGGGCCCGCCGGCGACAAACACGATCCGCTCGCGCTGTTGATCGTGAAGTCGATGCTGTTGACCGGGTTCGACGCTCCACAGGCCCAGGTCCTCTACCTGGACCGGCTGATCCAGGAAGCCGAGTTGCTCCAGGCTGTCGCCCGCGTCAACCGGACCGCGCCGAAGAAGTTTCACGGTTTGGTGGTCGATTACTACGGCGTGTCTGCTCAGCTCACCCAGGCGTTGGCTGCGTACATGAACACCGAGGGCGAGATCGTCGATCCTGATGTCGATGGAGCGCTACGCTCGCTCGCCACCGAGATCGAGAAGCTCGAACCGCAGCGCCAACGCGTCCGGCAGATCTTCGTCCAGCGCGGGATCGACCCGGCGCCGACCGACGAGTTGATCGAAGCCTGTGTCCAGTTACTGGCCGATGAACGCCTCCGGGCCGTGTTCGACGTTGCGCTGCGGACCTTCCTCATCACCTTCGACACCGTCCTGCCCAGGCCCCAAGTGCTGCCCTTCGTCGAAGATGTGAACCTGTTCGGCGAGATCCAGATCCGGACCCGTCGCCGTTACCGCGACACGCCCGACGGTGACTTCGATCCCTACAAGTACCAGGAGAAGGTCCGGCGCCTGATCGACGAACACATCACGGTTCTCGATCTCAGCCAGAAGATCAAGTCACACCGGATTACTGACCCCGCCTTCCACAAGCACGTCGACGAGATGGGCTCGGGCAGGGCCAAGGCCTCGGAGATGGAACACGCCCTGCGTCACCACATCCGAGATCATGTTGACGAGGACCCGGTCTACTACAGGAGGCTCTCGGAAAGGGTGGATGAGATCCTCGAGCGGCTTGAGGACCGGTGGGAGCAGATCGCTCTTGAGTTCGAAGAGGTGATCGACGAGATCAACGCCGGCCGGACCGACGAAGACGAGACCGGCCTCGACCCGGCCACCGAACTGCCCTTCCACAACCAGATGGTCGAGAGGGTCGCCACTTCCGCATCGGACGCCAGTGACCGACTCATCGCGCTCACGACACAACTCGTGACCAAGATCCGCCGGATCATCGGCGCTGTGGGCTTCTGGGACAACGCCAACAAGCAGGACGAGCTCCGCAAGGCCATCAAGCGGACACTGGACGACAGCGACCTGTTCGTGTACGAGAGCATCGACGAGTTGGCGGTCGATTTCGTAGATCTCGCCAAAGCCAACCAGCACCGGCTGACATGACAGTCACGGCGGTCGCCCCACTCCACGACCTCCCCGAACTGGTCGTCGACGACCTCCTCTTCAAGGTTGCCCCACCCCGCGAACGCAAGACGATCGAGATAGTCGTCGAACGCGACGCCTCCCTAGTGCTCAAGGCCCCGCCGGCCGTAACGATCGAACGAGCCACCCGGTTCGTCAACGCTAAACGCCAATGGGTCTACCGCAAGCTCGTCGAGAAGGACGCCCTATCCGGCCCTCCGATCGTGAAGCGGTTCGTGGAAGGGGAGGGGTTCGCCTACCTAGGCCGTAGCTACCGGCTCACCCTCAAGTCCGAAGGCACAGGAGTCCGCCTCGACCGAGGCCGCTTCCACCTCCCCGCCGACCAGGTCGATCAAGGCGCCGAGGCCATGCGCCGCTGGTACACCGAGGTCGGCACCCAATGGCTAAGGAAGCGGATCCGTCCCTGGGCAGCCCGCCTAGGTGAGGAATCCGTAACCGTGGAAGTCCGCGACCTCGGCTTCCGCTGGGGTTCAGCCCGCCCACAACCCGGCCCCCAACGCATCAACATCCACTGGGCCACCCTCCAACTCCCCCCAACCCTCATCGACTACGTCCTAGTCCACGAACTAGCCCACCTCCGCGAACTCAACCACACCCCCGAGTTCTGGTCCATAGTCGACCGCCTAATGCCCAGCTTCCAAACCCCCAAGACCACCCTCGCCGCCGTCGGCAAGAACATCTGGCTCGGCTCCGATGCCATATAGGCAACGGAGCCAGGCTACTACCCTTGTATTCGCCTGCAGATATCACGAAAGCCTCCAATAGCTGTGCGCACGCCCTAAAATGCGGTGATCTTCGGCCCTGGCTAGCTTGGGGTGTTTCCGCAAGGCCCTGCATGTCGCAAGTGACCCCAGTAACCGGGGATGTGAGGGCATTTGTAGGGCCGGGCCTAGGACCTCAAGTCAGTTACTACCTGGAACATTGAGAGAAGACGAAATGACCCTGCCAAAGCGACACCTGTCCATGTACTTGATGAAGGAGGACACTTCTGTTGCCCAGTCGATTCGTGATGAACCGAATATATATCGTCATGAGCTTGTCGATACCAGTCTAGACGGTGCTCTATTCATTAGGACTAACCCCCGTAGTCTTCCATGGTGGATAGACTTTCTTAACCCACTGTCTAGCGATGAACTAGCTGCGCCGACCTCACGTTCCATTAGTGCCGTACTCGCCCTCAGAGTTGGGGAGGAGGGAGCCATTAGGACCGTCTGTTACACATTCGGCTACGGGCGTTATCTTCTTAACTCTAACCGTATTGATCAGTCATTCGGACTCAAAGTTGTCTTGAATACAATCGATCCACACAGTTTACGCAGTGTTGATGCTCGTCGCCAAGACGACATTGTCGTAACATCTCGGATTCAGTCGAGTATAGGGGCTGAATTTGCAGTGTTTAATCTCGATACATATCGTGATATAATAACCCGGGCTGTTGGCTTGACACAGGAGTCCCTTAAGCCCGATCTCGGAACGCGCGTACAGGGTTCATCTGGCTTATCATTCAATGTACCTATCTCTCCTCACGACTTGGCGATTAAGGCGCAGCAGGTCCTAGATATCTACGACCTCGATAACTATAGAGACCAGTTCCCATTTGTGGATCATATCCGGCCGGTTGATGCTACTCAATCGGCCGAACTTGATGAACAGCTAATTGCAGAGCTATCACAGCAATCGATTGAAGTAGACTCACAATTCCGTTGTCTCTATTTAGCTCCACCAGAGGTACTCGACTGGGAGGGCCTTGAGGGATTCTCGTTCTCGAGCGAGTCGACTTCGAATGGTACCATATATTCGGAGGTTCGCCTTGATGATTACCTCTATTCGATTCGTAATCGTAGGAGCGTAATCAACACTGGATCTTTGCGACGTGATCATATCACTCTATTGTATGAGGGTGAAGCAGGACGCCGCTTAGGCTCGGTCTATAAGTGCATAATCGCGGAAGTAGAACTGAGCGAGGGCACCTTTCAACTTGTTGATGGCAATTGGTATGAACTAGAACAGTCGTTTGTTGAGGAGATTCGCAATAGGGTGCGAGCCATTCCAATATCCGACATTAACTTTCCGGATCATCAGCAGGGAGATCACGAGAGTACCTACAATATGCAAGCCGCGGAGAGCCTGCAGGCCCTACTAATGGATCGTCAGTTGGTTGGACTGGGAGGTGGACGAAATAGGATTGAAGTTTGTGATTTGCTCCTGGATGGGCTCACCTTTATACATGTTAAGAAGCGATCATCGTCAAGCACCCTTAGTCATTTATGGTCACAAGGCACTGTCGCCATGGAAGCCTTACTCAGTGATAGCGTGTTTAGAGACGCTGTTCGACAGAAAATCGAGTGCATAGGTCCCAACTACAAGAATGTCGTTGACGAGAATCTAGTAGGAACGCGTTGCGCACTGATCTATCTCATTGTCGGTACAGATAGAGAGCATCCAGCATCTGGACTACCGTTCTTCAGTCAGGTGGCGCTGATGGGGGCTGTGCAAAGACTGACTACTATGGGGATCAGGATACACATAGCCGGAGTACCTTCCGTCGGTTAGGGCCTGTTGACACTACGGCGGATGTCGATCTGATAAAGGTATATGTCGCTAGATGACCGTAGTGACGATGGCAATTAGCTTGAGGGAGCTAGTGCGTACCCTATCTTATTAGGTCGTTAACCATCGACAGGCATGTGCCCCGAGACTTGTGTCAACAGGCCCTAGTTACAAGTCGTTGTGAGGTGGCTGAACGACGTCTGTCCATGACAGGCGTACATTGAGTCCTGAAGACCTGGGAACCCTCCCTCCCCCGGCAAACGGTCAGAATAAGGCCTCTCCGAGATTAGCCACCGGGGCGTTCTCATGCGTAGGTCGGGCCCCAAGGCCAAACTTACGGGGACCGGTCGCCGGTCCTGGACCTGAGAACGTTTAGGGGCTCGGTCAACCTGGCGGGCGATGGCTCTGCCTTCCCGGGGACGGCATTCCCCGCCCCACCATCGAGTACGAAGCCGTGGGAGTTCGTCCCGACTGCGGCCCTTGCACCTACCCGCCTTTCAGGCGATTAAGGCGTCGCATTCATGCGCCACTGGCACGCCGAGTTCGGCGCAAGGGTCTGCGCAAGCGGATCCAGCCCCTGGGCAGCCCCGCATTGGGGAGCTGGCTGTAGCCGTAGAGGTCGGCGGGTATCGGGTAGTCCCTATGCCCTTGCCGGCACAAGGGATTGCCCCTCCCAATCGCTCGGAGGTACGAGTCGAGCCGGTCTCGCGTGAGGCGGACCGCTTGGTGATTGATGCTTGACATCTGTCCCGCAGCAGGGGTGTTGACGATCGTTGAAGACCCCGGAACCGTCAATGCCTCGGCAAACGGCCGGGGTTACGCCTTCCAGGGCCTCGGCAGGCTGCTCGCTGAGTGGCAGCAGGAGAATCGGGCGTTTGCCGACGAGGCGATGGATGCTGCCTGGCTAAGCCTGCATGGGGATGACCATCGTCCTCGATGCCGGAGCACTCATCGCTATCGATCGCGGTAGCCGTGAGTTGCTGTCCCGATTGCAGACTGTCTTCGAGAACGGCGACCGGATCCGTGCTCCCGCCGGGGTGATCGGCCAGGTATGGAGGGACGGCGGTCGCAGAACCTCTCCTGCCAAGCGCTCAATCGATGCGAAGAGATACCGCGCGACGGTCGGACAGCCCGATCTGCAGGACAACTATGCGGCTAGGCGGTACGCTCGGAGGCGAAGAGGATACGTAGACGAAGGGTCACGACCACGGACTTTCGAAGGCGGGGATGAACAGACACAGATTGGTCGAGCTCATCGAAGAGGGCGAGAGTTCGACCTTGGAGTTCAAGCGGGATGGTCTCTCGATCCAGAGTCTAGGCAAAGAGTTGGTGGCTTTCCTCAACCTGGATGGGGGCACGGTCCTGATCGGCGTTGAGGATGACGGCAGTATTTCGGGCGCCTCGCGTGCAGGTATCGAGGAGTGGGTGGCCGAGGCCTGCCGCACGAAGATTGAGCCGCCGGTAATACCATTGCTGTCATGGACGAGAAACGTCGAACCGGGCCTCAATGTGCTCGCGGTCGGTGTACCGGCTGGGCCGGACAAGCCGTACGCACGGGTGCACAACCAGCGTAGGACCTACTACATCCGGGTTGGTAGTACTTCGAGGGAAGCGGGTCAGGATGAGCTGGGGAGGATGTTCCAAGCGTCGGGAAGGCTGCGCTACGGGGAGAAGCCCGTTCCCGGTGCCGGCTTCGACACCTTGGATCGTCGTAGGCTGCGCGACTACCTGAATCGGGTCATGGAAGGAGAGGCCCCGGGGGACGATGACACGGACGGATGGGAGAGGCTGCTTCGGAACATCGAACTCATGACGGTATCCGGCGGGCAGTGTGTCACGACCATAGACGGCATGCTTCTCTTCGGGAAGCGGCCTGGCAGGTATGTTCCCCAGTCCGGAATTCGTGCGATCTGCTACCCCGGAACCGATCCCGACTACGCGACCCGCGCTGACGAAGACTTGTGGGGGGCCATGGTTCCGCTCGGCGCTGAGGATGGTTCGTTGATCGAACCGGGGTTGGCCGACCGCGCCTGGGATTTCGTGCGTCGCAACACGACGCCGACGGCGTATCTCGAAGGACCTCGCCGGATCGACCGGTGGGAGTACCCCGAGGACGTGGTCCGGGAGGCCGTGGTGAATGCTCTCGTCCACCGTGACTACAGCATTGCAGGCACCGACATCATGCTCACCATCTTTGTGGACCGGATGGAAATCGTGAGTCCGGGCCGCCTACCCAATACGGTCACCGTTGACGGAATGAAGGCCGGCGCTCGCTACGCGCGCAACCAGACGCTGGTCAACATCATGCGTGACTACAGATATGTGGATGCTCGGGGTATGGGGGTACGGAACAAGATTATTCCGGGTATGCGGGCACACAACGGCACCGAACCCGATCTCGTGGAAGAGGAGCATCGCTTCACTGTGCGCCTATGGAAGAGTGAGGAGTCTCAGACCTCCTCCTAGGTTCTTCCGCACGCTAGGTTCTTCCGCACGCGGAGAGTGTGATCCACAACATCCGGCGGGCGGGATACGTAATGCGCCAAGTCCAGTGCTCTCAACTATTCGATGGTGTTCTTGGGACACGGTTCGACGCGGTGACGGGCGGTTATCCAGACTTCGGCACGACACGGCGCTCGTTGACTCCCCGATCCGAGACCGACGGCCTCCCGGAACGCTGCAGATGTGACGTTGCCTTGATGCTTGCGCTGAGGGTCGTATATGCTCGCTCCGAAAACCCCGGAACCGTCAATGCCTCGGCAAACGGCCGGGGTTACGCCTTTCCAGGGTCAGCCACATGGGCGGCGGCGACCATTTGGAGTGGGTCGCGGCTGCCGTGGTGAACCGCGGCGTCAACTTTGTCGTTCATCGGGGGCCGTTGAGTGTCGTCCTGTGTATCAAAATCCGGCATTGTGCCGTATGTTGATGCAGTAAGCGGCATGATTCGGGAGATGGTTCCTCCGAGGGAGCTTGCCGATTGGCTGATCGGGCGCGGACGGCACTTCGTATCAACAACGGAGATCGCCGGGATTCTTGGCGTTCCCGCTGCGTCGGTGCCGGCGAGCCTCGAACGCGCACGCGCCGCGGGCAAGCTGATCAGGGTCACCAAGGGCGGCTGGGTACCGGTGCCAGCTGAGTATCGGATAGCCGGTGCGCCGCCGCCGAGTCACTTCGTTCATCAGTTGATGGAGCACCTTGGGCATCCCCATTACGTCGGCTTCCTTTCTGCCGCCGCGGTCCATGGGGCCTCCCACCAGGTGCCGATGGTGTTCCAGGTGGTGACGCCGGCCCGGCTGCGTGAGCGGAGGATCGGGCGCGGTCGACTCCAGTTCATACACCGGACAGCGACGCCGCAGCGCCCCCGCATCCAGCACAGCGTCCCGTTCCTGGGCGGAAACAAATTGGCCCACCAAACGGGGTGGCCCTCGGACGGTGGGCCACCGCCACCTCGATCAGGCAGGGGAGGTTCGCCGCATGGTGTTCAAGGTCATAGGAACGGCCGCCGCCATCGTGCGTGTGCTGCAGCTGTGAGTCAGAATGAGTGAACTCTCAAATGGCCTGCCACGATCAAGGCCTTGACATCATCGGCCACCTGGAGAAGGCATACTGCCATCTCACCAAGGCCCATGTGTTCCATTTGAGCAGGGACCAGCAGGCGCTCCCAGTTACCGTGAACTGAGAGAGGCGGAGGACTTGGTACGGAACGCTCACCGGGCGGCACAGGAAGCCTATGTGAAGGTCAGAAACTTCAAGAGGCTGCGAGATTTTGTGGGTTTCTTAGCTCATAGCGGGAACGCTGAAGATGTGAGGTTGCCTTGATGTCTGCGCCGAGGGTCGTATATGCTCGTTCCGAAGACCCCGGAACCGTCCCTGCCTCGGCAAACGGCCGGGGTTACGCCTTCCCAGGGCCGCCTATCGCCACCGGTGTGCGAGTATGCGTGACACTGCCCATCGTCGTAGCCATGGTTCCGAACATCGGGAAGCTGCCCTGCCGCGTGCGGACGCGGACGGAGAATTGTTCGGAATCGTACAGTGAGCGGTTACGCGAGGGTCTTGAACCTGGTGCGGGGAGGGGGTACGTTGATGCGTATGGAGACCAAGCACAAACCCATGGGGACCAAGCACAAAACCGGCGTCGAAGAGGCGCCGAAGCTCTACGCCATAGTCGTGGGCCGTAGCAATGGACAGATAGACCCTGAGTTCGCCGCTGCCCTGCAGGAATACTGCGACGCCAGGGACAAGGATGCGAACGGCTGGGACAACAACCCTGAGAAGAAGGAGGAGGCTCGCGATGAGATGGGAAGGCTTTTCGCGGAGTGGCAGGAGGAGAACGGGGCCTTCACTGAAGAGGAGTTGGCCCGAGCACGCGCGCTGAAGTCCGGTGTCGACCTTCGTTCTTGATACGGGGGCGCTCATCGCCGTGGACCGGCGCAGCAGGGATGTGCTCTCGACCCTGCACTCAGCCTTCGCCGATGGTGACTCCGTTCTCGTGCCCGCCGGGGTGATCGGTCAGGCATGGAGAAAGCCCGGTCGCCAAGCCCTCCTTTCACGTGTTCTCAGACGATGCGATGAGATCCCGCTGGACGGCAGCGCGGCTCGGTTGGCAGGACAACTATGCGGTCAGACAGGCACCAACGACGTAATCGACGCATCCGTCGCCGTCGCTGCCGCTAACGCGAGGAGCCGCGACAATGAAGTTGTGGTCCTCACATCCGACGGGGATGACATGCGAACGCTGGTCTCCACGCGAACGCTGGTCTCCACGTTGAACTCCATCACGCGGATCGTAGAAGTGTGAGATTCGCTGAACACCCGGTTTCGCCATCCGTATTGAGACCGTCACGGCGGCGGGTGTGACTGGATAAAGTCGGGCGTGCACATGACGAGATTCCCGGAGATCAGCGACGAGCGCCGCATGGAGATGCTGGCGCCGCAGCCCGGCCGGGTGCGGGTGGTGATTGACACCGATGCGGCGAACGAGGTTGATGACCAGTTCGCCATCACTTGGGGGTTGCTGTCGCCCGAGCGGTTGGACATCGAAGCGATCGTGGCGGCGCCGTTCTCTCGTGCCTATTTCAGGGAGCCGCTCTTGGCGGCGGCGCGGGCGAATGTTGACGACTCGACCGCGGCCGAGGTGGACGACATCGCGGCCTGGGTGCACCGGCTGAGGGACGCCGGCATCGACCCAGAGGACGTCGAGTTCGAGACCACAGCCGAGGGTATGGAACTGTCCTTCGCCGAGATCGGCACCCTCATGGGGTGGCTCGGCATGTCATCGGAAGGGGTGGCCTTCCGCGGGGCTGACCGGTTCATGGAGTCACCCGACGACATCGTGGACAGCGAGGGCGCCCGGCGGATCATCGAGGCGGCGATGGCGGACGACGACCGCCTGCTCCATGTCGTGGCGATCGGTGCCCTCACCAACATCGCTGCGGCCTTGCTGATGGAGCCGGAGATCATCACCCGGATGGTGGTGTCCTGGACATCGGGGTACCCGACGTTCGTGAGGTTCAGCAACTCCCCATCGATGAACCTGGTGCAGGACCAGCACGCCTCTCGCCTGCTGTTCGAGTCGGGTGTGCCCCTCCTCTACCTCCCGGGCTACTACATCGGGGAGCAGTTGGTGATGTCGCTGCCGGAGTCGGAGCGGTGGGTCAACGGCCGCGGGGAGATCGGCAACTACCTCCATCACCTGTACACGAATAACCGCCTGCGAACACAACGGCTGGTCGAGCCCTTCCCGGGCCAGTCCTGGGTGTGCTGGGACTTCATCAACTTCGCGTGGTTGATCGACCCGACGTGGGTGCCGACCACGTTCTTGCCCACACCGACCCTCGACGAAGAGCTCATCTGGCAGCATCGTCCAGGCTGGCCGCTGATGAGCGAGGCCACCGACGTCGACAGGGATGCGGTCTATCGCGATTTCTTCCGCAAGCTCGACCGGCACAGCAAGACGGTGGACAAGCTCCCTCAAGGGGTCGGTTCGGCACCTTCGGCTACGAGGTGCTGCTAGCCGGACTTGATCCCGGCGGCGGCCTCCAGACCCTGCGCCGACATCAGCACCCGGCATCCCCGTTGCGTCGGCGCGTAGCGAACATCATGATGCGCGGCCGCGGAGCAGCGCGCGCTATCGGGTACTGCGGCTGGTGATGCGCGCAGCCACGCCGAAGTGGTCAGTCAGCTTCTTCCCTTCGAGGAGGTTGCTGATCACGGACACGGACTCAACGGCCAGATCCGCGCTCAGAGCGATGTGGTCGACAGTGGCGCGGCCCTTGAAGGCGATGTCCGACGTCACGATCCGCATGCCCGGCGGCAAGGCTGCGCGCAGGGCGAGCCGGAGTCCGGCCGGTGCGCGGCTGGCCGGCCCGATCATTTGGTTGAAGTCACCGATCACGATGACCCGCTCGGACGGGACCCGTGCAAGCACCTGACAGAGGCCGTCCAGATACCGTTCATGGTCCCCCCAGGGCTTCTTGCGCTCATCACCGCGCCGTGCCTCGGTCCGTGACATGGACCAGGGAATGCAGACACCGACGACGCTGACGTCGCCGAGCGGCGTCTGCGTGACCCCGGACACGAACCGTCCGGGCGGGAAGGCTTCGATCCCCAGATCGTTGACCTGCTGCCAGGGCTGTCTCGACCAGAGCATCACCTTGCGGCGACCCTTCCGGATCGGATAGCCGTAGTCGGCCTGGGAACAGATGCTGTGCCCGTCTTGAGACAGCAGATAGTGGTGCGTCTCGGTCAGGCAGATGACGTCAGGCGCGTGCTGGTCGAGGCGGTTGAGGAGATGCGGCGTGCGCTGTGAGCGGGGCGTCGCCCATTCGACGTTCCATGTGGCGATCGCGAGCGACATTAACGGGCTCCACGGGCGACGTTACGCCGTTTTCCTGGCCGGGGTCCTGACCGCCCTCGGTCATGTGCTTGGAGGCCGTGACCCGGCGCATGCCACGGGTGCTTGGGGTCGAAGTTCGACTGGCGCGGTCTCACGCCGCGGGCCGACCGTCCAGGTTGACCATGATCTCGCACAACACCTCTCGCGTCCAGCGGCCGAACCATACTGCTCCCCGCATCCCGGCTGCCTGGTGGCGAGCGGCGTGACAGACCTCCCGCTGCGACTCCATGCCCACGTCACCTCTATGTATGTTACGAAGGTGGACGATGGGGCATGAGCGAGGCTGATACGGCTCGCGCGGGTGATCCCGCTCTCTTTTCGATCGGTCACTCGACCCATCCGATCGAGGTCTTCGTGGAACTCCTCCGAGGACACGCGGTCGAGTCGGTGGCAGACGTGCGCACCACGCCGTTCTCGCGCTTCAACCCGCAGTTCAACCGGCGTGCCCTTGAGCGAGACTTGCACGCGGCTGGCATCCGGTACCTGTTCCTCGGGGAAGAACTCGGCGGGAGGCCCGACGGCGACCGGTTCTACGATCAGGAGGGGCATGTGCTCTACGGACGGATGGCGGAGAGCCCGCGGTTCGAATCCGGCTTGAGCCGGCTGGTCGAGCGGGCGGAGACGTCGCGCGTGGCCGTCATGTGCAGCGAGGAGGATCCGGCCGGATGCCATCGCTTCCTGCTCATCACCCGGGTGTTGCTCCTTCGAGGTATCGAAATCGCCCATATCCGTGGTGACGGCTCAACACAGCGAACCGAGGATGTGGACGGCTCCCAAGGTTGGTCGGATCCTGCCTTCGAGGAGGTCTCCCTCCTGGACGGGTCGGCGCGGAGTTCATGGAGATCCACCCGGCCGATCTCGCGGGGTCGGCGCCGTGCGTAGGGCTCGCCTCCGGGATGGGGATCTTCCAGAGGCGTCGTGCTACGTACAACCTGTGGAGCCATAGACTTCTCGCGTAACCGTCAGCGAGGCGGCAAGGAGGATCCGGTGGCAAGGGTGCTGGTGCTCGGAGCCTCCGGTTATGTGGGCAGCCATCTGATTCCCTGCCTGGTGGAGCGGGGACACGACGTGCGTGCCGCAGGCCGTCGACCGGAGACGCTGGACGCCCGCGGGTGGGAGGGCGTCGAGGCGGTTCGCGCCGACGCTCTCGATCCGGACTCGCTGTCTCAGGCATTCGAAGGTATCGAGGTTATCTACTACCTGATCCACTCGATGGCATCGGGGAAGGACTTCCCGGAACTGGACCGTCGAGCGGCGACTCATGTTCGGGATGCTGCTGCGACCGCCGGGGTGGCCCGCATCATCTACTTGGGCGGGTTGCAGCCGCGGGAGGCGGCCTCGCTACACCTGGACTCCCGGCGCGAGACCGGGGAGGTGCTCCGATCGGGCGCCGTTCCGGTGACCGAGATCCGCGCCGGCATCGTTGTAGGCTCTGGCTCCGCTGCCTTCGAAGTCATCCGTGACCTCGTCTACCACCTACCCGTGATGGTGACTCCGCGGTGGGTCGACTCTCGGACCCAGCCGATCGCTCTGGATGACCTGATCGAATACCTCGTCCTCCTTCCGGAGACCGCGGCTTCGGCAGGTCGGATCTATGACATCGGGGGGCCGGAGGCGTTGCGCTACCGGGACATGCTCACCGGCTTCGCCCGGGTGATAGGCAAGCGCCTCCTGATCGTCCCGGTGCCCGTCCTCACCCCTCGCCTCTCCTCCTACTGGCTGAACCTGGTCACCGCCGTACCGACGAGCGTCGCCAGACCGCTGATAGACGGTCTGAGACACGACCTGGTCATCGATCCCGGCGCCGACCTGGCCAGTTCGATCCCGCTCCCTCTCCGCACCTATGAGGAGGCGGTAAGGGTGGCCCTCGAGGCCGAGCACGACACCGAGGTGCCGGCGCGCTGGACGGAAGGCTCGTTCGCGATGCGGGATTATCGCTCGGACATCTCCTACTACAGCCGTGGCGAACGGGTCGAGCGCGTGTGCGAAGCGGAACCGGAGACTGTCTGGGAGGTCGTGTCGTCGATAGGAGGGACGAACGGTTGGTATTACGCCAACCCGTTATGGAACCTGCGGGGCATCCTGGATCGCATGGTCGGGGGAGTCGGCCGCCGCCGGGGCCGCCGCCATCCGACCGAGTTGCGGGTGGGCGACACGCTCGACTTCTGGCGGGTGGTTGCCGTGGAGCCCGGTCGCCGCCTGACCCTCCTGGCAGAGATGCGCCTTCCCGGCAGCGCGATTCTCGAGTTCGAGGTGCTACCCGAAGCAGACGGTTCCCGCATAGTCACCGCCGCCCACTTCCACCCTGCGGGTGCTCTGGGCCTCCTCTACTGGTACGCATTGTGGCCCGTCCACAAGCGCATATTCGCCGGCCTGGCCGATGCCTTGGTCGAGCGCTCGTTGGGCCGGACGCCCGCAAAGGTACGGGCGGCGCCCGGCAGCAGCTAGACGATATCTCCTTGCTGTTGGTTCCTTAATCGGTAGCTGGAATCGCGCCGTCCTAGCCAAGACTGTCGAGGATCGCGAATGTGTCGGTGGCGGGTGATAAGTTCGCCTCTGTGGAGGACCTGCACCGGACACGCGCCCTGAAACGATCAGGCAAGCCGGAATCGCTTGTGGACTATTGCTGTCCGCCGGAGACGCCGTGGCGCTGCTGATCCACGTCGGGTCACATCCCGACGAGTTGGTGGGCAGATTGTGCGAGGAGTTGGCCTTGCCTCCGGCCGATCCATTCGCGCAGGAGGTGGTGGCCGTGCCCACGCGCGGGATCGAGCGCTGGCTCACCCAGCGGATCGCCGCCGAACTGGCTGACCGAACATCCGGCGACGGTGTGTGCGCCAACGTAGAGTTCCTCTCCCCGCGTCGCCTCGTCCGGGAGGTGCTCCGAGCGGTTCCCGAAGTGGCTTCAGCGCTGGATGCTTGGGAGGGACCCGCTCTGACCCGCACCGTGGTCTCGGTGGTGGACGATCACCTCGGCGAGCCCTGGATGTGGCTTCTGGCCCGCTTCATCGACGCCCCGAATGCGGTCGATTCGCTCGGCAACAGCCAGCGGCTGCGAGCGGCCCGCAAGATCGCCGGGCTGTTCACGCGCTACGCGCGGCGCCGGCCCGAGATGGTCCTGGCCTGGATGGAGGGGGACGACGTCGGGCCCGATGGAGGCGCCCTTGCCGGAGCGGATGTCTGGCAGGCGCACCTGTGGCGGCTGGTCCGGGCGCGGATAGGGACGCCCAGCCTCGCCGAACTGATCCCCTCGGCCTTGGAACCGATCCGCAGCGGCGGGCTCGATTTGGCCCTGCCGGAGCGTCTCTTCGTGTACGGGCTCACCTCGGCGGACCCTATGGATGTCGAGGTGTTCGAAGCGCTCGCCGCTGCCCGCGATGTGCACCTCCACCTGCTGCATCCGTCTCCCGTCCTGTGGCGGGACACGGCGGTCCTTGCCGGACGGGACGGGATCCGCGCCGGCTCGGGAAGGGCGGGTGATCCCACCGCGCACCTGCCCAGGCATCCACTGCTGCGATCCTGGGCGCAGGACAGCCGCGAGCTCCAGCTGATCCTGGCGAGCCGGGACCATACGAGCCAACCGTCCGCCGACGTGTCAGGAAACGCGGACACGACCCTGCTCGAGCGGCTCCAGCAGGACATCCGCTCCAACGCCCTTCCCGCCGCCGGCGTCGCTCCGGCTGGTGCCCTCGACGGAGGAGACCGCTCGGTCCAGATCCATGTCTGTTACGGCGCCCGTCGGCAGGTGGAGGTTCTGCGCGACG
>Ga0209544_1001463_pt1 | contig 25679 bp, 22 predicted proteins | sample MesohylPK_FD_187297 | JGI IMG/M metagenome (GOLD analysis project Ga0209544, IMG submission 187297) | Host-associated microbial community of the marine sponge Aplysina aerophoba from Gulf of Piran - sponge mesohyl, lysed by proteinase K... | ecosystem: Host-associated > Porifera > Sponge >...
GGCGCCGGCGGCAGGGCGTTCAGAACACAGCCCGGCGGCGCAGTGACCGCGACAGGCCGGAAACTCCCCGCATTGTTGGGGAGCTCGGGCGCGAGCATCGCCAGAATCGCGAAGAGGCTGTAGGCGTAGGTGTAGTTGAGGACGACGTTGATGCCGTAGCGGCTCTGGGGGGAGGTGCCGTCGTAGCCGATCCACATCCCCCCGTCGGCGACGGTCACCTTCACCTTGATCTCGACAGGCTCGTCGAAGCCGTCAGCCACCAGACGGTGCCTGTAGACCCCCTCTGGGCACGCGGCGATCGCCTCACGGACACCCTGCTCCGACCGGGTCAATATCTGCTCCGCTAGGGGTTGGAGGCTTTCCAAGCGGAAATCTTCCATGAACCTGAGCAGTTCCCGACCCCCGACCTCATTGCCCGCCACCTGGGCGTGAAGGTCGCCGATAACCTCCCGGGGGCTGCGGACGTTAGCCTCGATAATCTCGAACAGATCCTCGTTAGGATGACCCCGACGGAAAAGCTTGAGGATCGGGAGCCACAGGCCCTCCTCGAAGACATCCTTGGCTTCGGCCGACATCGGCCTCCCACTTATGTCGACGGCGTGACAGGTATTGGCGAAGAAGGCGACCGGTTCCCCGTCACGAAAGACGGGGGTCATCACAGTCAGGTCGTTAAGGTGTCCGGAGGTCTTCCAAGGATCGTTGGTAATGAAGACGTCCCCGGGATCCATAGCCTCCTCCGGGATCTTCACAAGGAGCTGCCGAATGCATTGCGCCGTCGAGTTGATGTGCCCAGGCGTCCCGCGCACGGCCTGGGCCAGCATCCGACCCTCGACATCGAAGACGGCTGCCGCGAGATCCTCAGCCTCGCTCACCACCGTCGAGAAGGAGGCACGAACGAGGGTGGCAGCCTGCTCGTTCACGACGGTGATCAGCCGGTTCCACAGCACCTCAAGCAGGATGGGGTCGATGGGTGCCTCTGTTGTCATGGGCTTACCTCTACAACGAGGTTGCCGATGTCATCGACGCTCACTACGGCGCCCGGCCCTACCACGGTTGTGCACTCCTCCTCTTCAACGATGGCCGGTCCCGCGACCTCCACTCCGAGTGGCAGAAGGTGACGGTCGAAGACCGGGGTCTCCCGATATGCCCCATACTCTGGGAAGAAGGCCTGCCGGTAGCCCTTCCGGGCGCCGGTCGATCTCAGCGTCGCCCTAGCACCCAGCGCCCGGATCTCGGGGGATGGAGCGGGACCCGAGGCCAGCAGCCGCCAACCGATGACCTCGAGACCTATATCGTCCAGACTCCGACCGTAGTTACGACGATAGGCTTCCTGAAAGTCGCTCGAAAGATCGGCGACGTGCTCGGGCTCCAGGCGGCCGTTGCGTACCGGCACATCCAACTGGTGCGACTGGCCAGAATAGCGGAGTTCGCAGCGCCGCTCGAAGCGCATCTCCCCAAGCCCCACACCTGAGTGCGTTAGGATCCCCCACCCCTCCTCCTCCATCTCCCGGTGCAGCTCGTTGACCCGATCCCAGTCGACCCGAACTAACTCCTCTCGGTAGCTGCGGACGAAGTCGAACGAGAACGGGGCACATAGCAAACCGAAGGCCGAGGCCACGCCGGCTCCTGGCGGAACGACGATCGTGGTTATGCCCAGCAACTCTGCGACCCGGTAGGCATGGATCGGACCGGCCCCGCCGAAGGCGATCAGGGCGTAGGCCCGAGGATCGCGGCCGCGCTCGACCGCGTGGACCTTCGCGGCACTCGCCATCGCCTCATTGACCACCTGGTGCACACCCCAGGCGACCTCGCAAGTGGTCAGGCCGAGGGGTTGGGCCAGCGCCGCCTCGAGGACTTCGAAGGCAGCCTCTCTGTCAAGCTCAACCCGGCCACCCAGGAAAAAGCCGGGGTCCAGGTAGCCGAGGACGAGATCCGCGTCGGTGACCGTCGGGCGCCGTCCTCCCCGACCGTAGCTGGCCGGACCTGGATCGGCGCCGGCGCTGTCAGGGCCCACCTTGAGGAGCCCAAGGGTGTCGACCCGGGCGACGCTGCCGCCGCCCGCTCCGATCTCGATTAGGTCGATGGTCCGGGCGCGTATGGGCAGACCGCTCCCCTGTTTGAAGCGATAGACTCGGGCCGCCTCGAAGTCTGGAGTCGTGAGCGGCGTGCCGCTGTCGATAATGCCTAGCTTCGCGGTGGTCCCCCCCATATCAAACGAGATCAGGTCGGGGCGCGCCGCCGCCCGGCCCAGATAGGCCGCGGCCAGAGCGCCGGCCGCCGGTCCCGACTCCAGAAGTCGGATCGGGAAGCGGCAGGCGGTCTCGACGGTACAGATCCCCCCACTGGACAGCATCAGATAGAGGTCCCCGGCGAACCCCATCCCCTCCAACCGAGTGGCCAGCCTTCGCAGGTACGCCTCGATCAGCTGCTGGACGTAGGCGTTGGCCACAGTGGTTGAGGTCCGCTCGTACTCCCGGATCTCTGGATTGACCTCACACGAGAGTGAAAGATGAACTCCGCCCAAACGGCATCTGAGCCAGTCGGCCACGATCCGCTCGTGATCGGGATAGAGGTAGCTGTGGAGGAAACAGATCGCAACGGCTTGGACCCGCTGCTCCTCAAGCTCGGCGGCGATCTCATCGATCTGCCGCCGCTCCGGGGAGGTCTCGACCTCCCCACCCTTCAACACCCGCTCCTTCACGCCGAAGCGCAGGTGGCGCGGCACCAGAGGCTCTGGCATCTCGAGGAACAGGTCACTGATATCGTAACGGCGCTCTCGAGCGATCTCGAGCGTATCACGAAAGCCGTAGGTGGTCAGCAGAGCCGTCTTGGCCCCGCTGCGCTCGATGATGGCGTTGGTGACCAGGGTGGTCCCGTGAATCACGTCTCGGACCTCGGAGGCTCGGACCCCGCTGCGCTTAAAGATATCCCGGACCGCGGTCTCCACCCCCGCTGACGGATCGTGGGTCGTGGTCAGGGTCTTGCCCACCCAGGCCCGACCGGAATCTCCTAGCAAGATCACGTCGGTAAACGTACCGCCGATATCCACGCCCAGCCGGTAGGGTCGGTCCACGCCTGTGCGCCTACGCGTCCCTTGTAATTTTCCTGACAACCCTTCCCATAGTCATGACCTGGGCTCCACCGTTGGGAAGAAAGGGCTGGCCGGGAACGGAGAGGATGATCATGTCGAAGGGCGCCCTCAACTCCTCTACCGGCCGGCCCAGGGCATCGACGATGGTCATGAGCAGGGTCCCCTCGGTCACGCTGGCCATGAGCCGACAGGCCGACGCGTAGCGGATCAGTCCTCCATAGGTGTTCCGCAGCGGCTCGTAGTCGACCATCACCCACTCATCGGCGTATCGGGGTTGCCCGTCGAGCATGTCGTAGGCTCTCATGACGTTGACGATGCCATCGTAGGTCGTCTTCACATCCCCCGTGTAGAACTCGGGGCGTCGATGGTTGGCACCGCCTAGCTCGATGGTGACGCAGGGCTTGCCCAGTTCGGCAGCGATGTTGGTGAAGCTGGCGATGCCGGCTCGGGCCCCGGCCCCCTTGGCAAGGAGTGGCCAGTCAGGCCCCATCGCCTGAGCGAGCCTGAGGTGCTGCTCACCATCATCCGGCACGATCAGGCGGGCCCCCACGTAGATATTTGCCCCGCCGCTGTGAAGGTCGAGCACCAAGTCGGCTTGCGGGAGGATGTCGGTGCAGACCCGATGGGCGATGCGCTGCGTGATCGAGCCATCGGGACTGCCCGGGAAGATCCGGTTCAGATCGTAATACCAGTCGTCCAGAGGATTGCCACGCTTGCGGTGCTCGTAAGCAGGGTAGTTCAGGGCCGTAATGCCGATGACCGTGCCGCGCAGAGCGCCCGGGTCGACGCGGTCGACGAGATCGAGCAGCGCGGAGTGCCCCTCGGGCTCATCCCCATGGGTGCCGCAGTTGAGCAGCAGGCAGGGACCCTCACCCCCCCCCTCAATGCGGATAGTCTGGATAGCGATGTCGCTCCCATCGATCCGCTTCGAAATCGGATAACTTTCAGCGGTCACCGACGCCTTCAGCTCGTTCCGCACAACCCCGTCCATCTATTCCCTACCCCCTTCGCGCCGATAGGCTTCCCAGCCGTCTACGAACACCCGTTCACAGGCCGAGCGGGTGTCCAGGGGATGGCCGGAGAAGACAGCGATGTCGGCGTCTTTCCCGACCTCAAGACTCCCCATCCGATCGGATACCCCGAGCAGTTCCGCGGCCGTCAGGGTCAGACCCCGCAACGCGACATCCTCGGGCAGGCCTTCCCGAACAGCGACCCCCGCCTGAACCGACAGCCACTGTGTCTCCGAGGCACCCGCGCACTGGAAGGCTAGGGTGACGCCGGCCTCGTGGAGCAGGGCGGCGTTCCGGGGCGTGGAGTGCTGGTACTCAAGCTTGCTCCGCGGGGCGGTGAAGGGTCCCAGCACGCACGGGGCCTGCGCCTCAGCGATCTCACGGGCCACCCGGTAGCCCTCAACAGCGGTTTCGATCGTGAAGGTCAGGCTAAACTCCTCGGCGATGCGAATGGCGGTTAGGATGTCGTCGGCACGCAGGGCGTGGATGCGTGCAACGGTCTGCCCCGTCACCAATCGTGCCAGTTCCTCTAGGCCCAGGTCTCCGACTCCACCGCTGTCGGCGTACGCCCGAGCTGCACGCAGCGCCTTGCGGAGTAACATCACGCTCCCCATCCGGGTCATGGGGGCCCCGCTGCTGAAGGTCACGGGGTTCTCACCCAGAGCCAGTGCCAGCTGCTCCGTGCCGGGCAAGGCCATCCGGTCGGGTCGGTCGGCCCACATCTTGGCGACGAAGCCGGTTCCACCAACGATATTGGCACTTCCAGGCTGCGTCCACGCAGCCGTGACACCCCCCGACAGAGCATCGGAGAAGGCCCCGTCGAAGGGGTTGAAGCTGTCTACCCCGCGAACCTCGGGCGTGATCGGGCTCGACATCTCATTATGGTTCACGTTGCCCGCGACCGACGGTTCCCCCAACAGGCCGATATGGCTGTGGGCGTCGATTAGGCCCGGCATCACCACCTTTCCGCTGACGTCGACCCACTCGGCCTCCGCGGGGATCGTGACGCTCTCACCGACCGCCTGGATCTTGCCCTCGCCGATGAGAACAGTGCCTCCTTCAAAGGTGTCACCCGAGACGGTGATGACCCTCCCACCTACCAGGGCTAAGCAAGGGATTCTCTCCCGCGTCTTCTGGTTCATAGCCATGATCGTACTACCCCTCACCGAGAGTGTAGAGCGTTCCCAGGGTCCAGCCCGCATAATCGTCAAGGAATGCCGCGATCTTCGACGACGCCGCATCCAGGAGCTGCTCGCCCTTCTGTGCGGTACCGAGTCTGGCAGCGCCGAACACGCCACTCGGAGAGAAGTCGGAGACGTGGTGGGCGATGTAGGCCGGCCGGGAGGCCAGAAAATCCATAGTAAAAAAGGGGGTTTTCCACTTCGGCATGTGAGTCACCGCCCTGTCCATCTGGACCTGGTCCGGGGCCTCAGCCAACATGGCCGACGTCTCGAACTCACCGGCATGGGCCATGCCGCCCATAGGAGACTCCCGGATCCTCCGGATGTCGTCCGGGATGAAGTGCCAGTAGTTGCCGGTTGCGGCGATGACACTGCCGTCGGTCGCGTCGCGCACATTGCGGGCTACCAGTTGGAGTGGTGAGAGATTATGACCGTGACCGTTCAGAAAGAAGAGCTTCTTAAAGCCGTGGCGGACGAAACAGAGGGCGATCTCCGAAAGGGTACGAACGAAAGTCTCCTGCTGCAGGCTCAGTGACCCAGGAAAGTCCATATGGTGATTCGAGCAGCCCGCCCAGAAGGCAGGGGTGACCAGGACGTTGGCGGTGGCCTTCTCTGCAGCCCGCCTGGCAACGGCTTCGGCCAGGACCGTGTCTGTCTTCAGCGACAGGTGTGGGCCATGCTGCTCGATGGCGGCGACCGGTATCACAATGACGCTACCATCCTTGTCGAGCAGCTCCACCTCGGGCGATGTGAGTCGTGCATACTCCACTCTGATTCCTCCCTCTGTTGACGGTCTAGCGCGCTGTAGGAACGGTTGTTCTCCCCTTGGCCGCCTCGAGCAGTGACACTGCAACGGCAACCGCCTCCACAGCCTCATCTGGACGGATCCTCAACTCGTCGGTCCCCTTTACCCCAGCCAGGAAGTTTTCAACCTCCTCCCGCAGAGCACCACCCAGCCGACCGTACATATCGGGCACGATGTGGGTGTCTGGCCTCCGAGCGCTCGTCCCGGAGTAGATCTCCAGACCCGAGTAGAGGCCGTCGATGAAAATCACCCCGTCAGTACCGACAACCTCCAGCTTCCAGTCGGAGGTGGGCATCGTGTCAGGCAGGATCCAGGCGTGTTCCATCAGTGCGAACTGACCGGAATCGAAGTGCAGATTTCCAACCAGAACATCATATACGCCTAGGTCCTTGAGTCGATTGGAGGCCGCGGCGGCGTACACGGAGGTACAGGGACTGCCGATGAGCCATAGCGCGACATCGATATCATGAATCCCTACGAAGAAGACCGACTCAGTGCGGCCCTTGAGTCGGTAGGGGGAGGCGATCAGGTCGTTCCGACGGGCGTTGAGGTAGACCACCTCGCCGATCAGCCCCGAGTGGACTGCGTCGTGGGCCTGGACGTAGCGGGGATCGAACCTCAGGGTGTGCCCCACCAACAGCTTCACCCCGGCCCGCTCGGCCGCCCGGACGATCGCCCTGGCCTCCTCCAGCGAGGTTGCGAGAGGCTTCTCGATCAGCAGGTGCACCCCCCCGGAAGCTAGTTTCTCAGCCGCCTCGCGGTGCAGGTGATCGGGCGTTGCGACAACGGCCGCATCGAGTTCTTCTAGCGCATCAAGAAGCTCGTCGACGGTGTTAAAAGCGGGGACCCGGTACGCTTCGCTTAAATCCCTGGCAACTTCGTCGTCGACATCGACCAGTGCGACCAGATCGGCCTCCTCAAGATCGGCGAGGATCCGAAGGTAGCGGCGTCCCATGTGGCCGCCCGCCCCTACTACAGCTGTTCGAACTCTCATCTCCCCCCCTACAGCAGGTGCCAAAGCAGCACCGCAGTTTCCCACTCGAGTGCCTGGATAGCCAGAATTACCCCGAGGTCGCTCACTATCCGCTGCCCTATCGGCGGGGATTGAGCCTGTCCTGGAGGCTATCGCCCAACAGGTTGGCGCTCAGCACCGTGATCAGCAGGGCGAGGCCGGGCCAAGTCACCAACCACGGCGTGACCAGCATGTAGTTGCGTCCATCGGAGAGCATAGCTCCCCAAGAGGGGTCGGGGGGCTGGATACCGACGCCGATGAAGCTGAGTCCGGCCTCGGCATAGACGATCGTCGAGATCTGCAACGGCACCATCACCGCGAACAGTGGAAAGACGTTGGGTAGAAGGTGCCTGAAGATGATGCGCAGGTCCCTAGCCCCCAGCGCCCGCGGAGCGATGACGTATTCCTCGTGCTTTAGAGCGATGGTTCCCCCTCGCACGATCTTTGCGAAGTGAGGCCAGCCCACGAAGGTGAACACGCCGATGAGGCTGGCTGGACCCGGTTCCGTCGCAGCCACCAGCAGCAGGGCCAGGATGACCATGGGGAACGCCATAATCGCCTCGGCGACACGCATGATGACCGCATCGAGCCGGCCCTCGAAATAGCCGCTGAGGAGGCCGATGACCATACCCACACTGCCAGCAAGCAGGACCGAACTCCAGGCGATGATCAGCGTCGCCCTCCCACCATGCATGAGCCGAGCGAGGGTGTCCCGCGCAAGCTGATCGGTGCCTAGGGGAAATCGCCAACTCGAGCCGTCGAAGGGCACAGGCTTGAGCAAGAAGGCCCCAGAATGAATCTTGAGCGGATCCATGGCGAAGATGAGCGGGACGAGAAACACCACCAGTGTGAGGCCAAAGACGCCTACCAGGCCAACTAGTAGCGGCAGGCTGAAGGGGTGACGGGAGCTAGCCATAGCGGATCCGGGGATCGAGCAACCCATAGGAGAGGTCGATGAAGAAATTGGTCACTAGGAAGAAGGCGGAGAGGATCAGGACCGACCCTTCGACCAGCGGATAGTCCCGAGTCCGCACCGCCTCTACCGTCAGGCTCCCCAGACCGGGCCAGGCGAATACGGTCTCAATAATCACGGTGCCACCCAGCAGCCAGCCGAGGCGAAGGCCGAGATCGGTGATCAGAGGGATGAGGGTAACGCGGAAGGCGTGCTTGGTCACCACCACCACCTCCGAAAGCCCCTTGCTCCGCGCAGTCCGCACGAAATCCGAATCGAGCACCTCCACAATCCCCCCGCGCACAAACCTCACCACCCGGGCAAGGAAGGGAATTCCTAGACTTACAGCGGGAAGGATCAGGTGGCTGGGGCCACCCGCCCCGAAAGCCGGGAACCAGCGCAGTCGTATCGAGAAGAACATAATCAGCAGAATGGCCAGCCAGAAGTTGGCGACCGCCTGGACGGAGTAGGTGACCATCCTGATCACCGTGTCGAGGAACGATCCAGGGACGGCAGCGGATAGGAGGCCGAGCGGGACCCCCAGCAGGACGACGCCCACCATGGTGGTCAGCGCCAGTGTTACGGTCGGCAGGATCCTCCTGGAGATTCGGTCCATGACGGGCCGTCCATCGAATAGCGACTCACCCAGGTCGGCGGTGAACAGGCCCTGCAGGAACTCTGCGTACTGAACGTAGAGCGGCCTGTCGAGGCCCATCAACTCCCTCAGGCTCTGGTATTGGTGCGGTGACCCCACGTCGCCGAGAAAAATCTGGGCAGGGTCCCCGGGCGTCAACCTGATCGCCAGGAAGACCATGGTCGCCATGATCAGTAGCGTCACCAGCATCTGAAGGAAACGGTTCAGGATAAAGGGCATCGAAAGAGTATTCAGAGAAGGGGTGGAGGGTGTGGGCCAGCCCACACCCTCCCTGGTACGTCAGTTCCCCAGCGTGGCCTGGCGCAGGTCCCACCACATCTGGGAGGATCTGGGGGTGAAACCCTGGACATCGCTGTGGACAGCGTAGAGGTCGAAAGGCTGCACTACAGGCAGGCGAGTGGGGTTCTCCCACAGGATCTCCTGGAGTCGCTGGTAAGCATCGATCCGGTCTTGCGGATCGGTCGAGAAGCGCCCCTTCTCGACGAGCGAAACCACCTCCGGTCCGAACTCATAGGTGTCGGTGGCCTCGCGGTTGCGGGCGTTGGGGTGGAAGTTCGCCCACACGTAGAAGTCGGGATCGAGGGTGTAGGTCGCCCAGCCGTTGTAGTACATGTCGAAGTTGCGACCGTTAATGATGGGGCCCCCGACCCCCCAGTCTGCGGCCACCCGGATGTTCAGTTTGATACCCACGTCGGCCAACTGCTGGGTGATGGCCACCACTGCGTCGGCGATCTGCAGCTCACCACCCGCCGTGTACCAGATCTCCGCCTCGAAGCCGTCGGGGTAACCGGCCTCCGCGAGGAGGAAACGGGCCTGGTCGGGATCGTAGACCTTCGCCGGGAGATTGGGGTGCGCCGCGAACACGTTGGGCGAGTAGATGCTAGAGGGCATCTCCGCCTGCCCCTGGAAGATATCGCGAATGAGCGCCTCGCGGTCGATGGCCAAGTCGATCGCCTGGAGGACCCGGGGATCACCCCCCACCGGTGGCCGGGCGTCACCACCCAGGGAGATGTGCTGCGTGATCGGACTCGGCACTCGGGCGATGTCGACATCCGGCGTCGCGTTGAGAACCGAGACTAGCTGGACCGGGACGCCGAAGGCGATGTGAATGTCACCACTCAGGACGCCCGCGATCCGGGTCGCATCCTCAATGATCGGACGGAACACCACCCTCTCCACTCCCGGGGCATCACCCCAGAAGTCCGGGTTCGCCTCGACGACCAACTCCTCACCGGGCGACCAACTGACGAAGCGGAACGGCCCGGTCCCGTTGGGCTGGGTGGTGTTCACCTCAGGGTCGAAGTTCGGGGGCAACATCGCCCCGAGCGTCAGGTGGGCCATCAGCGGCCCGAACGGCCGCGCAGTCACGATCCGAACCTGGAAGTCGTCGATGATCTGGACTTCGGTGATGCCCTCCCACAGGAAGCCCTGGGCGGTCCGTTGATTCGGGTCGAGTAGCTTCTCGATAGTGAACTTCACCGACTCGGCAGTGAATGGCGTCCCATCGTGGAAGGCCACACCCTGGCGCAGGTCAAGCTCCAAGGTAAGGTCGTCGATCTGGCGCCAAGCGGTCGCCAGTCCGGGCTGGAAGCTCCCGTCGCTGCCGCGCATAATCAGCGGGTCGAACAGCAGGACTCGAGCGATGCCGAGCGTCGACCGACGGGTGCTCGAGGTGACGTCGAGCGTGGCGAAGCCCTCGTGGTGAGCGACAACCAACGTTCCGCTGCCCTGCGACATCCCAGTACTGATGAGCAAGAATGGAACGAGGAGCGCCACCACTAGGGTGGCACAGGCGAGAAGCCTGCTGCAGTGAGCGCATCCTGTCTGGTTTCTCATAAGCGTATCCGGTCCCCTTTCGACTACCAGAACTCCATGTTGCGAACCTGTTTGGTTAAAGAGCTTGTCGTACCTGGCGTTTCGTCTCTCACCTCCTCACAGTTCGTTGTCACTAAGCTGCGGGCAGGGCTGGCTCACGGCGGCGTCAACTGGCCCCCGGCAGTCGCTCCCGAAAGAGCGTCCTCCAGGTCAATGAAATTTGCCACTAGGAGGACGGGTTCGCCCGCCCAGACGATAGGTTTGGTCCGGATGCCGGTCACGAGTCCTGAGTGGGGAGCAACCACCTCCTGGTTCACTCGACCGTAGACGTCACAGATGGTGCCGATGACTTGGCCCTCCTCCACGAGCTCCCCAGTCCTGACAAGCGGTCTCGAGATTCCCCCCTCAGTTGCGTAGACGTAGGTCTCAGTGTCAATGCATCTGCGATTCTCGGGAAGCCCTTCGATCACACCGGGTATCATATCCAGGTAGCACATCACGTTGCGGATGCCGGTTCTAAGTACGGTGACATCCTCCTCATCGGCGCGCCCCTGTCCGGTAGTTTCGACCACGGCCACTTGCACTCCTTGCTCGATACAGCAGGCAGAAAACTTCGACCAAGGTGACACCCGCCACAGCGTCTCCATGGGGAACATCTCGGCCAAGGCCAGCGACTTCCTTCCGAGCTCACCGGAGGCCCCGACGAAACCGGTGATCCAGTGCGAGGTCCCCCTGGTGCCCCCGGAGTGAAAATCGATCACGGCATCGACGTGAGGAATGATCTCGCTAACGACCGTGTAGGCGAGGCGCTCGGTGACCGTACCATCCGCTCTTCCAGGGAAGGTGCGCGCCAGATTCTTCTTGTCTACCGGCGTCTCCCTGACACCGGAGACGTCCAGAGACGACTTGCCCGCGAAGGCTAGAACGTTCAGCACCGGGATTCCTATCAGGGTTCCAGCCAGCGCCTGGGGATCGATCTCGGCCACAATGTCGAGGATGGCCAAGGTCCCCTCTGGCTCGTCACCGTGGGTCCCCGAATTCAGGCACAGGACCGGCCCCGGGCGAGCCCCGTGGAGGATCACCATGGGGATGCCTAGGGGCGCCCCGTCTGGCCGCCGGGCAAAGGGAAGCTCTCCGTCGAGGCGCCGACCGGGGGGAACCTCCAGGGATCCGAGGTGGAAGGGTTCGCGTGCCACGCTATAACCTCCTCAGGCAGCCAAGTCGTCCAGAAGCCGGTTCAGCTGCTCGATATCCGGATCGATCCGGGGGACCCTCGCCACTCCGCTCTCGAGGTGGCTGAAGGTCAGGCTCCAGCGTAGGCCGGTCGCCGTCCCGACACAAACCACGGTCTCCTCTTCATCCCACTCGCCCCCCGCTGCATCCTTGAGAGCAGCAGCCACCGAAACCGCCGCCGAGGGGGCGAGACAGAGCCCGTCACGCCCCAGCCTTACGAGGGCTTCGGTGATCTCTCCATCCTCAACGGCGATAGCCCCCCCCTTCGATTCCCGGACGGCCCAGATGCCGTGATCTCCCGACTGGGTGTGCCGAATCGAGATGGCCAGGGAGTCCACGCTAGGCACCTCCGGCGCATGCTGGAGGTCCTCTTCGACAGCCCGGACGATCGAGGCGCCACCGGCTTGGCAGGCGTACATGCGGGGTGCACGGTCGATAGCTCCTAACTCGAGTAGCTCCCGAAAACCCTTCCAAACTCCGTAGATAGAGTCCCCGCCTCCAACGGGAACGAACACCCGGTCCGGAGCTGAACCGAGCTGCTCGACGATTTCGAAAGCGATAGTCTTGTACCCCTCGAGGCCGAACGGGTTAGCGAAGGGGCGAGGAAAGTTGCGACTGGACACATACCAACCGTGGTTTCTGACCAGTTCGTCCACCAGTGCCAGGGCCGCACCATCGTAACTGGACAGCACCACCGGTTGGACACCGCGGAGCATCAACTCCGTCAGGGTCCGGGTCTCTACGTAGGGCGGGGTGAATACGACAGACATCATACCCGCGACCTGGGCATAGGTGCCGAGCGAAACCCCCTGGTTCCCCGATGAGGAGACAGTGGCGCGGGTGAAACCCAAGTGCAGGCCCATGCTTATGGCCACGGCGTTCAACCGGTCTTTGAAAGAGCCCGTTGGGTTGCTGGCCTCGTGTTTGACAAAGGCACGGGCAACACCCAGAATCTCCGTAATACCCTGCATGGGAACCAGGGGGGTATCCCCCTCTCCGAGGGTGACTTGGCGGTCACCTACCGGCGGGAGCAGAGGGGACCAGCGCCACAGCGACGGTGGACGGGCCGCCCGCGCCGCCGTCATGATCCCCTGCCCATCGAGGGATCCCAGTTCGTAGCGGACCTCAAGGGAGCTAACCTCACCCTTCTCGGCACAGCACGGACAGCCGTACAGCAATGGCTGGAAATCGAAGGTTTCATTGCAACCTTTACACTCCAGCCAGGAAACTACAGCCTCCATCCCTAACAACTCTCCTCTCAACTCCCCCACCGTCCAAGGGTGTTGACGCCTTAGAGTGTTACGCGCTTGAGTGTTACGCCCTAGAGTATATCTAGTGTACACCAAATTCTAGAGGCTTAGGTAGCATCGAGATGATCCCTACAACAACACGCAAGTGATAAGGTGGCCACGAGGCTCGCCCGACGTAGACACAGATGGTGTCGGAAAGCCTACGGAAAGTTTATTTTGGTGAGGATCCAAGAGATGTTAAGTGATGTCCTGTGCCCCCTGATTGGTGTCGACACCGACCTGCACGCCTCGATGGGCCGGGTTGTTGGAGAGAGTGTATGTCCCTAGCTGGGAAGGTCGCCATCGTTACCGGCGCGGCCAGCGGCATCGGCCGCGCCGTCGGCACGGAGTTAGCCTCCAGGGGTGCGGCAATAGCCCTGGTAGACCACGAAGCCGAGGCTCTAGACGGCACCCTGTCCGATCACCGGGCCCAGGACTTCGAGGTCGAACCCTTCTGCGCGAATGCGGTGGCAAGAGCCACTGCGGAGCGGGTCGTCGCATCGGCCCGGAGCCGCTGGAACCGGATCGACATCCTCATCAACAACGTGGGAGGCTCCCCGGGTGAGCGGCGCCCCCTAGAGGAGACTCACGATGAGGATTGGGAACGAAACCTCGAACTCAACCTTACCTCCACCTTTCACTGGTGCCGCGCTGTCGTGGCGACGATGAAAGAGCAGGGCACCGGCAGCATTGTCAACATCTCCTCCCAAACCGCCCTGACCGGCACCCACCACCTCATCCCCGGCTACCCGGCAGCCAAGGCTGGTGTCCTCGGCCTGACCCGTCAACTCGCCCGCGAACTAGGACCGAGCGGCATCCGCGTCAACGCCATTGCCCCAGGGCTCATCCTCAGCGGTCCCAAAGTCCAGGCCGATTGGGACTCACGTCCTCAGAATCGGCGCGACGCGGAACTCGCCAGCATCCCCCTAGGCAGACTAGGCACCCCGGAAGACGTGGCGAAGGTGGTGGCTTTTCTGGCCTCAGCCGACGCAGGCTATGTCACGGGGCAGGTCGTTTTCGTGAGCGGCGGACAGTATTTTGGTTAGATCCAGGGAGACAGGTCGTAGTGTGAGACCATCTCGTTCCCTCACCCGGATAAGCGGGCGAGTGAAGCCACTCTCAAGCACTCCAACCGTGATCAGTTGAGAGTGGATCTGTCTGAACCCGTAGGTCCTTTGGACCTTGAGGTTACGTTGCTGACCTAGGCTAGACTTTCAAGTGGGGGTCGGTCTCTCTTCGTTACCTGGTGCATCCTATACCAGGTCTGGTCCCCCCCTCAGAGGCAGAGAATCTCATGTTAATCGACCTCCCGACCGACATCTATCCCTCCCTTCAGTGGAAGGCGGTAGCATGGACGGCTTGAAGGCACCTACTCTCCTGATCCTGACGTGCTGGACGCTCTTCTCGGCCTCGTCACAGGCACAGGATCTGGTCGACCAGATGCGTAACCTGCTTGAGCAGGGGTACTACAACTCGGCAGCCCAGCTCAACGGTCCCGACCTTGTCAATCGCTTTCCTGATGATCCCCAGGCTCGCTACCTGTACGCTTACGCGCTGTATCTCACGGGGCGCACCTCCGAGGCGCGCGTCCAACTCGATCTGGCATCCACTCTGCAGGAACAGGCCGATCCCGTACACACCCACCTTAATGGTCTGCTGAAGGCCGCAGAAGGGGATCCCGACACCGCCCTCACACTCCTCCGAGAAGCCTTCCAGGCAACCCAGGCGTATCCTTACGCCATGGACTGGGGCCGCGTCGCCTGGCAGGTTGGTGCCTATGAGGAGGCGCTCGAGGCCTACGAGGCGGCGGCCACCACCGAGGGCGGGCGGGTCGAACCGTGGCCCCACCTCAATCGAGGTCGCTTGTTGGCCTTCCAGAGCAGATACGAGGAGGTAATCAAGGCCCTCAATACCGCAATTGCGGTGTTCGAGGCCAACGACCCGGGCAACCCTCGCCCCTCACCCGCCTACGTCGAAGCATACTTCCGACTAGGGGAGGTCTACGAAGCTCTCAGGGACCTCGACCAGGCAGAGATCTACTACCGCTCCGCGCACTTTGCGGATCCCACCTATGGACCCGCCCTCGACGCGCTCGAACGACTGGGGTTCGAATTCGAGTGAGGCCCGGTCAGGTTCCAACGAGCCGTCTTCGCTCACTGGCGAGCCACGACCCTGCCCGAACGGCACCCTGATGGTAGCGTATCAGATCCTGCTGTTTAGGAAGTCAAAAGCCATGCGGGACCAGCCCTCGAGCTGCTCCCTTTGATGGCCTACCACCTCCCAATCCGTGAGCATCCCCGACAGCTTGTCGGCCTCTCGGACATACACCTCGCCGGGAGTGCGAACCCGGTACAGGAGGCCGGTGTGCACCCGGCTAACGGGATCATCCCGACTGTGGATCAGACCTACTGCCTCAGCAACGTAGGCACCAATCACCAGCTCCTCCTGCAGTTCACGGGCCAACCCCCCCTCGAGCAAATCCCGGGCATTAGCGTGCCTGATGGGATTCACATGCCCTCCCAGACCGATCGACAGCCTGTTATGGAGGCGCGCTTCAGACCCACCCTGCAGGCGCTCTACCAGGAGCACGCGGCGTCCGTTTGTCACTACCGCATAGGGGATGATCTGCCGCCACCGCTCATCGGTCTCGACCTTGCTGCGGGACAGGAATTCGCCTGCCTCGAGCAGTAACTGATAGAGAGGTGGCGACAGGGGAAGCACGGACTCACTCGGTTCAGGAAAGGCAGCGGTAGCGACGCAGTACACCCTCTCCACCACGACCACACGCTCCTCTAGTCTGGATTGGACTGTGCTGATGGCCTATCCCTGAAGCGGTTGAAGGCCTCCTTACTTCCTGGAACTCGTCACGAGAGCGATATCTGACTGATTGGCGAGACCCGCCCAGATTCCATACGACGCCATAAACCGTATGACCGACGGGGTGGCGCGGTTACCCCCTTCGTTCTCACCCGTCCAGTTGCTGAGGAGCAGGAGCAGTTCGCAGCCGAGCTTCCCTCTCGGTGGAGATAGCGGAAACACCGATCGGTATTGCAATCACCCCGGCCTTGCCAAAGGCACAACCCGAGCACCATCGCTCAGGTCCCGCCGATGGTCATAGGCCCTCTCTCCTGGAAGCGGACCGACCGCAGCGCCGTCGAAACCGTCGCCATCAGTTCACCATCCTGGTCCGGCGCGACTGGAAGTCCTGGAGAACGTAACGACCTATGGTGTGCGGGGTGGTGAAGTAGGCTTTGCCCTTGGTCATCGCAGAGACCCGCTGCACAAAGACAATAAGCTCCGGGGCACGGGCCAACATGAAGGTATTGATCTGAATGCCCTGCCGACGACAGTTGCCCACCTCTCGCAAGGTTTCACCTAATACTACTGGGTCGAGGCCGTAGGAGTTTTTGTAGACTCGTCCGTTCGGCAGGGTGATAGCTGAGGGTTTGCCGTCGGTAATCATTACGATCTGCTTCATATCCTTGTTCTGCCGTTTGAGGATCTTCTGTGCCAACCTTAGCCCCTCGGCCGTATTGGTGTGGTACGGCCCCACCTGTGCTTGGGCCAGTCGCGCAAGGGGAATCTCCTCAGCCGAGTTGTGGAACAGGATGTACTTGATCTCATCCCCACGGTACTGGGTCCGAATCAGATGGGCTAGCGCCAGCGCCACCTGCTTAGCAGGGGTAAAACGGTCCTCCCCATAAAGGATCATCGAGTGTGAACAGTCGAGCATGACCACCGTCGCAGCCGAGGAATTATACTCTGCTTGATGGACCTGGAGATCGCCATATTCAAACTGGAGCCAACCCCCCTCTCCTCCTCGCCTAGCGACGTTCTTGAAGGTCTCTGGAAGATCCAGGTTCATGATGTCACCGAACTCGTAGGGCTTGGACTCGGCGACCGCCTCGACACCGGTGGTCTGGAACCGGGTCTCATGCGATCCCAGACTCGACTTGCCCGCTCCCCCAAGGATCTCACGAAGGGTACGGTAGCCGAGGAAATCGATGGCCTTGTTGGTGAGTTCGAATCTAACCTCTCCCGGACCACGATCAGGGCTTGACACCCCACCCGGGTCTCCTTCCTGGCTTAGGCTCTCTTCCCCCTCGAACCTGAGGTATCCCTCGCTCTCAAGGCGCTGGGCGAGATCCCGAACCAGCTCACCGAACTGCGAAGCCATCCAATCCTCAGCGTTCATCGCCTCCTCAATCAACTCCTCAGGAACAAGGTCATTGTTAATGAGGGCCTCGGCAATAGCATGGTGGAGATCCTGCATGGACTGCTGGTAATTGGGATCGGGGTCCCAGGGATTCCGATAGAATCCGGACTCCAGCAATCTATCCTGGATCATCTTCATAAGGTCAGCCATATCAAGGTCATCGAGCGTCGCCTCGTACCTTGAGTAGCGAATGGTCGGCACGCCACACCCCCTTAGTAAAGCTAATGAGGCTCAGTCAGCGGGATCAGTTCCAACGCCTCTGGCCCGACACCCGAGAGGCTTCTGGCTCCGCTGCACAATATCCACGCTCCTCGCTCCGTGCAACCTGCTTCCTAGCATAGAGCCCCTCGAGCACGAATTCGGCTGCGGCCGCTAGGTCGTCCCGCCCTGGACTCTCAGCTAGATGGTGAGCAGCGCCGATCAAGCCCGGGACCTGAGCGAACAACTCGGGAAGCTCATCGGCTCGCATGGTATCTGGAATCTTCAAGGCGTTGTCGTCCTCGAAGAAGCCGACAACCTCTGCGGTGTCGATGTCCACGCTGCGACGGGTGAACACCTGCCCTATGGCGCGGCGCACGATCTCGCGCGCGACCGCCTCCCCGCCCTTAAGTTCGCCCTCGTACTCCAACTCGAGCTTGCCCGTAACCGCAGAGAGCGCCGCATATAGGTCGGAGGTCCTAGCCACCGGGACCTTCTCCCTCAGAATGTAGGCGCGCTGCTCAGCGTTCGAGATCACGTTCTCTAACAGGCTGATCGGTAGACGCTGCGAGACGCCGGAATGCTTATCCACGCGCGAGTCGCTGCGAGCCTGGAAAGCCACCTCCTCAATTATCTCCGCGACATACTCGGGCACCTTGACCTCGGAATCACGCTGGACCCACGCCTCCTGCCGGGTGATCGCCATCCCCTCCTCGACCGTGTTCGGATAGTGGGTTCGAATCTCACTGCCGACTCGGTCCTTGAGCGGGGTGATGATCTTGCCGCGGGCGGTATAGTCCTCGGGATTGGCAGAGAAGACCAGCATCACATCGAGCGAAAGCCGGATGGGATAGCCCTTGATCTGGACATCCCCCTCTTGCATGATGTTAAACAGCGCCACCTGAACCTTCCCGGACAGGTCGGGCAGTTCGTTCATCGCGAAGATTCCTCGGTTCGCCCGGGGAAGAAGCCCGTAGTGGACACCGCGAGAATCCCCTAGCCGGATCCCTAGCTTCGCCGCCTTGATCGGGTCGATATCCCCAATAATGTCGGCCACCGTAACGTCCGGCGTGGCAAGCTTCTCGATATAGCGTGCCTCGCGAGGCAACCACTCTATAGGGGTGGCATCTCCCCCCTGCTGGAGCATCTGCCTCCCTTCGACACTCACAGGGTAGAAGGGGTCGTCATTGATCTCACTGCCCCGAATGACGGGTACCTCCTCGTGGAGCAGCTCGGTGAGCTGGCGGAGGATCCGAGTCTTCGCCTGTCCACGAAGGCCCAACAGGATGAAGTTGTGCCGACTCAGGACCGCGTTAACGATCTGGGGGGTTACCGTCCGGTTATATCCGACGATACCTGGGAACACGGAGCCCCCCGCCTTTAGCTTCCGAATCAGGTTCTCGCGAAGCTCTTCCTTGACACTCTGGCCTGCGCGCTGGACCCACTCGGTAGCGCGCAACTCGCCCAAGGTGGTTGGCTTCACTTCGACCTACACGGCACAGCTGGGATAGCTAGCCTGCTCATGCCGTATGCTAGCACTCCCGCTTCTAAGGACTATGTGTCTGAAAGCCCCAGCAATGGCGGAAACCCTTCCCCGGCCTTCCATCCCTGACAATCATGATCCACAGGAAAAGGGGAGCGTATTGGGAGCACAGCGCTATCAAGAGGAGGAGATGGTAGAGGGATCGCTCCCTCATCTAGTCTCGCCCTCAAGTGAAATCAACCCGATTTAACCCCCATTATTAGTTTACGGGCTTGGTATCGTTGGTCATGGCCACCATCGAGCGGGCCGAGATTCTCAGTATCGGCACCGAACTGCTGCTCGGAGAGATCATTGACACCAACAGTGCCTACCTGGCCGCCAGTCTAGCCGAGCACGGCGTGGATGTCCTCTGGTCGCAACGGGTAGGCGACAACCGCTCTCGCATTGAGGCTGCGCTCGAGCGCGCGCTCGAGCGCAGCGATCTGTTGGTCCTAACCGGCGGCCTCGGGCCAACCGAAGACGACATGACCCGCGAGTCGATCGCCAGCGTTCTGGGGGAAACCCCGGGTATCGATGGAGAGCTGGAACGCTGGCTCCGAGACCGATTTTCCCGATTCGCCCGACACATGCCTGAGACAAATCTCAAACAGGCCTGGCTAATCCCCTCGGCTAAAGCACTAGCGAACCCTCGGGGGACGGCACCGGGGTGGTTAGTATGCACATCGCGCAACGGTTCCCCGAGGGTTCTCGTCGCCCTTCCAGGCCCGCCCCAAGAGCTGGAATACATGTGGCAGAACGAGGTATTGCCGAGGCTCAAGTTCCCTGCGGCGCGCCTCTATGCTAGGATCTTCAAAACTCACGGGGTCGGCGAGTCGGCTATAGCCGAGCGGCTGGCTTCACTGACAGCTGGAGCCAACCCGAGTGTTGCCACCTACGCCCGCCGTGATGGCGTCCACGTGCGTGTAGCTGCCAAGGCAGAAACGATCGAGGAGGCCAGGCGGATAGCAAAAGCCGCAGAGCGCACGGTAGGGCATCAACTCGCCGACACCGTCTGGGGGTATGACAACGACGAACTCCCAGATCTCGTTATCAGGGCTCTGGAAGTGCGAAATCTACGGCTGGCGGTTGCCGAATGGGCTACGGGAGGGCGACTCAGCGGCACCCTCGCAAACGAGTGGAGGGTCACAGGAAGATTTGAGGGGGGGGTGGCCGCATGGTCGTTCGAAGCGATGCGCATCCTCGGCATCCCGAGAAGTACCATGGAGCAGGGCGACCCGGAAAGCGTCGTTGCCTCTCTAGCCGAGGGGGTCCGAAACCTGTTCGCAACCGATCTCGGGCTTGCAACCTACAGCGCGGCAAGCCCGAGCAGCAAGAACGAGGGGAGCGAGGCCGTGGCCTTCGTAGCGGTGGTGGATGGCGACGGTACCAACATTCGTCGATGCTCCCTCCCCTCTCAGGGTCGAACTTGGCAGCAGGAACGCTTGACCTTTGAAGCCCTGGTCTTCCTTTGGTCCCACTTGCACTGACCGGAAGCGGAGCGTGACATGAACGAACAGCGAAAGAGGTCTCTCGATGCGACCATCCTGCAGATCGAGAAGCAGTATGGCAAAGGGGCGATCATGAGACTTGGAACTGAGCAGGCCCCCTTGGGAGCCGGCGTGATCAGCACCGGTAGCTTAAGCATCGACCTGGCCCTGGGCGTGCTCGGCGTGCCCCGAGGCCGCGTTGTCGAGATCTATGGACCCGAGAGTGGTGGCAAGACCACCCTGAGCCTTCACATCATCGCCGAAGCCCAGGGCCGGGGCGGCATCGCCGCCTTCGTCGACGCCGAACATGCCCTGGACCCCGGCTACGCCGGTGCCCTGGGCGTCGACACTCAGAACCTGCTCGTCAGCCAGCCCGACAGCGGCGAGCAAGCTCTGGAGATCACCGAACTCCTGGTCCGTAGCGGCGCTGTCGATGTCGTTGTTATCGACAGCGTTGCAGCCCTGGTGCCACGGGTCGAGATCGAAGGGGAGATGGGCGACAGTCATGTCGGACTGCAAGCGAGATTGATGAGCCAGGCCTTGCGCAAACTGACCAGCGTACTCGCGAAGAGCCAAACCACTGCGATCTTCATCAACCAACTTCGCGAGAAGATCGGGGTACTCTATGGCAACCCCGAGACCACTCCGGGCGGCAGGGCGCTCAAGTTCTACGCCAGTGTCCGGATGGAGGTCAGGCGGATAGGGGATATCAAGCGCCATCAGGAGAAGGTCGGAAACCGGGTGAGAGTCAAGATCACTAAGAACAAGGTGGCACCCCCGTTCCGAGAGACGGAAGTCGAGATCATGTTTGGTCGTGGTATCGACAAGCAGAGCGACCTGATCGGTATCGCGACCGATCTGGGGGTAATCGAGAAGAGTGGCAGCTGGTATAGCATCGATGGGGAGCGGCTCGCTCAAGGGAGAGAGAAGACCGCTCTAGCCTTAGAGCAAGATCCGCAACTTAAGGAGGGCATCAAGCAGAGGGTGCTCAGCATCGTCCGGGGAGATCCGGACCACGACAGCCCCGATAACACCGGGTCCACCACCGCTGCTGGGGGCAACGGTATCAACAAACAGGGTGGGAGTCTTGCCCCGGCACCAGATGACCTTCGCGGATAGGTATGGGGTTCGGCCACCTCGAATTGCAGGAACTGCTGGTCTATGCTCTCTGCGGGAGCGTCCCCGATACCTTTCTGACTCGGTTGCTCGAGTGCCGGGACCGGTGGGATCACGAGTTCGTCCGAAGACTCGATGAGTTGGCATATGAGTTCAGATCCGATCTGGCGGTTTGGGAGATTGCGGTGACCCCCGAGGGGAAGTTGCACGAGCGGCGCTTCCCCCTCGTTTCCCCCTTGGATCCGGGGTAGCCCCACTCGCGTTCTTTGGACGCCACGAGCAACCGCACTTCAGCCCCCGAGCGGGGGCTTTTTTAATCTGGTCGCCACTCGTAATATAGTTATGAAAGTGACCTTGCACAACAATTCATCCACTTCAACCTCAGTTAAGATGGGCGGCGGTTGTTCAAAGTGATCTGCACTCGGTATGGACTGCATTCGGAAACCTGCTTGGGGAGTGCTTGAGCATGGATATGAAGATCGAGACCCTGCCCCACCCTGACCAAGACCGTGAGCGGGGTCCGATCATCAACGACTTCTCACTGGTTGTGGCCACCGCCAACGGAACGGGAAGTCAGACTGCCAACTTGGCATTATTGAGGTCTATTTTTAAGCTGGGCATCCCCGTGCACGGCAAGAATATCTTTCCGTCGAACATCCAGGGTCTTCCCACCTGGTACCACATTCGCGTAAGCCACGAGGGATACGTGGCGCGTCGCCCATCGGAGATTCTGATCGCTTACAATCCCGCCACACTCCTTGAGGATGTTGCGGAGTTACCGCCGGGAGGGGTCTGCGTCTACAATGAGGATCTCGGTTTCGTGCCCGAGCGGGACGATCTCTGCTACTATGCCCTGCCAGTTAAGGAGTTGATTGCGACCTCCGAAATCAAGGGCAAACTTCGAGACTACATCGCCAACATGACCTTCGTGGGCGCCCTAGCCTACCTACTCGAGATTCCGCTCGTGGCGATCGAGGAGTCGCTCTCCTACCACTTCAGGCACCGCCAGAAACTTGTCGATTCGAATATGGAGGTGGTGCGTAGCACCTACAACTGGTCTGTGGAGAATCTCTCCAAGGTCGACCCATATCGGATTGAACCTATGGACAAGACGAAAGATCTCATCCTAATGACGGGTAATGAGGCAGGGGCGTTGGGTGCCATCTTCGGCGGTGTATCCTTCGTTGCCTGGTATCCTATCACTCCCTCAACGAGTTTCGTCGACGCCCTGCGCGAGTTCCTTCCCGAGCTACGCATAGATGACCAGGGCAAGGCTACCTACTCCGTGATTCAGGCTGAGGACGAGCTAGCAGCCATCGGCATGGTACTGGGTGCTGGATGGGCCGGTGCCCGAGCGCTTACCGCCACGAGCGGTCCGGGGATCTCGCTCATGAGCGAGTTCGCTGGTCTCGGGTACTTTGCGGAAGTGCCTGCGGTGATCTGGGACATCCAGCGGGTCGGACCCTCGACGGGGCTGCCCACGCGAACAAGTCAGGGTGACGTGACCTTCGTGTACTACCTAGGTCATGGTGATACCTGTAATGTGATCCTGTTCCCCTCCTCCATTGAGGAGTGTTTCGAATTCGGGTACACCTCGCACGACCTTGCCGAGGTCCTCCAGACCCCCGTGTTCGTGCTCTCGGATCTCGATATGGGTATGAACAACTGGATGGGCAAGCCTTTCCGCTATCCAGAGGGGCCGCTGCAGAGGGGTAAGGTGCTGAGTGCTGAGGAGGTCGGCAGTGATCCCTTTGTTCGCTATAGGGATGTCGATGGAGATGGGATCGGGTACCGAACGTTGCCTGGGAACACGAACCCGCTAGGTGCCTACTTAACCCGTGGCACGGGTCATGATGAGAATGCCAACTACAGTGAGCGTGCTGAGGATTGGGCCGAGAACTCCGAACGGCTGGCTCGCAAGTTCGACACCGCCCGAGAGTTGGTTCCGGGACCGGAGATAAGCTCAATGTCGGATGCCAGGGTCGGCATCATCGCGTTTGGCAGCACCCGCTACGCCGTCGACGAGGCGCGCGATCGACTCTCCCACAGCGGCTTTTCGACCGGCTTCCTGCGTGTCAGGGCACTGCCGGTTAATGGAGAGGTCCGTACCTTTATCGAGCAGCACGAGAAGGTGCTCGTTGTCGAGATGAATCGCGATGGGCAGCTCCACAATATCCTCCAGACGGAATATCCCGACCTTGCTACCCGCCTCGTCTCGGCCGCCTATCTCGATGGGATGCCGCTGACAGCCGAGTGGGTTCAGGCCCGAGTGCTTAGGGTGAAACTGTGAAGCGAGCGACCGGTAGAGTGAATCGGATTGGCCTCTCAAGGTCCGAGTACGGTGGGGATCCCTCCACCCTCTGCAAGGGGTGCGGTCACAACTCGATCGCCAGCCAGATCATTCAGGTAGCGTTTGAGTTGTCGCTGAAACCGCACGAGATCATCAAGCTCTCGGGGATCGGCTGCTCGAGCAAGTCGCCGGCCTACTTCCTGGGCATGTCGCACGGCTTTAACTCCCTGCACGGCCGGATGCCCGCCCTCGGCACCGGAGCGCTCATGGCGAACCACTCCCTCAGGGCCATCGGAGTCTCTGGTGACGGGGATACGGGTTCCATCGGCATCGGTCAGTTCAAGCACCTCGTTCGTCGGAACGTGCAGATGGTCTATCTGATCGAAAACAATGGTGTGTACGGCCTGACCAAGGGCCAGTTTTCGGCTACCGCTGATGAGGGACAGGGGCTGAAGTATGCTGGCCACAATCCGTTTCCGGAGATCGATCTGTGCATCGAGGCCATCGTGGCGGGCTGCGGGTTCGTGGCCCGGAGCTTCGCCGGTGATGCCAAGCAGGTGCGCTCCCTGCTCAAGGCGGCCCTGTCGCATCGTGGAACGGCCGTTCTCGACATCATCAGTCCTTGCGTAGCCTTCAACAACGACGATAGTAGTACGAAGAGTTACGGTTACGGGCGCACCAATCAGTATCCCCTGCAGGAAATCGGGTACGTCCCCGTCGCTGAGGAGATCGTTGTAGACGATTACGAGCCCGGTGAGTTGAGGGTGATCGAACTTCACGACGGGTCGTATATCCGGCTCCGCAAGCTCGAGGCCGACTACGATGCAGGGGACCGGATCCGGGCGGTCGAACGGTTGCAGCGCGCTCAGGAGAGCCGCGAATTTGTCACCGGACTACTCTACTTCGATTCCTCCCGCCCCTCTCTCGCCGAGACCAATAACCTCGGTGACGCCCCCCTAGCCTCCCTGCCGGAGGCTAGGCTTCGGCCGACCCACGAAGACCTTGAAGGGATCATGAGGAGGTTCAGGTAGGGTGTCTCGACGGATCTATTTTGATCTCAAGTCTCTTACCCACCCCACTCGACTTGCAACTCATAAAGCATCACCCCCGGATCGTTAGCTGGAGGAGTTGAGCCGCGGGCCCCAAGTCTTCGTCTGGCCGCTGGACTAGAGCCCACAAGGGCGCTGTGGCTTTGCTGATTGGGACGGCCTTGTGCGGCTGGCCATCGCCCGCTGCTCCTCAGAAGTTGAGGGGTCTTCGGAGTCAGTCAGGATGTAGGGCGAGAGTTTCTCCCGAACCCGTCTCACTTCGAGGAGCGCCAGAGGCTTCTCCCTCGATATACGGGTGGGGCTGAGCCAGATCCGCACTGGACAAGCGGCTATCAAGGAACTCGTGCAGGCGTTGGATGGGTCGCATCAGTTCACGCAGCTTGGTAGCAACTGAAGAGTGGAGTGAAGTTCTCACTGAGGCCGGTTTTGAGTGTGGACCACGGCAGCTTGTGTTTCAGGAGGGCTTGCGCTGGCGACGCGATAAGCTTCGTAGCAGCCCTGACATCTGCTATAATGCTAGAGCTTCGTCTGGTTAAAAACACGGAATCAGTAGTTAGGGGCTTGATGTCCTCTCCTCTCCGTCCCAGCTTCCGCGGCGAGGATGGCTGCAGCTACGGGGTCGTTGGCCGAGCGGATGCCGATCCGGCGCAAGCTCGCAGCTGCTGGCCTCGAGGCCCCCATCTTGCCGGAGGCCACGGCGAATGCGTGCGGTTGCTGGCCTGATCCGGTGACCCCCTGCCCCGTCCCCAACTGCCCCC
>Ga0209544_1001466_pt1 | contig 25664 bp, 25 predicted proteins | sample MesohylPK_FD_187297 | JGI IMG/M metagenome (GOLD analysis project Ga0209544, IMG submission 187297) | Host-associated microbial community of the marine sponge Aplysina aerophoba from Gulf of Piran - sponge mesohyl, lysed by proteinase K... | ecosystem: Host-associated > Porifera > Sponge >...
CCGTTATTTGATCATCCGATGGTGGAGTCTTGTGTTTCGCGCCGGGACTATTCCGGCTTGCCTTCGAATGATCGGTCGGTAGTCCATTCGCAGCCTGACAACCGGACGACGCCGGCTTTCCCGCGCCAGGCCCAAACCATGTAGTTGGTTGATTGCCGGAGCCGGTCTCCGAACTAGGAGATCCCTTCTTGGAAGACGTTTGCTCCGGCGAAGGTTCGGGAGGCGAGGCACCGGACTCGTCGTTATCATTCCCATCTTCGATGCCTTCGCTGCAAGGTTGTTTCGGCGAAATTTCCGTTATTTGATCATCCGATGGTGGAGTCTTGTGTTTCGCGCCGGGACTATTCCGGCTTGCCTTCGAATGATCGGTCGGTAGTCCATTCGCAGCCTGACGGCCGGAAGACGCCGGCTTTCCCGCGCCAGGCCTAAACCATTTTGCAATCATTCGCCGCAGTTCCGCGACTATCCCTGTTAATCGCATAAGCTATTCTACATTGCCTGAACCAAGCCCCAATTTCGCAGGTCTTCGGATTCTCCGTTCTTGTTCGCGGCTTTCCTGGCTGAAAGCACCGCCAAGTGCGCCGTTAAGCCTTTCTATTTCTGAAAGGACGCGTTCACTCGCATCTGTAGCAAACAAACGAAACCGAGTCCATATCTCACTCATTCTCTAGACCTGAATTTGCACTCCCGATGGCACATAGGGGACGACGTTTCTATTGAGGCATTCAGGATTATTAAGTGATGAAAACTCGAAGTCAAAACGATAAAGCTGCTTGCCCTGGCTTTTGGCAGGTCCGCTATATCGCGCAGACTTTTGCAAAGGTTTTACGATTTCCAGCGCAGTTCCACCCCTGCCTTCCGATCCAAACCGTCCTCCGATTACTATGGATGCCGGCATTGCCGCTCCCCGGCAAATCGCTTTGCCAAGTTGTCCGAATATCCGCCTAGTTCGTCAATGCAGCTTTCATTCTCGAACACTTCGTGCGCCAATGTCCCAAGGCTTTCCGACGATCATTCGACCGGTGCGCCGGATGCTTCCGCAAAGTTCAAGTTATTGTCCTTCTTTTCAAAGCGACACCGTCGAATCGACTTTTCTGCGCTAACAAAAACGTGCCGGAAGTTCGCGCCGAATTGCTCGGCGCGACAAGCGAAGTCGTCAGGAAAACGCAAACCGTCAACGACTATCAGTTTCGATCGCATCGATTTCGAAACCGTTCTCTGGCAAAGCCATCTTTGGTTTCCCGATTTGTAGATTTCTATTCCTAGACTCTGCCGGTTTGATCGCGAGAGCGTTTCGACCCTTTCCAGCAACAGCTCGTCAAGGGTTGGGCCAAACCTGGTATAATGGAATCCCCTCCTCTCAAATTCACCCGCGATCATAGTTTTTCCGGCGGAATTCGGCCTGCTCAATCCAACGGCAATCGTGTCTCTCGTTAAGTCAACGCCAGGTATGATTAGCGGAGGTTCCGTCTCCGTGCTCAGGGCTTCCGACAATCCCGCCATATGAAATGTTCCGACCAATGCCGACGAAATTGCATCGAGTTCATCGTGCGAGGCCTCCTCGAAGTCGCCCAGTATTCCGAATTCCCGCAATCCCGGTTGCAGCCAATTCTTGCCCGCTCCCTTTCGCGGAATTCGCATTATGTCCTGGCGGCGCCCGGATAGCTTTCGATGACGGGGTGTCCTAAACCGCGCAATGTAGCGGCAAGTCGCATTCCGCGCGCAGTTAGATTCTGCATGCTTCCTATAAGGCACGGATATGCGTTGATCCCTCGTCGCTTCAACTCTCGCTCGCATTCTCGCATGATTCCGAACTCTTCTCGTCCCGGATCATCGTCGGTTGCGGCAATTCGACCGGCGGGCCGGCATAGCGGAGAGTCGATTGAAACTATGTCGGGCTTGGCTTCGATCGTTCGCTGAACGATCTCTTCGTCCGTATTCATAACGCATGCTTGGGCGGATCGACCCTCCAAGAGGCACCGGCCGCTTGTTCTTTCCGCCGGCCCCGACAGGTCGATTTCAACGGCTCGCCGGATTTCTGAACCGTCCTTGCAGAATAATTCGGTGTATTAGTACTTGGTCTTTGCAGCTTTCCTTGGAAGGGGCGCAATTTCCGGCAGCGTCTTCCAGCCCCGAGGCGCGGCCCAATTCTTGAAGCTCGGGTTTTCAAAGAACAATGTCGCCGGTAGTTCTAGTCGGGCAATTGCTTCATCGAATATCATTCCCATCGCGGCAATGTCGCTTCGATTGTATCGAATCAATGTCTTCAGCGCATCAATGTCGCCTCGCTCGTATTGATGCCAAAGCATTACGGCGACTGCCCCGTCCACGTTTGGCAAATCGTCTCTCAGCCGAATGTTCATCTGTTTTTCGATTGCCTTCTGGCCTCCCGTCAAGCCAACGCGTCGGCAAAGATACATTAAGTCAACATGCTCTGCTGGCAGGGAAAGGTCGGGAATTTCCTTAATCAAGAACTTTGTGTCGAACCTGATGCCGTTGAACGTCACTAGGCATTTTGCGCGTTCGACATCCTCGTGCAATTGGCCTAGCGGCTGCCCCTTGACGATTGTTCGCGAGCATCCGCCGAACGACCATCCTATGACCGTGATTTCGTCATAATGGTGGCTAAGCCCAGTAGTTTCGATGTCTAGAAAGGCTACGAGTTCCGGGGATGATCGGCAAATATCAAGTTGCCTCCGCAATTTCGCCGGCAGCTTGCGGCACGCTTTGGCTTCCCGCTCGAATCCTTCGAACATCAATTGCACGGGCGCAGATGTTTCAGACTCTTGCATAAGTGGATCGCTCGGGAATTATCGCTTTAGGGCCGCGCCGCTATTCGTCCGCGGCATTTCAAAGGGCGGTTTGGATGCCATCATGTCAACCTTGCGAGAACTGCGAACGGCTGATTGCGTCAAGTGTATTGAGGAAAGTGCATTAACCGCCATAGCAAAATCATATTTGCAATATAGCTATAGAATTCGAAAAAGCATATTCGCGGACCGAACTTTGCAAAGTGCCTATCCGCTAAAGCGAGCGTCTGGATCGCGGATGCGCTCTTTCTTTCCTCGCTCGCACCCGCCGCGCGACTAGCCGACATCGGCAATCGCTGGAATCCGAAACGGCGAAGCTCGCTTTCGAATGAATTCCGGTAGACTATCCGGAAACTGGCAGTCTGTTTTGCGACCTAGCAACTGGTCCCAAACGCCTTCCAGGTTCCGTACGAACCACTGTTTGGGTGAATTCCATCCCCTATAACCGAGCGGCGCGAACCCGCGTGCTAGGAATCGAGTCATTTCGCCGAGACTTCCAATCCGGCTCCTTGTCCAAGATTCCGGCAAGCGGATCGTTTTTGTCGAGATGGCGCAGCAGCTCGGCGCGGTCGGAAAACGACAGCTCAACCGACCCATGATCGAAATTCGACGGATTCTATTTTGCCACAATTCCGTTGCAAGGCGTTTGACCGGCACTTGGTTAATTCGAATATTGCGCAAGCAAACAAGGCGCGCTTGCGCAGCGGCTTCCTTGAGCCGATAGATTCGCACGATAGCGTCGTGAAGAAGGACTAGCGAAGTCGAACCCGCCTTGCCGGCCGGGGTCCGGTCCGATCAGGTGCCGAACCTAGCGGCCTGCGTGCCGCGCGCCCCCCTGCGGATGCTCGCAGCTGACCAAGGTGGTTAGGCAGCTCGATAGACGCCAGGCTCCGACGGCATCCGCGAAGCCGATGGCGCGGCAAACCGCCCGCGAAACGGCGGTCCGTCCCGACATGATCTCGGGCGGCGGAAGCGTCGCCAATAGGCGCCGCTGCAGTTCCGGGATTGCAAAGTGATTTGCTGCTAGCGCGGCGAGTCGAGGCGAAAGCGATAAGCCTCCGCAAGAAAAAAATTCCCGGCGACAAAAAATAGCGGAAAACAAATGGTCGCGGGATTACAAAAATAATTTTCCGCGCGAGTAATCGCTAAGTCAATGCCATTGGGCCTCGGCGAAGGCGCGGTTAAAGAAGCTCGGTCGCCAACCAGGACAGTGGCCAAAATCAGACAAGTTTTCGCCGAAGATCCTGCAGGCCGTTGGAGAGGGGCTAAGCGGGCACCGGATCGCCCTCAACCTCGGAATCAGCAGGAATACCGTCCACAATGTCGTAAAACGGCACAGGCAAGCCGGATAAATTCGCATTCTCGCAGCGCTTGGCATCGAATACGCCGACTATCCGCCCGTGAACGCGACGAGAAGCGAAGAATAAATGCCTGAAGTGTCATTTTGCCCCATGCCGGAGTCGACCTAGGGATGCCGACGTCTGCGTAGAAACGCTTCGCGACCGACGCGGACGGGCGATTGAATTTGGCCGGGGCCTAGCACGGTCGCTGCGGAACCATCAGGTCATTGTTACGAAACCCAAGGAGAGGGGTGCCCATCTCGCCGCCACCGAACGGCCCGTGGACACTTCAAACGCGACCGGCAAGGCGTTCTTCGACATGCACGGCGTCTTTGCCGAGTTTGAGACGAACCTGCGCCGAGAGCCCAAGCCGAGGGAATGATCGCGGCCAAGCAGCGAGGCACCTATCGAAACCGGTCTCCCAAGGTCGACATGGACGCGATCAGGCACCCGCTTGCCGAAGGCCAGTCACCGGCCAAGATCTTGCGCGGAACCGTGTTCTATTCAAAGGATGCGGCTGAACAGCATAGAAAACCGGATCCGTGAAAAAATGCATCGGGATCGGGACGGACCCAAGCAGACCCTCCTTGCAGGCGAACTGCCGATACGCCCGCCGGATCCGCCGGGCGCACCCTCGCCGAAACAGAAGCGCCGCCGAAAACCGGACGAAAAAACGGAACGATAGCCAATGAACGAAAGATTGGAATGACTGGACAGAGAGTTGACTTGCTCATGCTAAATCCCTATAAAGTTCTTGTCGGGAGGCTAGAAATAAACATCTCCCGCCGGATATTTAGGGGTGCCTTCGGGTGCCCCATTACTTTTTAGGAGGACTGTACTTACGTCAAGTCGCTGTGTTTGTGGTCGCTGGCTACGTATACGTGCAAGGCTCCGTTTTGCTCAAAAAGAAAAAGCTTCAACGTGAGTCGATAAGTCTGTCGGAATAACGAGTGTCCGAAAATCTTGGATAAGACCGCTCACGCCGTCGCACCTGACGCCCGCCTGTTGCGGATCTACTGGCATGACGGCCTTCTCAAAACCATGCGCAACAGCCTGGCACTGGACCCGATCGGCCAATCCACCAATACCAAGCTCCGTCTCGGCTTGGTGAACAGCAGCGGACAGCAGAAAGGGGTCGATTCATTGATCGTGACGGACCTTATCGATCTCGCACGAAATCGGGCGATCTCTGATGCATTAATCTTGTCCGGAGACGAGGACATCAGGATTGGTGGACTGGTTGCACAGACGTATGGCGTCCGAGTGCATCTCCTGGGTATCAAGCCGGCTGAAGGCTCCCAGTCGGAGAGTTTGATGATGGAAGCTGACACTTGCCAAGAATGGGACGATGCCGTTGTAAGCCAGTGGATGTACTTTGACGAAAACGAGGGTCGCGTACCGACCGAGACCCATGACATCGAGCTTTCGGCACCAAAAAGCTTTGGGGATTATATTTGATAGTAACCGAAACCCCACCTTTGGCTAGACAGGCTTAAGCCTAAGGTAATTCGAAATGACGAAAGATGAACAAAATCAGGTCATAGGTGAGGCTTCGATTTTGAGGAGCGAGCTACGAAGGAAGGTAGCTTGCCTCAACCGGAAAATTGACAATGCGCGGGAAGTCTTGACGGAACTGCAGCTTTATCTAGCGGGGGCCAGAAAAGGATGGCTTTTGGACGACGCGATAATAGTGGACGCGCTCGGCGGCCATCTTGAATGCAAGTTGTCGATGCCCGAACCGGTGTCCTATATCAGGGAGCGCAGCGAAGCTGAGGAGAATCTGAAAAACGTAACGCGGCAACCGCGGGAAATGGGAGCGGTCGACTAATTCCCGCCGGTCCCGGAAAATCGCATCGGAAGGGAATGTCCCTGCTCGATGCCATGCGCATGTTTTCAAACGACGAAGTAGCGGAGAAGTGGTTCACCGAACAGCGCTGGCCAAACGGGCTTGAATGCCCCAACTGCGGTTCCGGCCGGATTTAGGAGAAGACCAGGCATGCGCCGATGCCGCACCGATGCCGCGATTGCCGAAAGTATTTCTCGGTAAAGACCGGGAGCGTCATGGAAGGCTCGAATCTCGGATTTCAGACGTGGGCCATCGCCACCTACCTCCCTGCAACCGGCCTTAAGAGCGTGTCCAGCATGAAGCTGCACCGGGACCTGGGAATAACGCAAAAGTCCGCATAGCACCTTGCGCGCCGAATTCGCGAAACCTTTCTGGATCCCGACCCGGAAATGTTCGAAGGCCCTGAAGAAGTTGACGAGACCCTTATGGGCGGCAAGCGCAGGAACATGCCCGATTCGAAGCGCAAGCAGTTGACCGGGCGCGGCACGGTTGGGAAAACGGCGGTTGTCGGCATGAAGGACAGGGACTCGAACGGAGTAGCGGCCAAGGCCGTGCAGTCCACGGACGCAGCGACTCTTGTCGGTTTCGTTGAAGCCAATACGGCGGAAGATGCCGCGGTCTACACCGACGACTCCAGCACCTATTTCTCGGTCGACCGAGACCGCGAGACCGTCGATCACTCCGAGGGCGAATATGTCCGAGGGGAAGCGCACACCAAAGGCATTGATTCTTTCTGGTCGATGCTCAAGCGGGCGCACAAGGGCGCGTTCCACAAGATGAGTCCGCAGCACATGTAGAAATACGTCTCCGAGTTCGCGGGCAAGCACAACATCAGAGAATCGGACACGATAGACGAGATGGGGATCATTGCAGCGGCAATGCGGGACAAGAAGCTGCGATTCAAGGATTTGGTCGGGTAGCAAGCTGATAGCCTGAAACGGCATGGACAGCGTTGCAAGGTGCAGAAACGCGACAAATTTGAGCTTGACAAATACGACCAATTTGCGATAGCGCTAGGGAGCCAACTTTCAATCAAAATCGACAAATCGGACTCGGAATTGTGCAAACCGGGAGAGGAATCGAACCGTCACCCGCAGGAGGTTTTGCCTGATAATGGCAAAACACGGAAGGAGCTGTGCAATGCCTAGAGACAATAGAAACACGGAACTTGACACTTTGTGGGAGCGGGCGAAGCACGTCAAGATGACACAGGATGAGCAAGACGAGCAAATGATTCAGGATGTCGCAGCCAACGGCAATATCTCGGATCCCCGCATTACCGAGGAAAGCGTTAGAGCAATTCATGACGCAGCGAAACGGATCGACGCGGAGGCGGCAAGAATAGCCAGCTAAGCGTGTTAATCTGAAGGCAACAACTAGCCCGTTCCCGCGGGCATTGTTTTTGGGAATGAGCGCATACTATCGCCGCCTCGGATAGAGGGATCACACGCGTGGCGAGCAGTTTTCGTACGACGATACTTGGCCGCTCCACTACGCATTAGGTGACTTGGGCATCGCATGGCCGGGTCCGGGTGTTTCGCCCGCAACTCGTCGGACAATTTCGGCGGAGCTGTTGGACCCTTGCCGACAAGTCGATTTGGAACGGGCACGAGCATCATGGCAAACGACCGCGGTGACCGCCTGACCTGCCCCGCCATCGCGCGCTCCATACCAATTAAAGCTTCCCGCCCACGCCCTTGAATTTCTCGACAAACGACGAAATCTTTTCAAAGACGGTCCTCTTCTTAGTACGAAACTGCGGGTTCAGCGGGCTCATCGCGGGCAAAGTGGCATTCAGGTCAGTGCCATTCTCGCTCGCAAATTCCCGCTTGATGGATTTCACGATGTAGCGCTTTGCCGCTTCTGGGTTCAGGTCTTCAGCCTTGATAAGATCTTCAGCTTCTCGGCGTTGCTCCGCTTGGGCAAAGGAGAAAAAAGCGTCAATCACACCTGCCTTGTCGGCAATCCGATCAAGATCGGTCGCTTTGATGAAATCAACCAAAAGGCTCTCTTTCGCGCGATGACCAAGGCTGGCGCGAATGACACGGCGCGCTTCTGCAATCAGATCCTTCGTGTCTGTCACCTTCTTGTTCTTTTCGAATATCAACTCGAGGATATAGTCAACGTCGATCTCCTGCGACTTGAGAAGTTCCACCTCGAACACCACGTCATCCCACTCGATATTGGATTGCTCTTTCTCAGCCGATGATTTTTCTCGGCGCAACCAGTCACGAATGTCGTTGTACGTCGATCGATAATCTTGAATCTGCCTCTCGGGCGGCAGGTCAATCGCCTGAAGCTCGCGAAGGTCGGTATCGCTCAAATAATGTTGCTCTTTGAAAGCAGCGACCGCGGCGGCATCGCCGGTATCAACGTTCTGAAAGGCCTTCAGCGCCGAGAATTCATCATAGTTCCGAAGAACATTTTCGGCCCTCAGATACTCGCCGAATAGCTTGGTGAACTCTTTCTTGTCCGCTTCCTTGACGATCTCATCCGGATTTGGAAAATTCTCTCTGAGCTCATTCAGAATATCAATGAAGCCACGGCGCGCGATGCCGGATTCCCGATCCTGAAAGCCCTTCATATATTCGCTGTAGCTCTTTTCAAGGACGACATTCCTCGTGTTGCTGTCGCCAAACAGCGTGATCGCATCAATGGTGGCTTTTTCGAGATCCCGGAAAGTTACAATATTCCCAAAGGTCTTCGTTGCATCGAAAATCCGGTTGGTCCTGGAGAATGCCTGCATCAGGCCATGGAAACGCAGGTTTTTATCGACAAACAGTGTATTAAGCGTTGGGGCGTCAAAGCCTGTGAGGAACATGCCCACGACAACAAGCAGATCAATATCCCTGGAACGAACGCGGCAGGCCAGGTCGCGGTAGTAGTTTTGGAAGCCGCTGCTATCTACACTGAAATTCGTCTTGAAAAAGGCATTATAGTCATTGATCGCCTTACCCAAGAACTCTTTCGCGCTGCTGTTCATGGCCGACACGTCAAAGCCTTCATCCGGAATGTCGCCGACCGCGTCCTGCTCCTCATTTGCTGCGAAGGAAAAGATAATCGCGGTCTTCAACGGCTTGTCTTGGCCCTCCTGCAACCTGCTCAGAGTCTCATAGTACAGCTTTGCAGCATCCACACTGCTGACGGCAAACATGGCATTGAAACCTTTGTCGCCGGCCTGCATCCGGCGCGTCTTTTGGCGGAAATTGTTCAGGATATACTTCGAAACTTCTTTGATTCGATCAGGATGCAGAAGAGCCTCGCTGTTTTCGGCCGCGCTGAGCTTCTTCTCATCTTGCTCGCCTTCAATGGCCTTAAACCGAGGACGCACATCGTTGTAGTCCACCTTAAACTTCAGGACCTTTTCGTCGCGGATGGCATCCGTAATCACATAGGAGTGCAACTCGTGCCTGAACACGCTGGCGGTCGTCTCGGCCCCCAAGGCATTCTCCGGAAAGATCGGCGTTCCCGTGAACCCAAACTGACAAAATCGTTTGAACCTCTTCTTCAGATTTTTCTGGGCTTCGCCAAATTGGCTGCGGCGGCATTCATCAAAAATGAACACCACCTGGTTTCCGTAAACAGGCAGATCCCCTTCGGCTTTCATCAGGTTGTTGAGCTTCTGGATCGTGGTGACAATGATCTTGTTGTCGTCTTTGGCCAGATTGCGCTTCAACCCGGCGGTGCTATCCGAGCCATTGACGCTGTGAGGAGAAAATCGCTGATATTCCTTCATCGTCTGGTAATCGAGGTCCTTGCGGTCCACGACGAAAAACACCTTTTCGATGAACTCGAATTCAGTCGCCAAGCGCGCTGCCTTGAAGCTGGTCAGCGTCTTGCCAGAACCCGTGGTATGCCAGATGAAACCGCCGCTCTCGGGCTTGCTCAATTTTTTCGCCTCGCATGAACTCTTGATCTTCCACAAGATGCGCTCGGTCGCGGCAATCTGATAGGGCCGCATGATCAACAAGGTGTCGCTGACATCGAAAACCGAATATTGCAGCACAACATTCAGCAACGTGCGTTTCTGCAGGAATGTCGCCGTGAAGTCCTTCAGGTCCCTGATCAGACTGTTGTCAGACTTCGCCCAGTTCATGGTGAAGTCAAAGCTGTTCTTGTTGCGTCTCGTCGTGTTGGCGAAATAGCGCGTGTCTGTGCCGTTCGAAATCACGAAGAGCTGCAAATACTTGTACAGGGAGTTTTCGCTGTTGAAGCTTTCCTTGCTGTAGCGGTGGATCTGATTGAAAGCCTCACGGATGGCCACGCCGCGCTTTTTCAGTTCGATCTGCACCAATGGCAAACCATTGACCAGGATCGTCACGTCATAGCGGTTGGCATGGGTGCCGACCTGCTCGAACTGCTTAATCACTTGCAGCTTGTTGCGCACCAATTTCTTTTTGTCGATCAGGTAGACATTCTGAATGCGTCCATCGTCAAACACAAAGTCATGGACGTAGTCATCATGAAGCTTGCGGGTCTTGCCGATGATGCCGTCGCTTGGCCTGTCCAGGTATGTCTCAACAAGACGCTTCCACTCGTCATTCGCGAAAGCAACGTTGTTCAGCTCTTCAATCTGGACCCGAACGTTGGCCAGCATGGCCTCAGGGGAGGTGAGATCAGGCAGGAATTCATAGCCCTGATTGATCAGGTCCTGAACCAGTTCGCGCTCTAGGTCATTTTCGGTCTGGTACAGGTCAGCGGCGTCCCACTCTCTGGTGTACTTGTCGAGGACGATGAAATTCTTCGACTCCGCGCTAGGTTTAGATTGTTTATTCACCTGGCGTGCCCGCTTTCAAATCTACTTGGTACTTCTCGGAAAACTCGTACTGTTTGTTTGTCGTTTCGCTCAGAAGAAATCTTAAGACCCGCTTATCATCTTGTGATAACTCCGACATCTCATAGCTCGAATGGCTTGAATGGCTTGAGATGTCGACAATGCACTTCAAATAAGCATTGCTCGCTCCATCCGATGTCTTTGGAAGCAATTCTGACCAGTCATCGTAACCCAGGAAGGTCGAGATTTTTTCCAAGACGTTCCTCAAGAAATTGTAGTGGTATTTTTCAAACTCGTTTTTCTCAAATGCAGAGTTCAGTTTTTCAATCAAATGCAGGTGATACGAGAACGGGCTGTCGGTGTTTTGGCGTTTCAGCGGGAACGAGCCGTCCTCTTCGCGTAACAACCGATACTTAACGCTTTTTTTTAGTGCATTGAAAAGAACATTATAGAAGAGCGGATTATGGGTCGTAATAATGAACTTCGGCTCATCCTTCGGTGACGAATTGATCAGCGTCGCCAGGCTTTGCGCCAGTTCAATAAGGTGATTGTCATCCAGCGACGTCACCGGGTCGTCGACGAAGATAAACTTAAGGTTGTCGAACTGATTGGTGCTCCGCTCCGCCACCTCAGGTACACTGAGTACGTTAACCACTTCTTCGATCAAAGTGTAGAAAATGCTCCAAACGAAACTGCTCTCTTCTCCCTTTGATATCTTGATACTCTTTTTCGCTAGGTCATCACCAGTTGCAATCGAGAAAGAGACAGACGGATAGGTTTTCTCGCCCGTTTTTCGTCCATCTTGAACCTTGTCCGCTTCTAGGAAAATCGGAGTTAGGCTTCTGTTCGTGTAATGCTGAAAGTTTGCAATGATTTCATTGCCTTTCCCTTGCTCTCCCAGAATCCAGTCGGTGAAGGTGTTTGGCTGGATCATCAGTTTGGGTTCATCATCATACAAGAGATCATTATCCCAGTAGAACAGATCTTCGGTGAATGCGTTGTAGTATAAGATTTTCTGGCGTGATGGCTTGCCGTCTTCACCCCCCTCCGGCTTTGGGGCAACCAGGTCTATCAAAGCCTTGGAAAGGCGGGTTTTGCCGGTGCTGTTGAAGGCATAGATAAGCTGTACTTTTTTGTGTGTGTCGACAAGCTTTTAGGCACTTATCCTCAGCTCGCGCTCTTGCGTCGCTGGGTCTTCGTTCTGCTCCGCCATCCTACGCCGCCTCCTCGGGCTCGGGGAAGTTCAGGAGCAGGTCGCGGTAGTATTCATATTGCTGTTGCCGCAGCGAGATTTCACGCGGCAGGCCTTCGCTGAGCGAAGTGGCCAGTGTGTCAATCTTGTTGAGGATGTTGACCACGCGCTCTTGTTCTTCCGATGCGGGGACCGGAATCAGAATCTTGGCCAAGCTGTCAGCGTTGACGCATCGAACTATTGCGCCCGTGATGCACGCCCTCTTTTGCTTTTGAAACTGCTCCGTTTGGAAGAAATAGGAGACAAATTTTGGGTTCAGCTTGTGTGAGAAGATGCAAGCGTCGCTGCTCACAGCGACATCCTCACCACCCAACCAAGCGACAGCCTTGCAAACGTCCTCATCGTTTACTCCAGTGGTCGCAATAACCAAATCGCCCGGCCTTGCCATGCGGTCTTTCTTAGCAAACTCTTCTGACACAAAGCTCTTGGTTGTGCGGGTATAGGTTCCGTAATGCGTATAAATCTGGCTGTAATGAATGCAGCCAACCCCCGCTTCGACAAAATCTTTTTTCTGCAGCCCACCGCCGCGCCTGAATTTTCCTACCCGCTCATCGCCCATTGGCAAGTGGTCAACCTTTTTGCCTTCAAAATTTAACAACTGCTCCCGGTAGTGGTTGTATTGTTTTTTCCGGATCTTAAGCTCGGTGGTAAGCTCGGCGGCAAGCTCGGTGAAAGCGTCCAAAATCCGAACAATCTCGGCTTGGATCGCGAGCGACTTCTCTGGGTCCTCAGGGCATGGGATGGGGACTTGGAACTTGCGAAACCCATCCATGTCGACGGAAGCAAAGCTCGACTTCGTGGTGTTTCTTTGGCACCAAGCCGCCAACCGAAACCCATAGTAAAACAGAAACTTATCAATGAATCTATTGGCGAACTCTTCCTTTAAGGTTAGATTGGTAAACCTCTGATTTGCCAAATAGGGAACTGTAATCAGCGCGTGATCCCCTATCGTAGCCGATGTTGCGAATATCATTGAGTTCGCCGGGAAGAGCTTTCTCCCTTTTACCGCACTCTCAGAAACCTGAAGCAATGAATGATCGAGGATTTGGCCATTGGCTCGTATGTCGTCCATTCTAATCCATGGAACAGCGCCGTTTTCCCAAATCTCGTTTTTGGACCTGCTTAGAGTGTACCCATTCCTTATGTGGAAAACATCTGCAATGGTTTTCCACTCCACCGCCGCCCCATCAAGCAGCCTTTCCAAAAACCCCAGATCGCTCATGCCTCGATCTCAGCAACGATGGCATTGATGTCCGCGCTCAACCGATTGATGTTTTCAACGGTCGCCTCAAGCTCAGCATTGAGCTTGGTGATATCAATCACCTCGCGGGTGTCCTTGGGCTCCACATAGGCGCTGACCGACAGGTTGTAGTCGCTTCCGACAATCCTGTCATAGGTCACGATTTCCGCGACGTGCGGCACGTTTTCCTTGCTGTCGAACATCCTGACGATCTCAGCAACATGAGCGTCGCTCATTTCGTTGGTGTTGGCCTTCTTGTCAAAGAACTCCTCACCATTGGCATCGATGAACTGCACCCCGGTGTCGGGTTTGTCCTTGGCCAGCACGAGAATGTTAACCGCGATCGTCGTGCCGAAAAACAGGTTTGGCGCGAGCGAGATCACCGTTTCGACAAAGTTGTTGTCGACCAGATACTTTCGGATCTTCTGCTCTGCTCCGCGTCGGTAGAAGATGCCAGGGAAGCAGACGATCGCCGCGCGGCCCTTGGCAGACAGGTAGTGAAGGGTATGGAGCACAAAGGCGAAATCCGCCTTGGATTTCGGGGCCAGCACGCCAGCAGGGGCAAAGCGGTCATCGTTGATCAGGATCGGATCATCCGAGCCCTTCCATTTGACCGAGTAAGGCGGGTTCGACACGATGGCATCGAAGGGTTTGTCATCGCCGAAATGCGGGGCCTCCAGCGTGTTGCCGTATCGGATGTGGAACTTGTCGTAGTTGATGTTGTGCAGGAACATGTTCATGCGGGCGAGGTTGTAGGTGGTGTAGTTGATCTCTTGCCCGAAAAACCCGTCTTCGATGATGTGATCGTCGAAGTGTTTCTTGGCCTGCAAGAGCAGCGAGCCAGACCCCGCGGCCGGGTCGTAGATCTTGTTGACGCTGGTTTGCTTGTGCATGGCAAGCTGGGCAATCAGCTTGGACACATGCTGCGGCGTGAAGAATTCGCCGCCCGACTTGCCCGCATTGGCGGCGTACTTGGAAATCAGGAATCCATAGGCATCGCCGAAGAGGTCGCCCTCGTTGTCGTCGAACTTCAGCGGGAGGTCTGCCACGCCTTTGAGCACGGCCGCCAGGCGTGTTTTCTTATCTTTAACCGTGTTGCCAAGGCGATTGCTGGTTGTGTCGAAGTCTGAAAAAAGACCATTGATGTCCTCTTCGGAAGGGTAGCCGCTGGCGGAGGCTTCGATCGCGGAGAAGATGGCCGCGAGATCGGTGTTCAGATTTTCGTTCGTGTTGGCGGTCGCCACAACGTTGGCAAACAACTGGCTGGGGGAGATGAAATACCCCTTGGTCTTGATAGCATCCACTTTGGCCTCGTCGGGGATGTCTGCATCGGACATGCCCGCATAGTTGATGGTTTCGTCACCGCCCTCGATGTAGCTGGTGAAGTTCTCGCTGATGAAACGATAGAACAGCGTTCCAAGGACAAACTGCTTGAAGTCCCAGCCATCAACGGCGCCACGCACTTTATTCGCGATGCTCCAGATCTGGCGGCGCAATTCGTCACGTTGTTGCTGGCCTGTCATTTCTGGTCCACTTCTTGTTCCCGCTCGCTTTCCAGCGAACCATCTCGCATTTGCGAAACCGCCACGTTCGCCCTACTTTGAGACCGGGGGTTTTTGCAATCACTGCGCAATTCCACCGCCGCATTCTATCCTGATTGCGCTGGAGACTCACCTTGTTTGTCGCACAGCACAAGCGGGACAATTGGCAGACGCGCGGGGGAGTTATCTCGAATTCCAGCGGCGCATGAGCTCCACCCACTTTGGGTCAGTCCGAAGCTCTGACTTCACTTCGGCAATCCGTCGAAGGGTTGCATCCATTTCGTAAGGCCACTTGTTCGCATCCTCCGACAACGCGACATACAGGATTTCGAGGACGCGTTCGGGGTGTGCATCCACAACATTGCCTTCGCCGCGCCGGACCGCCGGAAGCATTATGTGGTCGCGTTCAATTGGTCCAATGAGCGGCAAGATCGCTTCGGAAATCTCCATGAAGCAGTCTTCGTTAGAGAAGGCTAGTTCGATCAAACTCGCGGAGTTCTGCGGCGTTCGGGCGGAGCGCTGAACAGGCCATGCATCACGCAAAAATCGAACTTGTAGCAACTTCCAATGCTGACCGTCCCCTCCATCACTCTTGCCCATTCTTTCCATCAGCAAAAGGGCCTGCGCACGGAATTTGTCGCCTGCGACCAATAAGAGATCGCGGAGTTCTGCGTCGGTGATCCGCACTTCACCTTTGTCAAAGTCGGAATACGCCCAGCTCGCGAGCACCAACCAGACCAGATTATCTCGCGTCTTTTGTCTTGCGCTACCCCGTTCGGCGACTTTCGCGATGAGATAAGGCTTCAACCATTCCCATAGCTCGTAGCTTGGAATCTGCTTCATGCCCCAATGAAATCCCGCCCACCACGCATCCTGCTCGTCCGACGACCCGTCGCGCAAAACGGAGAGCAAATTGTCTTCTGTCCATTTCGGATCGAACTTGTAGAACCAAAGAAGGCAACCGCTGAAAAAGACCAACGCAAGGCATTTGTCGTCGTTCGGCAGGGACAAGGATCGCTCGACATGCACCTTCCAACCATGTGGAAGTTCTTGCTGACATTCGTGGTTCTTTAGTCGCGGATCGTTCAACAGGGCTTGAGCTATCTTGCCCACAGGCGAATTCAATGCCTTGGTCGCCCAATATGGACCATTACTGCCTCTGACAATGCTGGAGCCGCTCGCGTCGGGATTGCTGTCCAAGGATTCGAACAATCGGATCAACAATCTGTCGAAGGTGGGCACGCAGTCTTCCGAGAGCCCCTTTGAAGCACTCAGAAGCCATTCGGAAACCGGGTGCATCATGCTTGCGAGGGTCACAGTGTTCGCTTGCAAGATTATCTCAGCGACAAATTCTCTAAGGCGCGTACTGTCCTCCTTTCTGACCTCAGAGTTCAGAAACCGTCGCCAGGCCCATTCGGGGTATTCCCCGCGAATGGCCTCTCGTCTGAGTGCAGAGGCAGCCAAGACGGGACGCTCGCGGCAGAGCCCAGCGAATGGATCGTGCTGATCGAGCCCAAATCCATTTAGTCCTGACAGTTCATGAGATTTGGCCAACACTTGGTCCAGCGGTTCCGAAAGCAACCCATCGAACTCAGTATGTGTGCGAACGATGCCGGATCTACTTTCCAATGACCTGGCAGCTTTTGCCCCGTGTTCAGGAGACCAGTCCGGTGCAGTCGCGCGCAAACGTGCAATTTCGCGGTCGTAGTCGAGGTTGAGAGTGCAACTGTTCGTATGAAGCCAGTGTAGCCTCCCAGCAATCTCCCAAGCTCTCCTTGCGACAAACTCGTGTTCAGCTTCGCCTTTCCATCGCTCGCGGCCTTCGAGGATACGTTCTTCAATTCTTCGAGTTGCTGCGATTGGCAAAGTCGCCCAACGTTCCTTGAGCATTAGCAATAAGTCTTGCTGGTGGCGAACGTTCCAGAATGCGTCGCGGCTGACTTTGTCGGTAAAACTCAAAAACTCATTGTTAGGCACGACGCATTCGAACCTGCCGGCCCATATTCGGAGCCGGGCAAAGATGTTGTCGTCATCAGTGGACCAAGTTGCGGCTTCTTGCCGTGCCTTTTCAGGTTCAAGCTCAATCAGGCGCTCGAACTTTGCTGCGTAGTCCAGCACTGCGCCACGAAGACCTTTCCTTCGATCACGGCCGCTGATGTCTGGATCGTCAGACGGAATGATCGGCGGTATATCCAGCCAGCCATAGTGCCCTTGCTCGTTCTCAAGTTGAATGCCGATAGCGAGATTTCGCTTCAATGCCGACACAACGTCGGCAAGCCACTCGTCAGGAATCTCAATCTTTAGGAAATTCTCAAGGTATTCGAGTTCCAAGCGAACAAGATCAGCAAGCTTGGTTTCTTCATCAGCCTTTGGAGGAATCGCTGATCGGTAGTAGTTGTAACCTACCGCCAATCGCGGGCGCGAGAGGGTTTCGAACTTTCGGACCGTGGCCTTGTTCCAACCTACAACTTTCAATTCATTTGCAAATCGATACCAATCCGAGTGATCATCATTGCCCGCAGTACGCCAGTGCTCGAAGAGGTAACTCCAAGCTTGAAATATGTGCGGCTCGCACCCCACATCGCAATTATTGAGTGACGACCGAATTCTCTGCTGAATCCAATCATGCAGACCAACCTGCCTTGCACCCCACCAAACGGCGGCGTTCTGGTGTGAAACCTTTGCAAGCCAAAGCCCCAGAAGGTTTATTCGATCCGGCAAAAGGCCAGCTTTCAGAGATGCTCTGCCGCGCAACACGGTAATGTGGTCATCTCTCAGCTCCGCTCTGTCACGTCGGTTCAATGAGAACGCGTCATAAGCCGTTGTAGGAGTTTCTTGCTTGGGAGCGAAGTCGTCAGTGAGAATTGGCGGCGGCGCAAGTTCGTTCGCCAAGCCGTACAAACCAAACGGATCGACGATCTTTCCCTCGTTTTCACCCGAACGGATCGTATCTGGCGTGGAACAACGGACTGATCGATCAAAGACGCACAGCCATGTAGCTGGCGGGGGTGGGTCGCTTTCGAGGAATCTCCTCGCTCCCTCTTTCGTTGAGACCAAGTGGGTCACTTGCTCTCGCTCAAACGGCGCCAGAGCTTCTGGGCCGCGTCGGGCAAGTTCCATTGTGCGCTCTTGCCAAACCTCTGGGTCTTTTGCGCGATCTGCCCACGCTTCAAGCGAGGTCCAAAGGGCCGCATGGCAGTTTTCGTTTGCGTAGGAAATAGCCGTGACGCCCTTATGCTGCCATCGCGCCTTTGCTTCGTCGTCCTCGCCCGATTGGAACGCATAGACTTCACTCAATCGTCCGTTTGTCTTGTTCAATGCTTCGAGCAGGTATTGGACCGGAGGATCGTCGGCGGCGTAACCAACAAAGATAACTGCGTAGCGGTCAATTACGTCCTTGAAGAAGCGAGTAGCCCAACCCTCTGCCAAGTATGCCCGCCCAAACTCGGCGCTCGATAGCACGAAGCCATCTCCTCCGGAGCCGTCGTAACTCTCTGTTGCGCGACCGTGGAGATAAACAATGCCATTCAACTCGCCGGGCATTGCCGGGTCGGGCAGCCTCGGCGGTTGCCATGCCTCCAAGCCGCGCCCACAGTCATCAAATAGGCGGTCAAAGTTGGTTGTAACGAGCTTCGTATTCCCGTCTCGTGATGTTGCCAAATCAAGGAGAAGTTTGTGGGCCGTCAAATCTGCGTCCTTGTCAGGAACGAGGGCTTTGGCGACGGCCCGGTCAATGTCAACCGACAAGAATTCGCGTTCGAGCAAACCAAAAACGCGGTCTGCCGAGATAAGGCCCGGCACACCGGTTCGCTCCTCCATGTCTCTCGCTTCAGCCAGAATTTTCGCTGCTGGACTGTGTTCAGACACACCAAGCGACTCGAGAACTTGATCTGCCAGGTCAAAAAAATCTGGGAGACGGGCCCTTGCTCGTGAAACACCGGCACCGCAGAAAAACACTACTCTTCCTTCGTCCAATGCGAGCAGTAGTTCGTCAGGGATTTCGGGGCCATTTTCCGTGAAACGCATATCGGCTCCAGCGCGATTTTCGCGTCGAATAAAATTCAAACTGAGTTTCTGGTTTGAAACTTAGAGACTTTTACAAGATTCTCCGAAACACTCCGCGCTCGAATCTTCCGCCGATATCGACGATCTTGCTTGGATGATGCTGGAGATCGGGGCCTCCTCGCCGTACGGTAAGGCCGTGAACCAAACTGCCGACACGAAATAGAATCGGCCCCGATGTCCTTGCGATCATCCTTATCGAATGTCTGGCACCGATTTCAATGGGATTTTCCCCGGCGCCAGCCGAGGAAATCGGTCCGCTTCTGGAAAATTACAAGACCCGCGTTCGGGTCCTCCACGTAGTCGAGCTCGAGCGTTTTCGTGGCGACCTGCTCCGCCTGCCAGGTTTCAAGGTGGACAGGAAGGAGCGGGGCAGCGCGTCCCTCTCGCATGGCAAGACGTAAGCCGTCGCAGCCATCGGCGAGTTTGGCGCGAAGCCCTGCGCGGAGGACGAGAAGAAGGGGCTTTCCGAGATCGTGAAGGCGTTCCACGAGAGGCAAGGCACGCGGTTTTCCGAGGCTGACATGCCGCGCTTCGAGCAGGTCAGCCGCGACGTTCTCGACGAAGGCCCTTGCGAGACGTTGCGCAACACCCCACCCGGACGTTTTGCATTCGGCGTTCGCGCAGGCATTCTTTTAGGGCGAGGGTCGCATGTCGTACGCGGCGATGCGCTCGGAGGTCGCATGCAGGGAGCGCAGTTGGTCGGCGAACAGGAAGCGGCTATGCGGGTCGTGCAGAGCGGCGGCGTGGCGCCGGACTCGCGCGGAGAGCTCCTCGAGTATGTCGCCGCGCCCGGCGGAGTCGACGATCTTGAGGAACCGGTTGCGCATGGGAGCGTTCAAGCTGTTTGATGGATCGATTTTCAATTTCGGACGGCCTGACCCCGGGTGTTGCGGAGGCGAACTTTCCTAACCCCCATTATTCGATTCCGCCGCTTTGGCCGGCAATTCATAGACCATGCGCAGGTCGTTTCCGGGGAAGACTGTGCGGGTTCGGATCAGTTCCTCCAGGAACATGGCGATCACGGCATCGCCGGAGATGCTGGAGGTGCCAATGACGCGGACCCGGAGGATTCCGCTGTCCGGCTCGGGCGCAATGTCGGCCTCCGATTGGAGGAACTCAGCGAGAAGCCGCCGGGACCGCTGCTTATTGACCCGCCCAGTGGCGAAGGCGGGCATCAATAAGAATGAACTGCTTAAGAAAGGCTGCCGGGAAAAAAGACCCTGACAAGGCGAGGCACTTTGAAGGGCGCTTGACAGGCTTGCCCGAATTCAAGCCGTTCGCGGGAAAGCTCAGGAGGCCGAAGCCAAGAGCTGCGCCAGCCTTGCCGCTTGGATCCAGGAATGCCACCCCTTGCGCCGCGACATCACCAATTGTCAGCTCGCGGATCTGATCGCAAGGAAGCTCGTAACGCCGAAGCAGGCACGGCTGCAGTGTTGTGGCTATGACGCTGAGATCATACCGTTGGCTTATGATACCTAGATCATATTGACATTTTATGGCCTTTAGATCATTTTGGAGTTGGAAGAAGAACCATGAAGCATCTCGTTCGTACGCCAAGCAACATAGGCCATGCAATTCGGCAGGCCCGCAAGGAAAAGAACCTTGCGCAGAAGGAGCTCGCCTCATTGAGCGGCATCTGGCAGGAATCGATTTCAAAGATAGAAAATGGCAGCCGTGGAACAAAACTGGAAACGGTTTTTATCTTATAGCGGCGTTGGATCTGGAAATCACAGTGAGTGAACGCATCAAGGCAAATTATACCAATTCAGGAAAGTTTCTAGGCACTCGAATAATTTTGGAAGCGCTGAAAGTTCCCCTGATGTTTCTCATGCCAATTCTCCCCAGCTTCGAGCGCCGAGCGCGCGGATCCGATCCGGGGAGTTGGTGAAATCCGACCGGACTGCGCCAACCTTCTCCTTGACGGCATCGGCGGTCTCGAAGATCTGGTTGGCGAAGTGGCGCGATTTCAGGAACTGGAATACGGTCTCAACCGGGTTCAGCTCCGGGCTGCAAGGCGGCAGGCGCAGCAGCGCCGCGCTGGCCGGGATTTCGAGCGCCTTGGAGCAATGCCAGCCGGCGCAGTCGAGAACCACCGGCGCGTGGCGGCCGTCGGGAACCGACGCCGCGATGTCCAGCAGGTGCCGGTTCATCTCGTCGGTGTAGGCCCGGTCGCAGATGTTGTAGGCGCTCATCAAAAAGCGCGGCGATTTGATAATTTTGATACGGTTCAGATACGGCGCCTTTTTCCTTTCCAAGTAGGCAAGTTGGGGAAGCTCTGCTTCGCGGTCACGCGGAGGCGGATCGGCTGCGGGCGGCAAAAAAATAGCGTCGAGGGGGTTTATTTCGTCTGTTTTTTCGTCAAGTATCGGCCAGTTGCGAACGATGCGGCGCCGGCGATTTCTTTGCGAACAATCCGCGCCGCATCCCGGCGGCATGTCGAAGTGACAAGTGCCTGGTTCTTTCTATCAGGCCGCCGCGTCGGGAGCTAGCCCGTTCGCCGGAGGCCGGTATCTGCATGCACTTGGAGGGTCGGATGTTTCGCTTCGCTCGCTGCGAGATGCGTACGGTTGTCTGCAAGCGCTGCGACCGCGGCTACATCTACTGCGGGAAGGAGTGCAGCTCTCAGGCCCGGCGCGAGAATCTTCGCGCCGCGAATCGCCGCTATCAGCGGAGTTTCCGGGGCCGCATGGCGAATGCCGAGCGCCAGAGCCGGTACAGGGCGAGGCGAGCCGAAGCCGCGCCTGCGCCGGAATCGAAAAAAGTAACGGATCATAGGTCGCCAGTCGGGAATGGATTGCGCATAAGGGCCGGGGACGGCCGATTCGTCTCGGCGGTGGCGGCCGAGACCTTGAAATGCCGGTTCTGCGGTCGTCCGTGCGCCAGACGCCTGCTTCACGGCGATCGAAGACAGAGGTGGCGCGGCTCGGGAGCAGCTTGAAATGGCAATCAGCGACAGCGAACGATCGGAGATATGGCGTCTTCACAGCGTCGACGGGCTTTCCGTGGGCACCATCGCCCGCCTGATGGGCCGTCATCACAGCACTGTCGCGCGGGCCATAGCGAACCGGGGCGGCCGCCCGAAGGCGAATATCCGCAAGCGCGCTTCGAAGCTCGACGCCTTCGCCGACCTGATCGCCGAGACCCTCGCGGCCTATCCCCGCATGCCCGCCTCCAACATTTACCATATCGCGGCGAAGCACGGCTACGCCGGGTCCGAGGCGACCATGCGCCGCAAGGTCGCCGAGCTGCGTCCGCGTAAATCATCCGAAGCGTTCCTCCGCCTCGGCGTCCCGCCCGGCGAGCAGGCCCAGGTCGACCGGGCGGAGTTCGGCACCATCGCATCCGGTAACGGAGAGCGGACGTTCGGGAACAACATGATGGGTGGATCGCCGGTGACTAAGCCAAACGAATATCCTAAATTGCGCCGCGCCATCGATGAAGGCGTCGAGATCACAGGCGGTGCGATCGGAAGCGCGCTTGGCCTGATCTCAGGCGATCCGGCGCTTGCGCCAGTTCTGGGAGCAGCGGGCGTGGCGGCCGGAAGCGCATTGCGGCAAGTGGGCAATGAAATCGCGGGCCGCGTTCTGGGACCAAGAGAGCGAAAAAGGTTGGGCGCTGCCGTATCAGTTATAGCCAGCGACATTCATAAGCGCGCACTCCGCGGCGAAAAAGTCAGAACTGACGGTTTTTTCACCGAAAACCCGAACAAGAGAAGCGATGCGGAAGAAGTGGCGGAAAGCGTTCTTCTCAAGTGCCAAAGGGAACCCGAAGAGAAGAAAATACAGTACATGGGTCATTTCTTCGCAAATGTAGCATTTGACCCGCAGATCAGCGCAGAAATGGCGCACCAACTCGCCAAGCATGCCGAGCAGATGACTTATCGACAATTCTGTATATTAAAGATCGCAATATGCTACAATTACCGTCCTAGATTACGGGAAGGAGATTATCGAGGTCAGTCAATTTTCTCCGTTGAGCTCCAAGAGGTGCTTTATGAGTGTTTCCACCTTTATGGGCGTGGCTTTGTTAATTTTGGAGGTGATGTCGCGTTTGGGCCGACAGACATAAAACCCCGGACAATGAAGGCGCAAGGTCTTGGATTGCATTTGGCAACTTTACTGAACGTGGCGTTGATACCTGAATCAGACTTGGCTGCTACATTGCAGCAATTGGGCTAAGATTGTGAGATGCGGATCTGTTACTACGCTGTGGCACACAGATCCTCATTCATTGTGTCCCGCGGTCGAAACCGATGGGAACGCGGCCAGACGCCTCCGCGACCGTATAGTGCGCGCCTATGCGCTGAATGAGCGGCGGCAGGCGGCCTGCGGGCAGGGTGGTAGACCCTCCTCGACCTATCCGCTCGGATGTTTCATTATCAGGGCCTAGTGGACGACACACCGGGCGGGCAGTAATCGACTGGATTGGAGAGAAGGGAAACGGTAAGTGAGCGAAGAGTCATTCCGGGATTACAATGATGCGGAGACGGAACAACACTCCCGCAACGAAGCGCGAAAAATTCTGACCCGTGGGGACCAAGCGAGAAAGGGCCCACATGCCGCCGGCATCCGGTCAATGGCCTTCGGTTAAGGAATCAAGCTATTCGGATAAGAAAAGCCCCTGTTCCGGTTTGAGGGCCGGAGCCCGGGCTGGTTTTGGGCGCGCCGGTTCAGGCGCGTGATCTATTCGTCCATTTCGATCTCGGCTTCATGGATTTGCGCGAGCGGCCGGACCGCTAGCGCCGCATGCTCCGGGATATTCCGGCGAGGATGTGCGCCAGGCCCGCGACCAGGAAGTTGGACTGCAGCGGCGGCGCATCCGCGTCGTCGGCGCTCGGCGCGAGTTCGGCTTCGGCTTCGCAGGGGCCGGTGGACAGGCGGGCGAGTTGGCAGGGTTTCGCCTCGGAACTCGAATTTCCGTCCGTCGCGGACGTTGTGGAGTTCCCGGGAGTTACGGCGGAAGATATCAGGCAGGTCCATCCCGTCCGTCGCCAAAATCGCGAATTCGTTCGCCGCGCGGATGTTCTCTAGGGAGAAGCTCCGGTTGAGGCGAGTCCCGGCTCGCTTTCGGTGAATAGGCGAAGCGATCCGGTCGTGTGCTATTGCGGCTCGGGTCGTGCGCCTTTCGACCGAGTTTCAGTGGATATCCTTCGGAAAATCGTCCGCTCATTGCGAATTTTGTCCGGACCGGTTTGTTGAATGGAGCGCCTTGGGGCACGGGTAATCGAGAAACTGCCGGCCATGCCCTCCTGCAAACGCGACCTTTCCTAAACGCGTGACGGCCGTTCTCGTAGCTTATAGGGCCGAATCCGCAGACAATCATCCGCGATCGGCAGGCGAGAGCGCCTCGCAGATTGAACATCGAGTGGTTCTTGCCGGAAATCCGGTTGATCCCGTGGCGGACGCGGCCCATGGCCTATACTTATCGCGCTCTGGCTATACTGGAGAATCGCGACGCTCCAGAAGTGAAACTTGAAGAGTTGCACGAAACAAGCGAGATTCCGGGCAGCGCGCCGATGCACTGGATCAATGCTATGAACCCGGACAATATCCCCGACCGCGTCGCCGAAATTGAATTTGAGGCTGTCGAGGTAGTGCCTAGGGACAGGTCGCACGTGGCGGAGCGAGAGGAAAGCGTCGATCTTCGGCTCGAGCTCGATCAGGATCGCGCTGGCCGCGCTGAGGTCGATTTCGGGAACAGTCGCCGGGATGTCGACCAGGCGGATTCAGTCCCTCAGGCCGTCGGCGATAACGCGGTCGTAGGCGGCGATGCGCTCGGGAGGTCGCATGCATAGAGCGCAGCTGGTCGGCGAGCGGGAAGCGGCTATGCGCGTCGTGCAGAGCGGCCGCGTGGCGCCGTACGCCGCAGAGAGCTCCTCGAGGATGTCGCCGCGGCCGACGGAGTCGACGATCTTGAGGATCCGGTTGCGCATGAGGGCGTTCAAGCTGTTTGATGGATCAATTTTCAATTTCGGACGGCCTGACCCCGGTTGTTACAAAGGCGAGATATCCTATCCCACATTTTTCGGTTCCGCCGCTTTGGCACGCAATTCATGGACCATGCGCAGGTCGGTTCTGGGGAAGACTGTGCGGGTTCGGGTCAGCTCCTCTAGGAACATGGCAATCACGGCGCCGCCGGAGGTGTCGGCGGTGCCAAAGACGCGGACCCGGAGGATTCCGCTGTCCGGCTCGGGCGCAATGTCGGCCTCCGATTGGAGGAGTTCGGCGAGAAGCCGCCGGGACCGCTGCTTATTGCCCCGCCCATCAGCGAAGGCGGGCGTCAATAAGAATGAACTGCTTTAAAAAAAGGCTGCCGGGAAAAAAGACTCCGGCAAGGCGGGGCACTTTGAAGATCGCTTGACAGGCTTGCCCAAATTCAAGCCGATCACGAGAAAGCTCAGGAGGCCGAAGCCAAGAACTGCGCCAGCCTTGCCTCTTGGATCCAGGAATGCCATCCCCTGTGTCGCGACATCACCAATTGTCAACTCGCGGATCTGATCGCAAGGAAGCTCGTAACGCCGAAGCAGGTACGCGCTGCAGGGTTGCGGCTATGACGCTGAGATCATACCGCTGGCCTATGATACCGAGATCATACCGTTGGTTTATGACACTTAGAGTTTGTTCCCAAAGTGGCAATTGGCCCCGAACCATGGTATTCCATCAGGCAAGGAACACCAGATGGAGGCTATCATGGCTTGGACCGAGGCCAATCAGGCAAAGTATAAACGGACGGACGATTGCCGTCAAAACAATCTGACTGATGAGGAATGGTCGCTGATTGAACCTATGATTCCGGC
>Ga0209544_1001467_pt1 | contig 25650 bp, 28 predicted proteins | sample MesohylPK_FD_187297 | JGI IMG/M metagenome (GOLD analysis project Ga0209544, IMG submission 187297) | Host-associated microbial community of the marine sponge Aplysina aerophoba from Gulf of Piran - sponge mesohyl, lysed by proteinase K... | ecosystem: Host-associated > Porifera > Sponge >...
CTGGAGAAGCCGGTCCTGCACTACACGCTCTACTGGCCCCACGATCAGCGGCCGGGCCGGGCCGAGATGGAACAGGCGGCCGCCGAGTCGCTCGCGGCGCTGGGGCTGGAGCGTCACGAGGCGCTGATCGTGGCGCACCCGGCTCACCTTCACGTCATCACGAACCGGGTCCATCCGGAGACCGGCAGGGCCGCGAACCTCCGCCTCAGCTGGATCAGACTGTCCGAGTGGGCGGAGCGGTGGGAGCGCGACCACGGCGGCATCCGGTGCCACGAGAGGGTCAAGAACAACGCCCAGCGGCGGTCGAGGCTCCCTCGCTGACGCCGGACAACCATCGCGGAGGCCTCGACCAGGCGGATTTTCACCCGACCCGTACCCCTCGGGAGGCCGGGCTCGTCGATCCTGGGCGATCCTACAGCCGTAGGTTTCCCGAAGCTCGGTCCGCGCACTCTGCGGGACCGCAATTCTCGGGGGGATCGAAGGGGGGCAGGGCCACCCCTCGCCGGCCCCTGGGTTATACCCAGGGTAAGCTGGCTTGCGCCCCTTAAGAGCGTGAGCCAGCCCTCGGCGGCGGGAATACCTGGGTCGTCACAGTCTCCATACCCGTACACGGAGCGGCCCGATTCCGGCTGTGTCAACGACGGGCAAGGAGGCCTAATCCCAAGCGTTCCAGCGGGGTCCCGGGAGCGGATCAGCCTCCGCCAGCCGCGCGCGCCTTCATCTTCCTCCCGAAGAGGGGTCGCCAATCGGGGAGCGCCGTCCCCGCCGCCGGGCCGTCTTAGAAGAACGCACCGTCCCACAAGTGCAGCCTGAAAACGGCTTCGGGACCGCCCTGGCTATGCCGCCGCAGCCCCTTGGCCGCATCCAGCCGGATGCTTCCGTCCATGAAGACGAGCCCCGCGCCCACCGCGTAGAAGTCCTCGCCTCCGGTCGATGCCCAGTCGGCGAACACGGAAAAGCGCAGGAAACTGATGCGCTTCTGCAGATCCAGTCTGGCCATCTGGATTCGAGACGCCCGCACAGCTTCCGCGTGGCCTCGGAGCCAGCTTCCGCTGCCACCGATGCGCCAGAGGTCGTGCAGCGCTGGCTCCCCCCACACGCGGGCAGTTCCGGCCTGCATTCCCAAGAACAGTCGGGACGGGAGGGGAATCACCAAAGCGCCTTCGAGAACGGCGCGTATGTGTGGATTGTCACCCCCCGATGCACGGACGCTCGCGTGACCACCCCCGCCGAGCGACCCGAAATCGAGGCCGCCCCACCAGGGCCTCCATGCGACGGCGGCACCGACTCGGTTCCGCTTAGTGTCGGTCGCGATGTCGACGTCTTGTTCGGCAAAGAGGCGTAGCGACAGCCAGTTTCTCTCACTGGCGGGGGGCAGGAATCGGATTGCGGCTCCGTGCGACCAATGGAAATCCGCAGCGTCCCCGGTCATGTAGATGTCGGGCGCGCCGGTGTCGCGATCGCCCGGGTCCGCGACACGCAGCGCCCGGTAGAAGGAAACGAGCGATCGGTGGCTGGGATGGCTGCGCAGCAGTGTTAGGTCGATGTCCGGCAGCTCCAGACGTGCAGTGCCGACCCTCGCCGTCAGCGCCGCGCGTGCCCGCCCTAGGTCGCGCTGCAGGCGTGCTCCCACCGAGACGCGTTCCACGGGATTGTAGCGCAGGAGCCTCAGTGTCTTGCCTGGGGGATCGAACAGCCAGGGGCTCGGTGCTTCTGCGCGGTCACCTCCCTCTCCGATGCCGATGGCCGAGAGTTCTGACGCGATCTGCTCTAGCGTGGCATCATCGACTCCGTGATCGTCCTCCCATAAGGTCGGGGGTAGCAGGTGGCTCGTTGCCAAGGCCTGCCGGTCTGCGGGTGTGATCGTGACCGTCTCGCCGGGATGCGCCTCCTCCAGTACGCCTCCGATGCTGTCCCCCTCCTGACGCCAGAGGCGCAGCGTTTCCTCGGCCGTGGCCGGGGTACCACGAGGGGTTTGTGCGGTGCGTTCACGGATATCCTCGATTTCCACGGCCCAGTCGATCGTTGCCGGGATAGGTGGGGGCACGACGCCGGAGGCGTTGACGCCTTCCGCCACCGTCACATACCCCCTCCATGTCACCCGACGGGGCAACCAGTGCCGCATCTCCCACAGTGCGTAGTCCGCGACCACAGCTGAGATGTCCATTTCGAGGCGGGGCATCGCGCCGTTGACCACTCCGTTGACCAATCGGTCGAAGAGTCCCTGACGAGCGGAAGATGGTTCCGATGGGAGTGCCGTATCGGCTACGGGTGCGCTTTCGGAGGGATCGTCCGAGCCGATGTCAAGGTCCATTCCCAACTGCCACCGTCCGGCGTTCCTGAGCTGCCACGACACCTCTCGGTCAATCGGCTTGGCCAGCCGGAAGGCGACGCGCGCCAGCATGAACGACTCCGGGTCAATCCACATGATCGCGGAGACGAGCCTGATGCTTCGGTAGCGCGGAATCACGTCGACGGCGACCGCTCTCAACATGCTGCCATCGCTGAGTTGTACGGAAATGGTGTCTCCAGAACGAAACTGGTAGTAGCGCTCGGAACCTGTCCCGAGGGGGCTGCGAGTGGGGACCTCAGCCCCCGGGGACTGAGTGAACACCCCGAACCCGAATAGGAATGGATCACCAAGCGGATCGGCCGCAAGGCGCTCCGGCCGTAGCCCAGGGAAGAACTCCACATCGTCCGGGCCGAGGGACGGATCCCCGAAACGGCCCCCCAGGACGTGCACGATAGTTGGTTCGTAACGGGACCACCTGAAGCGGGCCGTTCGCTCGCCGTGCATCCATGGCCGATCACGCCGCGAGGCAGGCTGTTCGACGGCCATCCTCTCACGGATCACAGCAGTATACGCTTCGATGCTGAGCCGAGCGGTGTCGCGGGCGGCCTTCAACCCTAACATGAGTCGGCGGGCCGCATCGTCGAGGTAGGCGTCCCCCGCATGAGCCCGGCGAAGGGAGTGGTCGGGGACGACAGGGGATGTCTGCGCGGCAACCGTTCCGTGCATGGCCGCGACCGCGAACAGGCCGAGCATCGACCGCAGAGTCAAGCGCTGTCCGTCTGCCGGTCGACGCGAAGAAGGGGGTTGTTCGCTATGAATGAGATCGCTTTCGCATACTTCCCAGCTTACTCCAAAATCCAGAATGCGCCCGGTGGGAACGGACATGACTTGTTGAATACACTCGAACGACTGTTCGGTTCCAACATCATCCGCCGGGTGTCTGCCATTCGGCGGCGATAGTTTGACTTGACCTACCCTCTTCGGCATTTCGGCCTTCGTGCTCTGGCGCGTTTCTCTACGCTCGAAGAAGGTCCGTCCGCGTCCGGCTGGCTATTGGCGCCGGAACAAGGGGTCCGTCGTGGGCAAGGGCCAGGCGCAATGAGATGTCGGCTACATTGGGAAGTGCTTTTCTGAATGGTCCTCGCAAGGAAGATTGAAATGAAACCCTACGCCATCGTCACCACCCTGCTCACGGTGCTGGCCTTCGCGGGTCTGTTCTCCCTGCGCTTCCGCGGTCTCTACAGCCACCAGGCGCTGGCGGTCGTGCTGCTGCTCGGCTTCGTCTGGGCGGTCGTGAGCCTCAGCTGGCTGGCATGGAAAGGGCGTCTGCATCTGGTGTTGCTGCGCGAACCCGGCACGCCCGACCATCGGCCCCAACTCCTGCAGGCGGTCGGGCGCGCGAGCTTCTGGGCGATGACTGCCGCTGCGTGCCTAGCGGTCTTCACGCGCTCGGCGGAGATGACGCCCCTGATCATCGGCATGATCGTCGTTTCCGTGCTGCGGGTCGCGGCTTCGTTCCTCGTCTCGCGCCGGACCAATACCGGGCCGACCCTCGTCATGGCGGCAGCCACATTGGTCTTGGCATTCGATCTCGGTCGCGCACTGGTGGGTACGCGCTTCGGGGAGGGCGCGGCCGCCATCGTGCAGCTCGCTCCACCCTTCGACGGGGAGTGGCTGGTGCTGCAGGGCGGTCCAAGTCCTCTTCAGAGTCACCATCTCGGGGCCTACAACCAGCGGTTTGCCCTCGATCTCGTTCGGCTGGACAACGGCTTCATCTTCACCGACGAGACGGGCAATGCAGATGTCCACAGCTGGGAGCAGCCGCTGGTTTCGCCCGCGGACGGTACGGTGGTCGTCGCACGGGACGAGATGGAGGATTCAGAAGGCTCCAACTTCGTGACCGATCCGGCGGATGCGGCGGGGAACGTCATCGTCATCGAGCTTGACACCGGCCATTTCGTCGTCCTCGCGCACCTACGTCACGGGACGCTCCGGGTTGGCGAAGGCGACCGGGTTCAGAAGGGCGATCCGCTGGCCCTCGTCGGCAACTCCGGCAACACGACCATGTCACACCTTCATCTCCAAGTGCAGACGCACCTCGACCTTTGGGATCCCGACAACCGCTCCGTGCCCTTCGCATTCGAGCCCGGTGGCCGCGTGCTGGTCCGCAATGACCGGGTCGTGGTGCCAAACCGCTAGCCTCGTTTGCTCTTTGCCCGCGCAAGCACCTTCCGGGCATCCGGCACATTCAACCCGCGAGAATGGCTTTCCTTGAAACGAAACGCACGGGCCGGGATCCCCTCACTCCGCGTCGCTTCGGATCGCCGTGATCCGCTCGCGCATCCACTCGTCCACCTCCGCCTCGATCCAGCCGACCGCGCGGGTTGCATGCGCCCGTGGAGAATCAGTAGCCAGAAGCGACCGTCTACCATCATCGCGGGTCCACGCTTCGGACGGTCGCAACGGCTCGAAGAGCGACACGTTGGGCGGTCGGCGCTTAGCACGCGGCCGGTGAAATCGTCGTCCACCGTTCACCGCGCGGCGAATCGGCTTGCACGCGAACTGATGATCGCGGTTCCCGCCATTCGGAGCCGTTCTTCCGGCTTTTTCTGTGCGGTGTAGTCAGATCTGCTTCAACGGCAGGAAACGCAGATCGTGCAGTCCCGGTTGACTTTACGTGACTTCCTGCCGTGATTCTGGCCCTAGGCTATCTGCACACGCGATGTTGAACATCGCGGCTGGCGAGGGGAGGCTGCGCCCCCCTTCGAACCCCCGGCCTGTCGCGTCCCTGGCGGAGCAGCGGACTCGCGGGGGCGAGGCCCCCGAACCCCGTCTCCGGTGCCACCGTGGCTGAGCATCGCACCGTGATGGTCGCCGCCCGGGTCACGCCCGCCGAGCACGCCGCCTGGCGGGAGAAGGCGGCTGCGGCGGGCGTGTCGCCGTCCGCGCTGCTGCGCGAGGCGATGGCGCGGACGCGGACTTGGACCGCGTCGGCACGGGCCGTCGAGCGCGAGTGCACCCGCCAGATCGCGCGCATCGGAAACAACCTGAACCAACTGGCGCGCTGGGCGAACACACACGCCTCGACGGCCGAGGCCGTCTCGGTGATCACCCACTTGGTGTCGTTCGAGCGGTCGCTGCTCGCCGTGGCACGCATCGGCGAGGAGGCCCGCGATGCTCGTTAAGTTCCTCTCCCACGGGAAGGGCTCGGCCCGGGCGGCGGTCGAGTATCTCGTCGGCGAGCGGGACGCGGCAGGACACGAGCGCGAAGGCGTCGAAGTGCTGCGCGGGAATCCGGACATGGTGGCCGCCGTGGCCGACTCCCTCGACTTCGAGCGCAAGTACACGTCGGCCGTGATCGCATGGGCGCCGGAGGCCCGGCCGACCGGCGAGCAGATCGGAGCTGTCCTCGACGAGTTCGAGAAGACCGCTTGGGCGGGACTGGAGCCGGACCGCTACGCGTGGACGGCCGTCCTGCACCGCGAGCGCGGCGGTGGCGTCCACGCGCACATCCTCGCCGCGCAGTGCGACCTACAGACCGGGCGGAGCTTGAACATCGCGCCCCCCGGCTGGCGCAAAACCTATGCCCCGCTTCGCGACACTTTCAACCACGAGCATAGCTGGAGCCGCCCGGACGACCCGTCGCGAGCCAGGGCCCATCGGCCGGGCCACGTGGCCTACATCGAGGCGTCGAAGCTGCGGGCCGGACTCGAACACGAGGCGGACCCTCGCACACTGATCCGCGACTACTTGGTGCAGCGCGTCGAGCACGGTGCGGTCAAGGGCCGCGCCGACGTGGTCTCCGCGCTGGAGGACGTCGGCCTGGACGTGCCGCGCCAGGGACAGAACTACATCACCGCCCGCGATCCCGACAGCGGGAAGCGGTGGCGGCTGAAGGGAGAACTCTATGAACGAGACTTCGAGCCCAAGCGACTTGACCTCCCGGCTGAAGAGCCGGCCGGAGGCCGACCGGAAGGAGATCGAGGAGACGGCCACGCACGAGCTCAGGCGGCTTGGCGAGAGCTTAAGCGCCGTCAGAAGCGACGCGCTGCGTTCCATCGAGGCAGATACGGAGGAGGCGACCGGGCGGATGCGCGAGTTGCTGATGAAGGCCTGGATCCGGCCGCTCGTGGTCGGCATGAGCCTCTTCCGCAAGTGCTTCCAGAGACGCATGTTGTTGTGAACATGCAACTTAGGAGTTTGGATGGTTGGACTCCCGCCGATTGATTCCCGCTCATTGGGATCTTATCGGGCGCGGACCCTCCGGCGGCTTTCCAGAGCCGTCCTGAGTTGTCCCGTGTTGGCCTGCTGATAGCAGCGCAGAACCGTCTGGGGGTTCTTCCACCCGCCGAGTTCGCAGAGCACTTTGAGCGGCTGGTCCATCAGGTCGCTGGCAAACTTCCGCCTGAGCGAGTGCCAGCCGCGCCCACGCTTCGGTTCGAGCTTCGCAAGGGTTTCGGCCCTGGACCACCACTTCAGCGCCATGGAACGACCGAGACACTGCGCGGGTTGTGGCGGCGCGGGCAGCACCGGACCGTCGCCGTTTCCGGGATTCATCCGCCGCGCCTCCTCCAGGACGGCCACCGCCTCGTCGGTCAGCGGCGTAGTGTGCTCATAGCCCGTCTTCTCGTGCTTCGCCCGCCACCGCACCATCGCGCTCTCGAAGTCGATGTCCGACCACGTGAGATTGCGTATGGCCCCGATCCTGTGGCCGGTTTCGTGCGCGAGCACGAGCCCGACGCGGAACCGCCAGTCCACCCGGCGCGACACCTTCAGAAGTGCCCGGTATTCCTCCTCTGTCAGAACGACGCGGGTGGGGTTCTTCGCCCTGGGCTTCCTGAGACCCTTCAGCGGGTTCCTGTCGAGCAGCGGGCGGCCGTGCTCGTCCCTCGACCTCACCGCCCAGTTCAGCACCGCCATCAGGAACGTCAGGTCCCATTCGATGGTGCGGTTGCCCACGGGCCTTCCACTGGGACCAATCCTGCCCGCCCGCCGCTCCCGTATGAACCTGTCCCAATCGCGCCGGGACAGCGGATCATCTAAGGGCTGAATCACGGCAGGAGATCACGTAAGTCTAATCAGGACTGCACGATCTGCGCTTCCTGCCGTTGGACTGGACCCTGCTGGACCGTGCCCCGAAAGCGGGAAAAGCGGCCTTGAATGGCGGGACTCCCGCGCCCGCACCACCCACTTCGCTGAAGGCCTCCGAAGCTCACCTCGCGTACATCTCGGGACGCCATGTCGGCGGCGAATCGGCGATCCGACCTACCGGAGCGCCGCGCCGGGATTCTTCAGGGCGTGGGCACCACCTCACGCATGGAGGTTCCGGCGATCCACAAGCCGCGTCCGCGGGAGCTGGCTGACGACCGTCATTGGTCGTGAGCCATGTGCAGGACCGCGAGGTGAGCGGCAGGCCGAAAGGTACACTCGGGCCGCGATTCTTGCCAGACTGAGTCTTGTTCAACGGCAAAGCCTGAACGCGGGGCCGACTGACTGACTGACCGGGTTGGAATCCGCTCGTCAGCGAGACAGAAGCCGACCCGTGTATACTTGCGCGGGGGTGGGGTGCTTCATATCCTCATGGCGTCGCCGACAGTGCTGGTCACCGATCAGGACCTCCAGCCCCTCGCCGGCATCGCCGTGGCGAGGTGGGACGCCGATCAGGTCAAGCGGGAAGGAGTGACCGACGCCGATGGCGTCTGGACTGATCCGAACGTCCGCAAAGGCAACTACCGCGTCGAGGCCGCCGGCGCCACGCCCGCAACCTGCCGTGTCAAGGCCCAGGAAAGGGCGCAATGCGCCATGGTCGTGGATGTAGTCCTCGCCAACCTGAAACTCGTGGCCCGTCACGGTCACGACAACCGGCTCAGGCGACACATCGAACGGACCCCAATCGCACCCTGCTCCAACCACCAAGGATCCGCAGATCGCCAGACCCGCCAAAGCCCGACGGCACACGTCAACGCCCCCAATCGAAGGTCATGCACATCATGGTCTACCTCAGGTAGGCTACGCCGACGAGCAGGGACGTCATGCGATAACCGCCGAACTCAATCTCACTGTAGGATTCACTGGTCAGTTCATGCCCGTACTGGAGATCCAGTGTGAGGTCCCACTGCGGCGACATCGGGATATCCAAGCCCGCGCCCGCGCCCACACCCGCGATGAAGTCCTCGTCGCGCGTTCTGCACTCTTGCGCTGGCGTGTCGTCGAGCGAAGTCTCATAGCAACCGGCGGCTAACCCGAAGATCCCGCCGCCCCCAAGACGCAGGGTGAGCCGGTCGTTCAACAGGATGTCCCCCATCCACAGCAACTGCGCGTCGATGTAGTGCTGGCTCCTGTGGAAACGTCGTGAGTTGTAGAAGCATGGCGGGATCTCTCCGGGCTCAATGCTGATTTCGGGCGGGTCGAGGCAGGCACTGTCTTCATAGCCTCTGCGCGCGTAGGAGACGCCGAGACGGAAGCCCCAGGCGGATGTCGCCGAGACGCCTACCGTCACGCCAATGCTGGGGTCCTCGGTAGCGAAGCGCGAGCTGTTGGCGCCAGCGTTGAGGCCGACCTGGGTGACGGTGGGCGAAGCCGCCGCTCCGAACAGGCTCGCCACGATCAGGATAGCGAGTTTGTCCATGATCCGATTACTCGGCTGTGTCCTGCTTCCAGGTTTCGCGGATGGTTCTCGATCAATCTCCGCTTCGGCGCTGCCAGACTTCGTATAGTAGGGCCAGCATCCTCGGTCGCTGACCGTGGCAAGCAGATGTGGCGTTGGTCGCTCTTGGAGGGCATTCTCACCGCCCGAACCCTATCGGCACCCGAAACTTCACCAAGTCCACGGGCCGGTCCACGCCGGGCGAAAAGGAGTAGTACGCCATCTTCTCGATGGTGTAGTGGGCGAGGAACCCGCTGAGCGCGCCGAGGAGCGCGCCGTTGAGCGCCGAGCCCGCAATGCTTCTCCCGCAAATGCCGGCGCCGTTCTTCTCCTCTTGGCGGTTCCCGTTCCCGCCGTCCTCGTCGGCGCTGTGGTCGCAGAGGGCTGCGGTGAGGAACGCGCCTGCGGCCGCACCGCCGCCCACAAACCACTTCATGTACGAAACGTATTCATCGTTTCGGGCATTTGCGAAATGCAGGGCAGGGGCGGACAAAAGCCCCACGGCCGGACCGGGACGCTTCCCAACGGCGTGCTGGCCGGCCAGCGGTACCGCTGCCAGAAGGGCGACCAGAACGCTAGCGAGGTGTCTCATGGGGTGTGAGAAGCCAGCGGCGGATCCGAACCCCACCCACCCCTTCTATTCGTCGAGGCAGTTCGCCGGACTTCCAACGCGTTATCCATTCCTGGTAGCTGGCGCTCTCCGTGTGGTCCGCTGACCCTGAGAGAGTCAGGATGCCGGTCGATGTAACCTGCGCGACTCCCAGTTCCTTTCCGCGCTCAGGAACCCCGTCGGTGGTCGCCTCCGATACTGTGTGGACAGGGACAAGGTGAGCCGTCAGCTTGATGCCGTCGACCCGGCTGCACTCTGCTGGCTTCGCGACGATCCCGTCCGCTCTCCACAGAGCATATCCTGGTGCAATGATCTCCACATCGTAGGTGCCAGGACGACCCGGGCCACCAGTGAGCAAGTCATCGATACCAACCATTGTCTCTACGTAAGCACCGTCCATCAGGACGCCGACTGCGGCCACACCAGGAGCTTGACCTGTCGATGAATCCAGTACAGTAACCTGAATCGCATAGTCTATCGAGGGTGGACAGACTTTCGGCCCAAGGAGTTCGCACCCCTGCACGAGTAGGAGGGCCACGGCCACCATACCGAGCCTCAGTCGTCTGTCTGCCGGGGGTTTCCCTTGAAGATCTCCGCGTCTTCCCTCTATGGAGGCGGACATGCACTTCCCGACATGGAGGTGTGGCTTCCGGAAACGTCGGTGCCGACCCTCATGCACGAGGCATACCGCTTTCCAGAAACTCCCACCAAGGTTCAGTTCCGCGCACGCTGGTGGATGAGGTACAGCGCCTTCCAGTACTTTCCGCCGGAATCGGCGTATTCGCAGCCGAGCAGTCCGTCGATTCGGTTTCCGCCCGACACCTTGCCGTTGAGAGTGCACTGCATCGTGCGCGCACGGTACCGAAGCTCGAACTGCCAATCGATTTCATCCCGGCGAAAACAGTGATACCCACGAAACGTCCCTCGTGTCGTGTCGCCGTGGGGACCTTGGTGGAAAGAGCGATCGGTCACGAAGGTGCCGCTGCTTCCATCATGCTCCACATCGAACTGCCACCATGGGTACGTGTCCCTCGTGGTGAACGGCGCTTCCCGCCCCTCCCATATGCCATCTAGCGGGGGCGGCGGTGGCGTCATGGACTCGCCGAACAGGCCCGAGTCGTAGGCACAGTCGTCTCCACACGCGACCGCGAGGACGGTCAACACCAGGATCGCGCACCTTCTGAGACTCAAGTTCATGAACGCCTCCTGAAGAGAAGTCAAGCTTCCTAGCGCCCTAACCGACTATGGTGTACTCCGTAGCCACCACAGTGCAACGCACCGCAGCCCGGTCGTTATGGGGCCACTGCTCCATGTCGAGCGACCACTCGGCGCGGGAGTGCTTCGGCATATGGGTCGAGTACCAGGAAAAGGGTCGCGCCGGTCCGACGAACGCGGTCACAGTCACGTCAGCAAGCTCGATGTTGGCCACGCCAAAGGCCCTCAGAGTGAGCCGAGGCCCATCCACCGTCGGGTGGGTACGGCACTCGGTGACCCTGGCATTGAGTGCCAGCCGGGTGGTCACCGGGTAGCTCTGCGTCTTCGTCGAGCCGTCGCGCGCTGTGGCGGTGATGGTGACCACTATGTCTAGAGTAGATCTAACGGTTTTATATAAACGACTTACGTAGACGATGATGCGGGTGTCCCCTCATCCCATCCCACTTCCCGAACGGGAACGTGCCGGTCCGCTGAGGATCTCCCCGGACGCTGACGCCTGCTTGCATGGTCATTGGCTTTGGCCGAATCGAAGAGCCGACGGAAGCTGAATGCTGGCGACCCTCTGCAAGCCCAGCGAGTCGGTCACGACTCCCAACATTCGCGAGTCCGATATCCTGTACGGTCTGAATCCTCCGGGCAGGGTCACCCGCGAGTATCTCGGTTCTTCGGCTGCCAAGGCGATTGTCCGCCAACGGCGGCCCTGCCCAAGCGGATGAGATCCACCGTCGAATTCCTGAATCCAAACCCGCCCCGTGGCACACCGGAGATCGACGCCGAGCGGGGTTGTCGGGGCGAACTGATCCCGGCTTCCGGCCTCCGCTTGCTCCAGCATCGGTTGGATTTCGCTGCCGACTTGCCGTCCCTGCAACTCGGCTTCCATCTGGCCACGCAGATACGCCAGCCTGTCATCGCGGGTCAGCGGCTTGCCTTCCCACGGCACCAACAAGGAGTCTCGTGTCTCCCAGCTTGCCCCGACCAGATAGAGGTGCCGGGCAATCGGATCCAGCAGCGCAATTCGGTCGTCGGGACACACGTCCCAAAGGGGCACGGCCGAGAGAATGGTCCCGGCTCTCTGGTCCTCGTGCGGCGCGCCACGGAGTTCCATGAAATCGACTACGTGTTCGACGCTCCCGTCGTCATCGAACCGGGCCAATCTCCCACTCCATACAGCGGCAGCGGAATTCACCGCCTCACGATACTCGGCCCTTACAGTACCTTCCGTGGCCGTGGCGACACGCAGGGGGTCTCCGAAGGTCACGACATCGATGTCCCCCCGAACAGTGCCCAATCGACCCGCGTCCCAGGTCGAGACGAGCGTTCCGGTCGCCGAGAACGTGCGATACAACCTCGCCGCCGCGTCCCAGAGGGTGATCTCACCGACGGCGCCCCCGTCCACCAGGGCCAGTGCCGACCGCACCTCATTCGGACCGTCGCCATGCCGTCCGAACGCAACGACCTCGACGCCCTGCCGGAATCCATGCACGAGGGGATCGGCGGTAGTAAGCACCCAAACGAGGCTGTCCGTCTCCACTACATCGACGATGTCCCACAAGTCGCCCCGAGGAGACTCCCAAGCCATCTGGTCGGGATCGATGCCGATGGTCGCGGGTTCGGCATCCCGAGCCCCATCGCAAGAACAGAGCAGGAGCGGGAGCATAGCGGAACGAGAAAAGATCTTGCGCATGGTTCAGCCTCAGTCTCTGTGGCGCACGGAAGGCATGGAGGAGGAATAGTTCCGTTTCCAGTGGCGCTCCTCGGTGGGGCTCCAAATCGGAAGGCACTTCCCCATTCATCGTACAGGTTCATCGGTGCCTGCGCGACAAAGCACCAAGCGAATGGGGACGAGTCCGTCACGCGCTCCAGCGCGGGAGGGCGAAGACTGGCTTGTGCCCGATACCGGTCTCAAGCCAGCCGACTCCGTGTTGAACACGGAGGCTGGCAAGGGGGTGGCTGCGCCCCCCTTAGACCCCCGGCATTTGGCGGCGGCCGCCGGTGAAGCTGCCGCGAGGAAGACGCTGGCGGTGACGCTTCGCAGAAGGTGCGCCGTCATGGCGGCTCAGCCGCGTCACCCTGGCGGGGCAAACCCGCCCGGCGAGAGAGGGCGACCGCGCTAGCCGTCGCCGTCTGCGGCGGCCGACCGCCTTCCGGGATCCACCCGCTCCAGATGACCGCTTTGTGGAGCGCAACCGACTCGACTATCCTTCCGGGCGGACGCGGATTCGCGTCCGCGGCACCGAAGCGCCCAGAAAGAGGGCTGACACGATGGGCATGCGGATCACACGTACCCACACCGTCGCAGCCGCCCTTCTACTGGCAGGATGCGCGACTTCCGGCCCGAAGCCCGGTGCCTACGAGGACATCTTGGCGATCGGCGCAACCTACCCTGCCGGGAAGTTGCCGATCACGCGGATCAACCGGCTGTTCGGTCGTGACCCCGACGCGACCATAGAGGTTGTGGTAGGTCACCGTGAGACGCGGACCGAGGAAGTCACCCACGAGTCTGTTCGGCTCACCTATCCCGAGGACCACAGATGCCGTTTGAATTTCAGTGACGCGCCCGCGCGGTTGAACGAGTTCATGGAGTGCGTAGCAAGATCGCAGGACGCCATCTTCGGTGTCATCGTCAGCGAAGTGGTGTCCGACGACATCACCCTCCACACGATATGGGGGTTCCATGTACAGCCCCGCCATGGGGGGCAGGGCCATGCGGCCGTCATGGCGATCGCCGGAGCGTATCCCGCTGCGCCACCGCAAGGCCCGTACGGGGCGCAAACCCAAGACCGGCGAGCCTGTCGAGGTTCCGCCCCGTGAAGTGCCTGTCTTCGAGCCTTCGAGGCACCTTCGCAGCCGGGTGGCCGGGAGCTTACGCGCCCTGTAACGGGGGAGAGCCGTTGGATGCCATTTGGCAAGCCGTAGCCGGACCGTGGAAACCGGACGGCGGGGCGAGACCGGATGCCCCGCTCGGCCAGAGGCGCCCCTCAAGTTATCATAGTGAAGCGGAGGGGTCTGGCCACCCTTCCGACGAGGAGAAAGGCGTCGCGGTTTACGAGAATGACTCCATTACCGCAGTGCTACTCTCCGTGGAGCCACCAGATCGCATTGAGATCGACGAGGCCGCGCGCAATCACCCGGCCCGAGGCACTCTGGCTGGTGTTGGACAGCCACAGCATCAGCGGCTGGGAAGGGATAGCCGAACCATGAAGACATTGCTTGTCACCGTGCTCTTGGCGGCCCTACTAGCCGCCGCACCCGTGTCCGCACAGCGTACGAGCCGTCTTCACCTGGGCGTCACCGTCACGTCGATGCACGGCCACGTATGGGAGAACACGATGGCTGGCGCCTATGGAGGCGTGTCGTTCGATATGCGCGACTACCTTCGCCTCGGTGTCCTCTACGTCCAGAAAGGACGGGTCTGGGGGGACCGCTTGAACTCGACCGGGGAACGCGTGCACTCGATCGAGGTGCCCGTGCTCTACAAGCACACGATCGCCAAGAACACTCACCTTCTGGTGGGCGCGGCACCCAGCTACGACTACTATCTCGACATTGGCGAGGTGATCGGCCTGGCCACACGAGCGGAAGACTACCCCTTCGGTGTAGAGGTGGCGTACGTCCATGGCCTGGTGCGCGATACCGGCTTCACGCACGGCAGTGAACCCGGACATCGAGTGCTCAGGATCGGCGTTGAGATCCCGCTGAGGGCCGGAGAGCGAGCACGATGAGAGCCATCCCGATCCTTTTCATGGCGGTGCTCGCCACCTTGCCGGCCTCGGCTCAGGAAGTCGGCTGGTACGCAGGCCCCACCTTAGGGTGGTTCAACACCCGCTTCGGATCACGACTCGGCCTCAACGCCGGCGTGTCGTTCCAGCGGTTCGATGAGCACCCCAACCTCCGGGTCGACCTGCGCTACGTTCAAAGGGGAGGCGGTTGTTGCCCGATCCACTCCCTGCAAGCGCCCGTGCTCTACACGACCATGCTCACTGCGACCGGCTACGTTTTCGTGGGTCCGGCGCTGGCGATCGGCTACGCCTATGACCAGGAACGCATCGCAGACCTGAGCGCGGTGGGGGGGTTCGGCTTGGAGTTGTACCGCACCGAGACCAAGGTGATCGGTTGCGAAGCCGCGTACAGCGTCAGCCTTCCACTGTACCACCTGAGCTACTACGGCTTCGAGACCGTCGATGACCCCCTGCAGGGGTTGAGCCTCAACTTCATTCTTCGGTTATGACAGGACACGCCGCAGCCCCGTTGTTTCCCGGGCTGCCCCCTCACGGAGCTGCGGCGAAAGCCATTCGAGGTCGCCGCCCGCTCCATCGGCCTTGGTCCGGCGGGCCACGACGGTGCAGCACGCCGGTCGAGCCGCCGTCGAGACGGCGTTGCAGCCGAGGGGATGCTGTGCTCCCCTTCGAACCCCTGGTCGGTCCTCACTCCGTGGATGACGCTTGAACTCCGACTAGCGGCTACGGGGGCATGAGCCGCTATCTTCTCGTCGTGGTTCCACACTCACTCTGCGACCGGCGAAGGAGAACACGACCCATCCGCACCGCCTTCTTTTCGCGCCCTGCCCGCAATGCGTTCGGAGCCCGCGCGGCTCTCAACGCGACGATGGTCCTGGCCATGATGGGATGCGGTGTGGACAGAGTGCCCTCGACCCCGGTCAATCTCTTCGATGAAGCGGCGGGGACGGTGGTCACGAGACGCTTGGCTTTCGATACGCTGTGGGTGTACGGAGGGGCGGGCGATACGATCATGCTCAACGCCGACCGCGTGGCGGCGTTTCCGGACGGTGACGCTGCTGTCCTTGATATGTTTGGTCGGCGGGTTCACAGGGTGGGTGTCGGCGGCGTCGCCTGGTCGTGGGGAACCAGGGGTGAAGGGCCGGGAGAAATCGACCATGTGAGGGACTTGGACGTGAATGCCGAGGGAGAAGTCGTGCTTGCCGATTCCCGCAACGGCAGGCTGCACTGGCTGGCGGGGGACGGAAGCTGGCTCCGAGAGGTCGGGCTGCCGGAGGGCTCGATCAACGTGGATGCGGTCGCGGCGCTGGGGGACGGTCACTACATACTCTCCTCGCTGATGTACGGCACCGCTCTCGCGACCCTTGAGTCTACGCCACCAGGTACGATCGCGGCCAACCGGTGGGTGCGGGTGTCCGCAGAGGGCGAAATCGAGGGGCTCGTACCCTTCCCTTGGGACGGCTTCCGCTCAATGTCCTTTTTTCAGACGGTTGGCAATATCGCTGGTGCCCGATCACTGTCCGCGAGCGGTGGCCGGCGGTGGGTATTCGGGTTTGGCTTGGGCAACGGCTTCTTCGTCTTCAACGACAGTGTGGCCGAGGCGTACCCCTACGTGCGCCATGCCGACTTCCCGGAGGTTGAAGCGGGAGGCTTGGGGGGCGGCAGGGACGGGTTCCGGGTCAGCTATCGCGAAGGCCGTCCGGACCGCGTGGCCCGTGACGTGGCGATTCGAGGTGACACCGTGTATGTGCTTGCGGGCAACCACTGGGAAATCGATCGCTACGAGTCAACTACCGGCCAATACCTGGATTCGGTGCTGCTACCCGTGCCGTTGTCCCGGTTTGCGCTGGCCCGCGATGCGCTGGTCGGCATCGTTGCCGGGGGGATGTACCCGCAGGTCATCGCGCTGCGAGCCAAGTAGCTGCCCGGCTCTTGGCATCGGGCTGCCAGTGTCGCACGACGGCACTCGCCGGACTGCGAGCGCTTTTGGGGGGATCGAAGGGGGAGGCGCGCGCCCCCTCGCCAGCCGCAACGTTGAACGTTGCGTGTGCTGGCTTGTCCACAGAAACAGTGGTTCAAGCCAGCCCGGCGGAGCCGCCGTCCCCTCCGCTCCGGGCATCGCCCGGAACACCCTTGGCGACGACGGCGGCGCTCCCTCCCGCGAGACCGCATGCCACCCTACCCCCCTACCCCTCGGGAACCCGAGATCTTCGCTCTCTGGCGATCCTGGGGCCCGTAGGATACCCGAAATGCCCCTAGAAACCGTCTGCGAGGCCGTGGGCGGATGCTGTGGCACGTTCATGTCAGGTCTCGATGCCCGCTCGTCGGTCCGCGAGGTACTTTGCCCAGTCGTTGGATTAGCCGCCGCCCGCCGGTGCCCCGCACCGGACCGCATCCGACCGAAGCACTACCACGCGGGTGAGCCCTGTGACAGATTCCGATGTCCTGAGGGAGGTTCCGTTGCCGCACGGATCACGAGCCCAGAGGCTGGATTACCAGCACGAATACCGCAAGCGCCCCGAGGTGCAGGCCCGCGACCGGGAGTACCGTCGCGAGTACCGGCGGCGGCCGGATGTGATCGCGCGGCGCAAGGCGCGCCAAAACGACTACCAGCGCAGGTACCGCGGCAGGCCGGAGGTCGCCGAGCGGACGCTGCACCGCCGCCGCGACGAATCCAGAAGGCACGAAAAGACCTACTGGCCGCGCTTCCGTCTGGCCTGCCGGCTGGCCAAGGAGTGGGGTGACCGACACTTGACTTCAAAGCATTTGGCCGCCGTGGGGCTGAAAAGCTCCTGCTGAACTGTTCCACCGTAACGCTGCCAAGCACCGACGCTAGCGCGCGAGATACTCCGCCCACTCATCCATGAGCCGCCGCCGACGCTCGAACAGGTCGGATCGCATGTAGGCGGCCTCCACCTTGTTCTTCACGATGTGTGCCAGCGCCGCCTCGACGACCTCCCTTGGATGATCCGTTTCCTCGGCCGCCCAGTCCCGGAACGACGACCGGAACCCGTGCGGAACCGCCGCGATCCCCAGCCTCTCAAGCATCTGCCGAACCTGCTTCTCGGCAAGCTCCCGTCCGTGCCCTCTCGCGAAGACGATGGAACTCTCGTCGTTCAGCCTCCGCGCCTCGTCGAGGATCTCCAGCGCCCGCCCGCACAGCGGCACACGGTGCTTCCGATTCGCCTTCATGCGCTTGGCCGGGACCGTCCACACGCTCTCCCGGTGGTCCATCTCCGGCCACACGGCCCACCGCACCTCGCCCCACCGAGCCGCCGTCAGGACTAGGAACTCGAAGGCCAGCTTGACAACGGGCAGGGAATCGGACGCCCGCACCTTCTCAAGCGCCGCCGCGACCTCGCGGTGCGGCAGCGCCTTCATGTGCCGCACCACGTCGTTCTGAGGACCGAGCACCCGCCCGACGCGGTCGCAAGGGTTGTCTGGCCGCAGTTCCATCGCCACGGCCCACTCCAGTACGGCGCGCATCCGTCGGCGCAATGTCCGGGCGGTGGGGGGCTTCACATGCCAGATCGGGGCGAGCACTTCGTAGATGTCCGCCCCCGTGACCTCGGTGACCGGCATCTTGCCGATGCGCCCGAACGCGAAGCGCTCCAAGCTGCTCAGCCACGCCCTCGGGTACTTCGGATTGCGCCAACCGGCCTTCTGCTGCTCGACGACCTTGGCCGCCGCTTCCGCAAAGGTCGGGACTCCCTGCGCCGGGCGCTTGTCCGCAAGCGGGTCCCCGCCCTCGCGGGCCAGCTTCCGGTTGGCCCGCGCCTTCTCGCGGGCCTCGGCCAGCGAGACAAGGGCGACGCTGCCGAGTCCGAGCTCCCGCCGCCGTCCGCGAATGACGAGGCGTTGAATCCAGCTGCGGGCTCCGCTTCGAATGCTCGCTGATCACATTGAACGCAGCGGGATCGACACATCGCGGCGAAGGTGCCAGCCCAATGCTGGAGCACGCCGAAGCCAGCGAGCAGGCAACGGCCACGCCGGGGGTAGCACTGTCGGCAAGTGTCTTCAGACGGTCGAGAACGTCCATGAAGTCCTTTCGTCTCTCTGGTGGCGCTGGGCCGGGACGCGCGAGGCTAACCGCACGTCTCATTGCGACGGGTCGCCCAAGGCGTCAGAATGTGCCATGCCGTTCCACGCAGTGCGATTTGGACACCCTGCTCGGAGTCTCCCCATGACTAAGGTACACAGAGAATGACCAAGAGTTTCGCGGAGCAGGTCTACAGTGCCGTGAAGCGGATTCCCAAGGGGAGAGTCGCAAGCTATTCGGACGTAGCCCTAATTGCAGGTCGTCCGGGTGCCCAGCAGGCGGTAGGAAACGCTTTGGCAAAACTCGGCGATCTTGAGGAGGACGTTCCTTGGTGGCGGGTGGTCCGTGCCTCCGGCGAGCCGGTGAGCATCTCCCCAATCGACGACATGATTCGCAGGCTCCGGCTGGAAACGGAAGGGGTGCAACCTTCCCCTGGCTCAGGCAGAATCTCCTTGGAGCAGTATGGATGCCTGCTGCCTGCCACCTCGATGACCGAATAGGCCAGGGGACCCAGGTGCACGGTGCGACCCCCGCCGCTCTCCCGAAGCGTCAGGCCGGCTTTGAGTTCTCGCGCGTGAGCAAGTTCACCGTGAGTTTAGCCATGGCCATCTGGCTGTGCGACGTGACCTTTCACGGTGAGCGGGTCGGGAAGATACTCCGGATCCGTGGCGGTCGCTACACGGTCATGGCATGTCTCAACGACGACGGCAAGCCGACCGGGCTGCTGTCCGATTACCACGGTGCGGTCCTGACGAGACGCAAGGGCACGAGCTACGACGCCCTGGTCGCGCTGATCCGGGCCGGTGACGGCTTCCCTGCCAACAACGGACTAAGGCGGTACTGACCATGCCCTGTCCGAAGACGATGCTTCCTCGACTTGCGATTACGAACGAGCTCAAAGAGCGGAAGAACAGACTCAGTAAGACTGATTCGCGGCACATTGCGAAGCCATCGGCGGCGGCTATACCCATACAAATCACTCGTGTCGAATCGTTTGAACTTGAAATCCTGGCTGTCAGACCTGGGTCCCGATTAGCTTGACGGTGAACTCTACGAGAACGTCACCGAACGGCAAGGCCGTGGACTTCCTCACCGGTAAGATGAAAAGGCAGATGTGAATGGGTCCGGTTACTCCAACGTTTGTGGCGGCGGTCGGATTGCTCGTGCTGGTCGCGGCCCTGATCGTCGCATGGCTCCGCCGGAGGCGCTGACGCGTGATCGAAGAACCGGCGCTCGGACAGTGTCCGGGCGAGAGTTCGCACCAGTGCTGCGGACCCGGAGCGACCAACAGTGCCTTTGGGGAACACGGCACGTCTTGCGATAACCGACCCCGATGGCGACCCGCCCGGCGGGTCACGTGGAGCAGTTCAGAGGGAAGGGATACTTGGCAAACGACGCGATTGAGATGGAAGGGACCGTAACCGAGGTCCTTCCCAGTGCGAACTTCAGGGTCAGACTTGAGAATGGCCATGTGATACTGGCCTATCTCTCGGGCAAGATGAGGAAGTACTACATCCGGGTGTTGGCGGGAGATCGGATCAAGGTGGAGCTGTCACCCTACGACCTGTCACGGGGAAGGATCACCTACCGCCATAAGTAACCGATGGCGCGCCGCCGCCGGAGGGTCAAAGGTGCGGGTAAGTGATCAACTCCCTGCGGTTTGCGACCGGCGGCTGAGCAGCTTTGCACCGAGGACCCGAATAACGCGGAGCGACTGACGGCAGCGCCGGATTTCAGCCTTGCTCTCGCATCCGACGGCAAATCGGCGGTATTGTGCAGACTCCCGCGGGAGCGAATCACGGGGAGGAATTGTCTAAGTGAACCAGGACTGCACGATCTGCCGCCCTCGCCGCAAAGACGGTACCTGACTCCATCGTGTCGCGATGGCGGGGAACACGCACCCTTTGGCGGGAATCCTAAAGGGCGGGCAACCGCCGACGCGGCAGAGAGCACTGTCCGTCGCCGGTCGGTGACGTGGTCGGCGACCCAGAGCCTGGGGAGCTTGCCGGGCAACGGCCCGGTGGGCGCTGTTCCGGGCGGTGCCCCGCGAGGCGTGACGGACGTTTGTCCGCAGTCTGGCTCAGGCCCGCTTGGCCGGTAGAGCGGCCAACGCCGCGTAGAAGGACAACACACGGCGTTCTGGCACGGGGCGTGACCGACCAATCCGCTCCGCCCGTAGGCGCATCAGTCTCTGAGTTCGGCGAGCTTCGCGCGGGCTTCGCGGGCGGGCGCGAACGATTCGTCCGCGGGTTCCCAGGCCAACAGCGCGCTCCCGAGGTGCGCCAAGGCACCCGCGGTATCGCCGCTCGCTTCGAGCACCTTGGCCAGCTCGAGGTGGGTGTGCGGATCGGAAGGCACGAGGCGAAGCGCCTCCCGCAGTTCCGCCTCGGCCTCGTCCAGGCGGCCCGCCTTTCGCAGCGTGCCCCCGATCCAGCGATACCACTCGAGGGTTCGGTCATCCCGGGACAGGGCATCCCGGTAGTGGCGTTCAGCCGCAATGTAGTTGCCGTCCAGCTCCTCGATCCGTCCAAGGGCGGCGATCAGGGACGGACGGAACCGGTCGGCCCCCCACGTCTCGATCCAATCCGACGCGGCGCGGTAGGTGGCCCGCGCGGCCGCCCTTTCCCCCGCTTCGAGCGCGATTCGAATCCGCCACTGCGCGACGTAGTAGGGGTCGTGCTCCGGCGCATCGAGGTCAAGCTGGGACCGCAGAGCCTCGAAAAGGACGGCGGCATCCTCCTGCCGCTCCGCTTCGAGATAGATGCCGATGTCGGCGAGCCGGTACTCGGCGATCTCGAGTGGCGTGTACACCCCCGACACCTCTTCCAGCAAGGCCCGGGCAGTCCGGATCGCGTCCCCCATTCGTCCCCGGAACCTATAGTAATCTTTCAGTTCGTCCAGCACCTGAGCCTTCTGCCGGGGCGTCCGGGCCAGTTCCAACGCACGCTCATATGCAGCCCGCGCCGCGTCGAAGCGGCCTGCGTGGAGGTCCAGCGAAGCGAGTTCGGCGACCGGCTCCGGGTTGAGGGGATCGACGATGATCGCCCGCTCGAGATGCTCGCGCGCGACGCCGTACGCCCCGAGCCGTGTGTGGATTCGGGCCAGATCCAGGTGCCCGGTGTAGTCCGCGGGAATCCGCCTCGCGTACTGTTCGAGGGCGGCCAGTGCCTGATCGTCGTCACCGAGGTTCTCGTAAGCCTCCGCCAGTTCCTTGAGTAGCGCATGGTTGTCGGGACTCAGCCGATATCGCGTCTGGAGCGTCTGGATCAGACCGTCCCAGTCGCCCCGGATCGACTGGCCGAGGGCGTAGTATTCGAGGGCGGCCGGGTCCTCGGGATGGAGCGCGACCCACATTTCAATGACGGCCCATCCTTGATCCGGCTGCTCCGTCAGAAAGTAGTAGTCGGCCCTGGCCTTGAAACCCAGCCGTTCCGGGAACCGGTAGAGGTGGTCCAGGGCGGCCCGCAGGGCGGTGACGGCTTCCTCCGGCCGGTTGTTGTCCACGTACACCGCGGACAGATCGTACTGAGCCACGGCGAAAGTCGGATCGAGCGCCGTCGCGGCTCGCAGCCCGTTCAGGGCGGCGTCCACGTCCGCCGGATGGGAGAGAAGCAGCGCATACGCCCTTCCGAAGGCCGCCAAGGCCCCTTCGTCCTCGGTCAGACGATCCCGGACCGGGAGATCTTCGATCCCGTCCCGGTCGGGAATGTCGAGTGCCTCGGCGAGTGTTTCCGACATCTCATCGACTAGCGCCAGAAGGTCGGCTCCCTCGTGCACGGTCTCGCTGACGCGGGTGCCGGTGCCCGCGTCGTCGAGTGCCAGAGTCACCCTATATCCGGCCTCCATCCGATCGACGGTACCGCTGACGATGAACGTCGCGTGCAGCAGTTCCGCCACCGCGCGTCTTAGCGCCAGCGGGATGGGGCCCCCACGCTGAAGCCCGTACTCCGCAAGGCGCTCGTTGAACACGGAGAGCGAGACGGGTTCGAAGAAGTCGTCCGCGGCCAGATCCAGCTCGAGCGCGAGCGGAGCCATGTAGGTGAGCCAAAGCTCCTCCTCCGCCAGTCCCGGCCCGGCGTGGAAACGGGACAGTGCCGTCCGTTTCCGGTACTCCGGCTTCGCCACGGTGCGTTCCACTGTTGCCCCTTCCAACTCGAACGCGGCCGTCGTCGTCCGCGCCCCGAGGTCGGCCTCCCGGAACCAGAGGATGAGGACCGCCGCCGCGACCGCGACGTTCACCGGAATCCCGATCTTCTCGGCCATCGGCACCTCGTCCCGGCCGGGGCGGCCGTGAAACCACCCGAGCATCGCCACACTCGGAAACAGAAGCAGAAGCGCCGACATGACGATTCTCGGCAGGTACGGCGACAGGAGAAACTCGGCAACGATGAACGCGGCGCACTCGACGAGTGCCCAAGAAGCGCCAGCGTAGACCGCGAGCACCTGCGGCACGCGCCGCTCGAAAAGGTTCCGCATCAGGCCCGGCCTCCGTTGGCTCCCTTTCAGACTCCGGCACCTCTCTCTCGGAAGCCGAGCGATACCCGGGGTGGACAGGTTACGCCCAGCCCTTGGCCGCCTTCCTTCTCTTCAGAAACGATCGGGAGATACGAGATTGCCTTTCGCGCCCCCTGGGGCCGAGGCCGATTCCGGCTGAGGCCAACGTTCATCGCAATACGCTCGGTGGTCGCCTGTCAACTGTCAACCCTCGGGTCAGGGCGCGGCCGCTACGCCATGATGATTGCCTCGTTGACGGCGTGGATGGGAGAGAGGAGATGCCTCATCGTCCACGGGCTTGAGCCCGACGATCCGCCGGTCGCACTGGAAAAGGATCGACCCCCTGGTGGGCAACATAGACGGTTGCCAAGAGACCGAGAACGATGGTCAGGTAGCGCTTCATCGTTTCCTTCCCAAGGGGGAGTATGACTTTCGATTCGTCGGTGGGACCTCGCATCAAGCCAAGGTGAGGAGCAGCTGACTGATCTGCAAGGGAAGCCCCGCGACGGGTGATGAGTGCGTTGATGGCGAGGAAGCGGACGAGAACCTATCGTGAAGCGATGTTCTGACGGCTAGGTAAGAGAGGCTATCGATTCGTGACCCACGGCATTGAGGACATCGCTCGTCGCTACTACAGGGCGGAGGGCGAAAGCAAGGCTCCGTGGGGCACTACCGTTTTGGTCGTCGTCATTCTCACGATTGTGGCAGTGCAGCTGGCAGCTAGAGGTGGCGCGGCGGCGACAACCATAGGGTTGTTAGCCTTGGGGATCGCCTGTGCCGGTGTCCCCGCGCTTGTCGCAAGGAGGCATTTGTCCCGAGGGCTGGCGGCGTTTCGAGAGGGTGATCCGAATGCGGTGCGACCTGTCTGTGCGTTGGCCATGCGCGAGTTCCGAAAGCAAATCGAGGCCCATCGTGCCAGGACCCTTGGAAGCGAGTCGGACTGGCAGATCGCTCGCGGGACAGTCGCCAAGAAGGCGGATGAGGCCCAGCGTGCTGTGGCCTACTGGCGAGGCCGACAACGGCAGGAACCGGACAACGAGGTGGCGGCCACTCAACTCAGCGTCGCGCGTAGCATCGAACAGAAGCTCCGGACGGCCCTGAGTAAGCTGGACGCGAAGGCGGACGCGCTACTGCGTTTCTACAACGACTGCGACGCTAAGCTGTCCCTTATGGATCGCTACAACAGGGACATGGACGAGTCGCGCCGCCTGGAGGAGTTGTCGGGGAGCATCGACTCCGCAATCGCAGCGGCGGAGGGCACCCTCACCGCGATTGGCGCACAGTTCGTCCGAGAGGCCGAAGCGATGGGGCACGCACTCGGCGGGTTGGCGCGTATCCAGATAGAATCGCTCGCCGGTGAAGTCCCGCTTGACAACATCGAGCACCTCGCCGACCGCATCATCGCGAGTTCGGATGCGCAACGCCGTGCGGTTGAGGACCTGGACAGCGCGTTGTTGACAGGCCACCGGCGCGAGAGTGCGAGTCACCTGTGAGCATGCTCAAGGAGCGAGCCGAACTGGTCCGCCAAACCTGGTCGGAAGTCATCCGGCACGCCGGCAACCGCTGGGCGTTCTTTGATCCGGAGGGAAGACTACTCGGCAGCGATCATCCCGCGACAGTCCGACAAGACGACATGGACTTGGACCACGTTGACGTGTGGCGGCTCGAACCGCAGCCCGCCGACGATAATGGCGCACCGGAACGCCGGGTGCCTCAACACGGGGCAGCGGCGGTCGTGCTCGTGGTTCACGTGCTCGGAGCCAGGCCGACATGGTTGCCACCTTCATCATCTTCGCCGTAACCGGGGTTGGGAGTTCCAATGAACGTCCGCATCATCCGAATCGTCATCGCCGCCCTCATGTTCGCCGCCTGGATGCAAAATGAAGCGGCGCTATGGATCGCCGAGCAGACCATCCCGAGTACCTACGACGCCTCAGCCAGCGTGTTCTTCAGCGCGTGCCTCACGCTCACGTTCTTCATAGCGTGTCTGTACGTCGCGATCGGCCCGCAGAGTCCGGGGAACGGGAGGTAGGGGCTCTCTTGTCCACGTAGACCGTTACATATGGCAAACACCGGACCACCACGGGCGCCCGACATGCACGCAATCCAGCTCTTCGACCTGACAAAGCGCTACGGGACCAGCACCGCGAAATCGGTGCTGGCCGTGGACCGGATTTCCTTCGCCGTCGAGGAGGGCCAGGTGTTCGGTTTCCTCGGTCCCAACGGAAGCGGCAAGACGACCACTATCGGGATGCTCGTGGGCACCATCAAGCCGACGGGCGGCCGCTTCACCCTGTTGGGTGCTTCCGGCCCCAAGGGTCTCATGGCCGCCCGTGCCCGCGTCGGCGCCACGCTGGAGACGCCCAATTTCTACCCGCACATGAGCGGTCGCGACAACCTCCTCGTTGCTGCGGCGGTCAAGGGAGTGGGCCGCCCCCGCATTGAGGAGTGCCTGGAACTGGTCGGCCTGTCCGACCGCGCGAAGCACCGCTTCAAGACCTATTCGCTCGGGATGAAGCAGCGGCTGGCGCTCGCGGCCACCATGCTGAACGACCCCGAACTGATCATCCTCGACGAGCCCGCCAACGGGCTCGACCCCCAGGGAATCCGCGAGAT
>Ga0209544_1001469_pt1 | contig 25642 bp, 23 predicted proteins | sample MesohylPK_FD_187297 | JGI IMG/M metagenome (GOLD analysis project Ga0209544, IMG submission 187297) | Host-associated microbial community of the marine sponge Aplysina aerophoba from Gulf of Piran - sponge mesohyl, lysed by proteinase K... | ecosystem: Host-associated > Porifera > Sponge >...
GCCTGGAGCGGCCGAAGGCGCGGGTCTGGACGACGTAGAGCTTGCGGCCGTGGGGATAGACGCGGACGCCGAAGCCGGGGAGATCGCGATCCCAGAAGATGGCATCCTTGCTGTCGACCGAGAGCCGGTCCACGATACGCTTGGTGAGGGCGTGGCCTTGGGGCCGGGCCATGGCGGGGTGCTCCTTGGGAAATCCAACGGGTGGAGAGATGATTCAGGCGGACTCTCTGGTAAGCGGATTGGTAGTGCGGTGCGCCCGAAACCGTGCGTCGCGGCTGGGGGTGTGTCGCGTGCGTGTCATGATGGGAGACAGCTTAGCAAGAATGGATATTCCATTCAATACAATGCGTTATGTCGCTCTGTCGCGGCTCTGGAACTGAGTGGAGAGCTATGCCTTAGACGATAAAATCGGGAGAATCGGACTGAAAAATAAATTCGCCACCAATGTCTTCGCCCGCGAGCAGGACGGCTGGCGCATGGTCCACCACCAGGCCGGACCCGGCGGCCAACGCCAGCCCGCGCCGCCCAAGAGCGAGCGCCCGCCCGGGACGCTGCACTGACGGGACCGCTTGTTGCGATGACGCCTGCTATTCATGCCTGCCCATCCGAAACAGGGAGAGCCCTGAGATGAAATCACGATCCGCCATCATGACCGCCCCCGGCGAGCCGCTGACAATCGACGAGATCGACGTGCCGGACCCCGGTCCCAATCAGGTCATCGTCAAGCAGACGGCCAGCGGCATCTGCGCCTCGCAGATCCACGAGCTGACTCTGATTCCGGAGGAGGGTTGCCCCTGCGTGCTCGGCCACGAGGGCGTCGGCGTGATCACCCATGTGGGCAAGGACGTGACCCACCTGAAGGAGGGTGACTGGGCGATCACGACCTGGGTCCCCCGGGGGGGCTTCCCGGGCCGGGAATTCATCGAAGGGCTTGCGCCGATCGGGACGACCTTTCGGGACAAGGCGATAGACGGGCCGATCGGCACCTTTACCGAGCATTGCCTGGCCAGCGACCAGCTGGCGGTCAAGGTTGCGCCCGAACTCGCCACCCCGGAGAGCAGCATCGTCGGCTGCGCCGTGCTCACCGGCGGCGGCGCGGTGCTGCACACCGCCAAGGTGCGGACCGAGGAGTCCGTGGTCGTGGTCGGCGCCGGCGGTATCGGCCTCTGCGCCCTCAAGATGGCATCGCTGCTGCAGGCCTACCCCGTCATCGCCGTCGATCTTGACGACGAAAAGCTGGAGTTCGCGAAGCAGTGGGGGGCGACCCACACGGTCAACGCCAGCAAGGTCGATCCGATCGCGGCGGTCTGGGATATCACCGGCAAGGGCGCCGACTACGCCTTCGATGCGGTGGGGACGGTGCCCACGCATGAGCAGATTCTCGAGATGGTGCGGGGCGGCGGCCCGGGCGCCGACAACCTCGGCGGCATGGCGGTCATGATTGGCTGGCCGCAGAAGGAGTTCAAACTGAACGGCGAGCACTTCGTCTTTCACCAGCGCCAGTACCGGGGCAGCCACGGCTCGTCCATACCGGACGAAGATTTTCCGATGTATTTGCGCCTCTCCAGCGAGGGCAAGTTTCCGATGGATAAGCTGGTGACGCGCAGCTACGGCCTCGAGCAGATGAACGACGCCCTCGACGACCTCAGGGAGGGCCGCATTTTCGGGCGCTCCATCGTCCGCTTCTAACGCCCTGTCGCAGAAGTTCGTATCCAATCGGGCGCCACCACATCACGTCATGGCTGGGCTTGTCCCGGCCATCCACGCGTTGGCCTAGCATTCGATGGGTCCTGCTGAGGGAGATGACTGGAACAAGTCCGATTGAGTGGGCGCCTCGTCCCGACGGCATCACGATCTGCCAAGGTGGTGGGGCGTTCGAACTCCCTGAAGGAGGAGACATCTATGGAAAATACTAGCGCGCTCGGGACCGATCCAGCGAAGCGAAGCTCTCAACTGCGTGGAGCTGGGATTGATGGTTCGGTTGCTTTCCGCGAGACGGCCAGCCGGGCGAAGGTCCCGGACTTCTTGATTTCTCAGCCCAGCTGCGCGCTGGTGTTCGTGCTTCTGCTTCTCGTCCTCGCAACGAACACGGCGGCACAGGCGCAGGAGCGCCTGTGGAACGTGACCTGCGGATTGCCGCAGCAGGACAACCCTATTCTCGACCTCTTACCCACAGGTGGATACACCGGTCCTTGGTTCGGCGATCCGAGCAGCGGGCACCTTGAGGTGAAGACGCTTAACCGTCCTCATCCCGAAAGTGGCCTCAGCACTGAGATGTGGCTGCTCTCGCGCTCCGTTGGCTGGTGGAGGCTGAAAGCGATCCGGGTGCACCCGGACGATGTGCCGAAGCTCTCCGAGATCACGGGCGAAGACGCAAGCCGGCCCGAAATCCGCCAGATCATCGAGTCCCCGTTCCTGACGGAGCCCACCGTCGTGCGCGCGATGGACCCTGACGACGAGGACTTGGTAAACGGACAGATCTTGGCCCTGTTACCGGACGCCTCCCAACTGCGGTGCGCCCAGTGATCCAACGGATCGGACGTCGCCGATGCGGTTGTCGACCCTAGGCGGACCAGCGTCGCGCACTTCCCCTGTTCGTGCGTCCTGACATGTTTCTACTGTTCGCAATACCTAGGATCAGGCGTGCAGTCTCCTTGGCCCGGACATTCGCGAGAGCAGCCCGGTTTGGCCCAAGGGACTGGATGCCCGGAACAAGTCCGGGCATGACGACAAAGTTATCTGGACCCGAGAGACCGCAAGACCAGCCCGAAGTCGAGCGACCTCGGAAGCGGGACTCCAGACCGCATTTCTCGCCAGGGTGATGGGCTCAGCGGCGTTCTGACCGGCGCCGGTCTGGTGTATCGTGGCGTCATGAGCCTGAACACGCCGAGCCCGACCTTCCCCGCCATCGTGCTGCCGCAGTTCGAGAACGAACCGCTGCCGCAGGTAGTGCCGGTGGCGCTGCGCCACCCGGACGTGCCTGCGCTCCCCGATGTCGCCGCCGCCACCCGCGCTGCGCTCGATGCCTCGCGGCAGCTCACAACGCTCGCGGCTGGTGCCCGCGTCGCGATCACCTGCGGCAGCCGGGGCATCAAGAGCAAACCGGCGGTGGTCAACGCGGCGGTCGCCTGGCTCAAGGAGCGCGGGCTCGATCCCTTCATCGTGCCCACGATGGGCAGCCACGCCGGCGCGGTCGCCTCGGGCCAGGTGACGCTGCTGGCCGAGCTCGGCTTCACCGAGCAGGCCATGGGCTGCCCCATCGAGGCCAGCATGGAGGTGGTCCGGCTGAGCGAGACCAGCGCGGGCATCGCGGTCCATTTCGACCGCCGCGCCTTCGAGGCCGATGCGGTGCTGGTGGTGGGCCGGGTCAAGTCCCACACCTCATTCGATCGGGAGGTCGAGAGCGGGCTCACCAAGATGGTCGCCATCGGCCTCGGCAAGGCGGAAGGCGCGCGCTTCGTGCATCGCCTCGGCGTGCGCGGCTACATGGAGGTGCTGCCCGAATGGGCGGCAATCGCCATCCGCGAGGCCCCGGTCGCCTATGGCATCGCCATCGTCGAGAACGCCGAGCGCGAGGCGGCGGTGATCGAGGGCGCCGAGCCGGAGGATTTCTACGAGACCGACGCCCGCCTGTTGAAGGCCGCCAAGGGCTGCATCCCCAGGCTGCCCTTCGAGCAGATCGACGTGCTCGCGGTGGAGAAGCTCGGCAAGAACATCTCCGGCACCGGCATGGACCCGGCGGTCACCGCGCGCTTCGACATCCGCGGGCGCCCGAACCCGCCGGCGCCGATGATCAGCAAGCTGGTGGTGCTGGGGCTGACGCCGGAAACCCACGGCAACGGCCTCGGCGTCGGAAATGCCGACTACACGACCAAGGAGGTCGCCGACAGCCTTGACCTCTACGCCATGTACATGAACGCCTGCACCGCGACCTTCACCGAGCGGGTGCGGATCCCCGCCGTGCTCGCGACCGACAAGGCGGCGCTGCAGGCCGCGGTCGGCACGAGCTGGCATCTCGACGGCGCAGATGCGCGGCTCTGCCTGATCTGCTCGACCCTGCACCTGGAGACGATCCTGGTCTCGCCGCCGCTCGCGGCCGAGCTCAACGGCGCGGGCGAGGTGCTGGGCGAGGCCGAGGCGCTCCGCTTCGACGATGCGGGCCGCCTGCTGACCCGCTGCCCGGTGTGAGGGCGTCGTGCGCGGCGGCATAATCATCGCGCTGGCCATGGCCGGGGTGCTGGCCGCCTGCATGCCGAGAGGCAAGCCGCTGACCCCGGAAGAGGCCCGGTTCGTACGAGCGAACCTGGTCCAGATGGAAGCGCAGGTGACCCAGCGGCTGCGGGACACCCTGGAGGCGCGCGGCATCCGCCCGGCCACCGCCGAGGAGGTCGTCGCCCGCCTTAGGGGCAACACCACCTCCATGTCGGGCGGGGGCGGCACCTTCGTGACCCACTATCTCCCCGACGGAACGATCAAGGTCCAGCTCACGACCCTGAAGGGAGAATACCGCTCGGACGGCACGTGGACCGTGGACGAGGATGGCACGCGCTGCGTCACCGTCGACGAGCTGCGCCAGCGCCGCGGGTACGACTTCTATGACGACCAGCTCTATTCGGGCCGATATGACGGCCCGCTCTATTCGGGCCGATGGGCCACGGTGCACGAGACCAACTGCTACCAGGTCTACTTCGGGGACACGATCGAGTACTGGTTTCGGGTGAGTGGGCCGCACCACCTCGACAGCGGGGAATCCGACATCGTCGAGGGGCGCGCGTTCTACCTGTAGAGGACCCCGGCGGGGTCAACGAGGGGCCGGCGCCTGCGGACTCGCCGGCGGGCGGCCGCTATACTGCCGGCTTCGAATGACAAGGGGGGACGTTGGGCGATGCAGCAGCGGAGCATCACGCTCGACGAGAGCATTCTCGAAGAGATCAGGAAGACACGCCGGGCCCTGGGCCAGGCGCGGCATCTGCCGGGCTTTCTCTACACATCGCCCGAGATCTTCGACTACGAGGTCGACACCATCTTCATGAAGGAGTGGCTCTGTATCGGCCGCGTGGAGGAGTTCGAGAACGAAGGCGACTACCGGGCCATGCGGATCGCCGGCGAGCCCCTGCTGGTCTGCCGCGACGCGTCGGGCGCCCTCAACGCCTTCAGCAACGTTTGCCAGCACCGCGGCGTCGAGGTCGCGACCGGCGAAGGCAACTTGAAGAGCTTCCGCTGCCCCTATCACTCCTGGGTCTACGACCTGGAGGGCAAGCTGCTCGGCGCGCCGCACTCGAAGGAGGTCGAGGGCTTCGACTTCTCGACCTGCGCGCTGTCGCGGGTCAACCTCGACACCTGGGGCGGCTACATCTTCGTCAACTTCGACCCGGACTGCCCGAGCCTCGCCGACTATCTGGACGAGGACGGGATCAGGGAGTTCGCGGCGTTTCTCCAACCCGAGAACACGCGGATGTCGGACAAGTACGTCTTCGATGTGCCCTGCAACTGGAAGTTCATCCCCGAGAACCTGATGGACATGTACCACGTGGGCGTGATCCACAAGGAATCCTTCGGCGGGCACTTCCCGGTCAACGACTTCCGCTTCAACCTCAAGAAGAACGGCTACAACGCGGCTTACGAGAGCTTCACCATGGCGCCGAAGGGGGCCACGCTCTTCGACACCATGCCCTGGCTCAAGGGCAAGGTGACCGACAAGTTCGCGTGCACCACCTGGATCCGGCCCACCATGAACGTTTTCGGGCGGCACGACCTGATCCAGCCCTGGGTGGCGCTGCCGATCGACCACGCCACCACCCGAATCTTCATCTATACCCAGCTTCCCGACGCCTACTTCGACGAGCCGGCCTTCGAAGAGAAGAACAAGATCTATGCCGACTTCATCCGCCTGGTCGCGAACGAGGATCGGGCGATGCTGGAATCGCTCCAGAACGGGGTCGGCTCGCGCGCCTTCCGGCCGGGGCCGACGGTCAAGCTGGAGCGCGCCATTCACCACCTTCTCAACTACTATCTCGACAAGCTGTTGAGCGATGACGACGAGGCCCGCGCCAGGCGCCACCGGGACGGCGAGGACGCCCTGCGCGAGAGCGCCTCGCGCAACAGGGAGCCGCGCGACGGCGGCTACACCGCGCTGGTGAGCGCGGCGGAATAGGAGCCGGACTCATGGGCACTCAGCAGGATCAGACACGATTGACGGAGTTGTTCCGGAAGAATCTCGAGCTCTGCGAGGTGGGGCCGGGCGAGACGGTCGCCGTCCTCTCGGAAGGCGACCAGCTCGGGAACTACAGGGAGGCGTCGCTCGCAGCCGCGCGCGACCTCGGCGCCGACGTGGCCGACGTGCACCTCCCCTCGGACGGTGCGGAGGACCCGGCGGTCAGGATCGCCAACATCGGGCAGAACGCGCTGAGCAAGCACCCGGAGGCGATGCAGACCTGCAAGGACGCCGACATGGTGCTGGACCACATGCTCCTGCTCTTCTCGCATGAGCAGATCGCGATGCAGGAGGCGGGCTCCCGCATCCTGCTCATCGTCGAGCCCGTGGAGATTCTGGAGCGCCTGTTCCCGACCGCCGAGATGCGCGCGCGGGTCGAGGCCGGGGAGCGGCGGCTGAAGGCGGCGCAGAGCCTGCGCTTCACCAACGACGCCGGCACCGATGTGACCTACACACTGGGCGACAAGTTCATCCTGACGGAGTACGGCTTTACCACCGAGCCGGGCCGCTGGGACCACTGGCCGGGGGGCTTCCTCGCCACCCTCGCCGCCGAGCGCGGCGTGAAGGGGCGGGTGGTGATGGAGGCGGACGACATCGTCTTCCCGCTCCGCGAGTTCACTGGCGAGCGCATCGCCTTCGATATCGAGGACGGCATGGTGACCGGGATCTCGGGCGGCGCCCGCGCCGACAACCTGCGCGGCTTCATCGAGGGCTACAACGACCCGCGCGCCTACGCGGTCTCCCACATCGGCTGGGGGCTGAACCATCACTGCATCTGGCGGCCCGACCTGCCCGGCATCGGCATGGACGGCCGCGCGCACTACGGCAACGTGCTCTTCTCGCTCGGCCCCGACACGGAGTTCGGCGGCGAGAACGACACCCCCTGCCACCTCGACCTGCCGATGCAGGGCTGCTCGCTCTGGCTCGACGACGAGCTGATCGTGGAGAAGGGCGCGGTCGTGCCGGAGGATATGCGGGCACCCGCTCACTGATCGGCCGAAGGGGGGGGCAGCGGGCATTTGCGCTTTCGTCGCCGGCCCGTAAGATGCCCTCCACACGGAGACGTGGTGGCATGGGCGCCGGTGAAGTTGCCGGCGCCTTCGCCGATACGGGTCCATGACCAGAGGGAGAAGCGACTATGTGGAAACTGACTCTAGGTGCCGCTGTCGCGGCAGGCATGGCCATGACCGGCTTTGCTGCGTCCGACGTGCAGGCCCAGGACGACGGCGTCTGGTGGCCGGCCAAAGTTGAGATTTACAACCCGTCCTGCACCGACGGCGATGCGGCGTGCTGGACCGATCCCGCCAACCAGAGCCTCGAGGTCGTGGACTACGTGCCGCTGATGCCCGATGAGGTGGACGCGAAGCACCATATCTGCGTGTCCTTCCCCCACCTCGTGGACTCCTACTGGGTTGGCGCGGCCTACGGGATCATCGAGGAAGGCAAGCGCCTCGGCCAGAAGATCTCCCTGATCGAGGCCGGCGGCTACGACAAGCTGGAGAAGCAGCTCTCGCAGGTCGAGGACTGCATCGCGAACGGCGCCGAGATCCTCGTGCTCTCCGCCATCTCCGCCGAGGGCAACATCAAGCAGGTCAACGAGCTGCGTGCCAGGGGCATCAAGGTTGTCGACCTGATTAACGGGATCAACACCGAGGTCGATGCCAAGTCGCTCGAGAGCTATTACAGCATGGGTCGCATCGCCTGTAAGTGGATCGCCGATCAGCACCCCGCTGGCAGCGGCAACGTCAAGCTGGCCTGGTTCCCGGGCCCGCCCGGAGCCAGCTGGTCAGTGGCCGGCAATCAGGGCTGCCACGACGCGGTCGTCGGCACTGACGCCGAGATCATCTCGACCAAGTGGGCCCAGACCAGCAAGGAGGCCCAGCTCAGCCTCGTCGAGAACGTGATCCAGGCGCAGACCTCGGGCAGCGATGTCGATCTCGACTACATCGTCGGCGTGGCGCCGGCGGTGGAGGGCGGCATGGCCGCGCTCCGCGACCTGGGCCTGCAGGACGAGATTAAGCTCGTCTCCTACTACTACACGCCCGGCATGCATCAGTTCGTCGGCCGCGGCAGCGTCGCCATGGCACCGACCGACCAGATGATCATCCAGGCGCGGATCTCCATCGACCAGGCGGTCCGCCTGCTCGAGGGCAAGCCGTCGGCCACGGGCGGTCGGCCCGAGTTCAACGACACCGGCCGGATGATCGAGCATGTGCAGCCGGTTGCGGCGATGGTGACGCCGGAGAACCACGCGGACTTCGACACCACCACGACGCTCGCGCCGAAGGGCTGGACGCCGGTGTTCAGCACCGACTAGGCGTGCGTTCGTCCGACCAAGAACGAGACTGATGGAGGCCCGTACCAGTGGCGGAACCATCAGCAGTGTTTGAGGAGTCCCCGGAGCCTCAGAGCTCCGGGGACACCCTTCTCAGGTTAGAAAATCTTTCCAAGCAATTTCCCGGCACGCTCGCGCTGGATCGCGTCAATTTCGACGTGCAGGCGGGCGAGGTACACGTTCTCTTCGGCGAGAACGGCGCGGGCAAGTCGACGCTGATCCAGATCGTCGCCGGCGTCCACCGCCCCTCCGGCGGAACCATCCACCTGCGCGGCGAGCCGACCGTCATTCACTCGGTGCACCATGCACGCCAGCTCGGCGTGAGCGCCGTGTTTCAGGAATTTTCCTTGGTGCCGCAGCTCACGGTCGAGGAGAACCTCTTCCTCGGCGACGAGTTGACGCGCGGCCCCCTGCTCAACAAGAGGGCGCTCGCCCGCCAGGCACGCGAGACGCTGGACCGCCTGGGCTTCCCGCTCAGGCCGCGCGACGAGGTGATGTACCTCTCCCGCGCCGAGCAGCAGATGGTGGAGATCGCCAAGGCCTTCCGCACCCGGCCGAACATCATGATCTTCGACGAGCCGACCGCCTCGCTCACTGAACGCGAGACCGATCGCCTCTTCGGACTGATCGAGCAGATCAAGGCCGAAGGCATCGGCGTCATCTACATCACGCACCGGATGAACGAGATCAAGCGGATCGGCGACCGCATCACCGTGCTGCGCGACGGGGTGCATATCGACACGATCCCCGTCGAAGAGGCGTCCGATCAGAAGCTCGTCGAGCTGATGACCGGCCGCGTCATCGAACAGATCTTCCCGCATATCGAGCGCAACCCGGCCGAAACCCTGCTGGAGGTCGAGGGCCTCGTCACCGCCAAGCACTTCGTGAACGACGTCTCGATCAACGTGCGGCGCGGCGAGGTGGTGGGCCTTGCCGGCCTGGTGGGCTCGGGCAAATCCGATCTCGGCCGCGCCTGCTTCGGGCTCGAGCGGATCATGGCGGGCAAGATCACCTTCGACGGCGACGTCGTCTACGACCGGGCCAAGCACGTGAACAAGCTCGGGCCGCGCCGGATGCTCGACCGCGGCATCTACTACCTGCCCTCGGACCGCCGGCAAGAGGGCCTGATCATGATGCAGAACGTGCGGGAGAATGTGGCGCTGCCCTCGCTCGGGCTCAATACCTTCTCGAACCTCCTGTTCCTGCGCCGGGCCAACGAGCGCCGGGTCGTGCGCGACATCGCGCAGAAGCTGGACCTGATGCCGCTCAACATCGAGCGCGACCTCGAGCACTTCTCGGGCGGCAACCAGCAGAAGGTGCTGGTGGGCAAGTCGCTGGTGCGCGACGTGAAGCTCTTCGTCTTCGACGAGCCGACGGTGGGCGTCGACGTCGGCGCGCGGGTGGCGATCTACGAGTTCATCCGCGATCTCTGCGAAGCGGGTGCCGGCGTCCTCCTGATCTCCTCGGACCTGCCGGAGATTCTACACCTGGTGCACCGCACCTACGTGATGTACCGCGGCGAACTGCGCGCGGAGCTGGATCAATCCGAAATCTCGGAGGAAGCGGTGCTGCACCACTTCTTCGAGAAGGAGGATGAGGCGTGACCCGGAGGGAGAATTAATGGCCGATACCGCCCAGCAGCGCCCGACGCCGTTGGAGAGGGCGGAGTATTTCGCAACGCTCATCTTCGTCCGTGCGGGCGTGCTCCCCTGGTTCCTCCTCATCGCGATCGTCGTCTTCGCGATTACCACGGACAACTTCTTCAGCAGCCGCAACCTGATGCAGGTCGCGCGTCAGGCGACCTATCTGACCATGGTGTCGATGGGCCAGATGGTCGTGCTTCTGACTGCGGGCCTCGACCTCTCGGTCGGCGTCATGTTCGCCCTGGTCTCGGTCATCACGTCGATGGCCATGGTCGGCGCGTGGGACGGCGGCGCCGCGACCACGGGCGCCATCCTTATTGGTTGCCTCGCCGGTTTCGGCGCCGGCACCGGCATCGGCGTGGTCAACGGCATTGGCGTTGCGGTCTTCCGGGTGCCGCCCTTCATGATGACGCTTGCCATGTCGTCCATCGTCTTCGGCATCGCGCTCATGATCACCGGCGGCACGCCGATCTACGGCATGCCGGACGACTTCGCCAACGTCCTCGGCTACGGCCGGGGCCTCGGGGTCCCGATCCCGATCTGGATCACCATCGGGTTCATCATCCTGATGTACGTGTTCCTCAACTGGACCCGCATGGGGCGCTATCTCTACGCGCTGGGCGGCAACCTCAAGGCGTCGCAGCTCTCGGGCATCAGCACGCGCTTTTACCTCTTCATGGCCTACGTCGTGACCGCCGGGATCACGACCATCGGCGCCATCATGCTGACCGCGCGGCTGGAAAGCGGCGAGGGGAACATCGGCAAGGAGTATCCGCTGCTCTCGATCGCGGCCTGCGTGATCGGCGGTGTCAGCCTCTTCGGCGGCACCGGGCGGCTGCCCAACGTGGTGCTCGGCGCCATCTTCATCATCCTCGTGCAGAACGGCATGAACCTGCTGCGCATCAGCTCCTACATGCAGCTGGTGGTGATCGGCATCCTGCTCATCCTCGCAGTGATCGCCGACAACTACCGGCAGAAGCTGCTGCTGATGCTCAGGGACTAGTTCTCAGGAACCAGAGTTCAGAGTTTGGCGATGGCGACGAACGGACAGCTGCCCGTTATCTCCGGCGATTCCCACGTTATCGAGCCGGCGGACCTCTGGACCAAGCCGCTCGGCGCGCGCTACGGCGATGCCGTGCCGCACATGGTGTCCGAACATGCCGGCACCGAGGCCGATCACTTCTTCACGGGCTTCGAGTACGTCCGCGTGGACGAGATCGTGGAGGGCGATGAGGAGCTGCAGCGGAAGCTCGTCGGCTCCGGCACCGACCCGGCGATCCGCCTCGTCTGCATGGACGAGGACAACGTCGTCGGCGAGATCGTTAACTCGACCTGGATGCTCTACGCGATGCGCGCGCGGGACGACCGGCTGGTCGAGGACCTGTGCAGCGTGTTCAACGACTGGCTCGCCGAATACTGCAGCCATGCGCCGAAGCGCCTCTACGGCACCTCGATGATCCACATGGCGGACATCGACTGGGCCTGCAAGGAGCTGGAGCGGACCGCGAAGCGCGGGCTGAAGAGCGTGATCATCAACTGCGACGCCCGCCCCGAGTGGCCGCCCTTCCAGGACAGGCACTACGACACCTTCTGGGCGCTCGCGCAGGAGCTGGAGCAGCCGGTGACGCTCCACATCATCACCGGCAACGAGATCGACCCCTTCGTCCTGCACGGGCCTGAGCGCAGCAACGTGGCGCGCAGCGCCATGGGCGTGCTGGCGGAGGCGGGACCCGTGCTCGCCAACGAGTTCATCTTCGGCGGCGTTCTCGACCGCTTCGAGAAGCTCAAGCTGGTGCTCTCGGAGTACGAGGTCTGCTGGCTGCCCTACTGGCTCTTCCGCGCCAAGCAAATTCAGGACGACTTCGGTCCGGCGCTGGATATCCCCAAGGTCAAGCGGCCGATCGAGGAATACCTGGGCCAGATCTATCACGGGCTGATCGACGATCCCTACCTGGACAAGGTGCTGGACGTGATCGACCCGAAGACCATCATGTGGGGCTCGGACTTCCCCCACGCGCGCTGCACCTACCCGAATACGATGGCGGTGATCGAGCGCGTCTTCGGCCATCTCGACGAAGAGACCCGGCGCGACATCACCTTCAACAACTGCGCCCGCTTCTACAACTTCGACCTGCCGGCCGCCTGAACGGGCGCAGGCCCGCCTCTTTCCCGATCAGTACCAGCCCCGGTCCGCAAGGAGCGTGGCGAGGGGGTCAACCGCGCGCGCCTCTGCAGGCTCGATGCGCTCGGCTTCGCCCTCCGCCACGGTATAGAACGAGAGCTCGCTGTGAATGCAACCGGCCGGGCAGTCGCCCCACGCGTTGCGAAAGACGAAGTGCCAGGTATCACCCACCTTGGCCGCGTCGACATCGGGGCCACCCCCGACCGCCCACTCGGGCCGGGCGTAATCAACGCCATCGATCAGGAAATAGGCGAAGGTTGCCTCGATCACGTCCACGCGCTCGTCCACATCCAGGAAAGCGAAGCCGCCATAGCGGAGCGTCTCTGCAGCCCTGAGACCCAACTTCGCGTTGAGGGCATCGAAGGCCGCGTGTCCAGTGGGTGGTGGGGCGGACGCGTTCTCGTCGGTCCACGTGTCGATGACGATGTCTCGGAGCTCACCCTCGAGCCCGAGGATGATCCTTCCCGGCAAGTACTCCTCTCGCACGAGAACCTCCGCCATCGCCGGATAGGCGTGGCGGACAATCGACAATGCCTGCTTGACCTCGTGACCGAGCGCGCGCTGGCTCTCGTCGTCCAAGAACAGGCCGCCGCCTTCCCTTCGAAGAATTCGGTCGGCCAGGAATTGGGCCTCGGCGTCGGCGGCTTCCCAGGGAGAGGGGTGGAGAAGTGTCGCTTCGCTGGCCTCGGCCGGGTCAGCCGGGGCGACCGCCGTCACGGAGCCGATCAGGACCGTGGCGCAGCCCACGACGAGCGCCCGACGCAATCGCGGCGGGTGTCCTCCGTGCCATCGGTTCCTGTGAAGAAGCCGCAACGTCGATCACCCCGGCCGTTGAGGCAACGTTCTCACCCAAATTCGACGGAATTGTGGCGTAATCCGGACGCGCCGAGACGGGGCTTGACCGGATTCCGTCGCAATTCCGCTAGTGGGGAGCGGCGCGGGCGCCCACTCTGGGACCGAAGATGCGGCGTGGGCCAAACAACGATAGATTCCCACGGATGGGACAGGCTTCAGACGGCGGCGAACCATGACGAAACGAAGCGGCCGCCGCGGCGGCGGGCGCGCGGCGCGGCGCGCGGAGCGGACCGGCGGCGGGATCGAGCAGCTCCGCTACATCACGCGCGACATCCCCTCGGTCGGGCTGCTGACCGAAGAGGGACTGGCCCTGATCGAGGAGAACGCGGACACGATCCTGGAAGAGATCGGGATCGACTTTCGCGACGACCCCGAAGCGCTCGCGCTCTTCAAGGATGCCGGCGCCGACATCGACGGCGAACGGGTGCGCTTTCCGCGCGGGCTTGCGCGCCATCTGGTCTCGACCGCGCCGTCCACCTTCACGCAGCTTGCCCGCAATCCTGAGCGATCGGTCGAGATGGGCGGCCGCAACACGGTCTTCGCGCCGGTCTACGGCCCGCCCTTCATCTACGACATCGAGAAGGGGCGCCGCTACGCCCAACTCGAGGATTTTCAGAACATCGTCAAGCTCGCCTACATGACGCCGGCGATGCACCACTCCGGCGGCACGGTCTGCGAGCCTGTCGACGTGCCGGTCAACAAGCGTCACCTCGACATGGTCTACGCGCACATGCGCTTTTCCGACAAGCCCTTCATGGGCTCGGTCACGCACCCCGAGCGCGCGGCGGATTCAGTGGAGATGGCGAAGATTCTCTTCGGCGCGGACGTGGTCGATTCCCAGGCCGTCATGGTCAGCCTGATCAACGCCAACTCGCCGATGACCTTCGACGCGACCATGCTGGGCGCGCTCAAGGTCTACGCCCGCGCGAACCAGGGCCTCTTGATCACGCCCTTCATCTTGGCGGGCGCGATGGCGCCGGTCTCGGTCGCGGGCACGATGGCGCAGACGCTCGCGGAAGCCATGGCCGGCATCGCTCTCGGCCAGCTTTGCCGGCCGGGGTCGCCGGTGATTTTCGGCAGCTTCCTCAGTTCGATGTCGATGCAGAGCGGCGCGCCGACCTTCGGCACGCCGGAGGCGACGCTCGCGATCTTCGGCCTGGCGGCATTGGCCCGGCGCCTCGGCGTCCCCTTCCGCAGCGGCGGCGCGCTGACCGCCTCGAAGCTGCCCGACGCGCAGGCCGCCTACGAGAGCGCGAACACGCTGCTGCCGACCGTGCTCGCCGGCACCAACTTCGTGCTGCACGGCGCGGGTTGGCTCGAAGGCGGGCTCGCGAGCGGCTACGAGAAGTTCATCATGGACGCCGATCAGCTCGGCATGATGCAGGTGCTGGCGAGCGGCTACGACCTCTCGGCCAACGGCCAGGCGCTGGATGCGATCCGCGAGGTCGGGCCCGGCAGCCACTATCTCGGCTGTGCCCACACCCAGGCGAACTTCGAGAGCGCCTTCTACCGCTCCCCCGTCGCCGACAACTCGAGCTTCGAGCAATGGCAGGCCGATGGCTCCAAGGACACGGCGCAACGGGCACACGATCTCTTCAAGTCGATGCTGGCCTCTTACGAGGCGCCGCCCATCGACCCCGGCGTGGACGAGGCGCTCAAGGAGTTCATCGCGAAGAAAAAGGCGTCCATGCCCGACGCCTTCGCTTGAGTTTGAGCGCGTCCGTCTTTGATGGACGCGCGACAGGCCGCGACAGCGGCCCGCCGCGTCAGCGGCGCCCTCGCGGAGGCGCCGGCCGCAGGCCGGCTGCCGTGAGCGACCAAGAATCAGAGCGTTTCCGCGTGAACCTGATAGGCTCTAACTCCGGCTGCGGCGCCTATTGCGGCGGCGGCCGGCGGGTGCCGGTGCTGCCTCCGCGGCAGGCAGTGTGACGTGCTGGGGCAGGTGGACGTAGTCCGCGGTGCCGTGGGGGATCGCCATGGCGTCGACGAAGTGGCGCTGAAACGCGGGCTCGACGGCGGTCTCCACCTTCTCGACCTCGCGCACTATCGCTTCGATCTCCTCGCGCGCCGCGCAGTCGAGCAGCGCGATCAGCGCGCCCGTGCCGGCGGCGTTGCCCGCGGCGGATACCTTCTCCAGCGGGCAGTCGGGGATCATGCCGAGCACCATGGCGTAGAGCGGGTCGATGTGGCTGCCGAAGGCGCCGGTGAGCACGATCCGGTCGACCGTCGTGATATCGAAGCGGTCCATCAGCAGGCGCGCGCCGGCCATGAGCGCCGCCTTGGCAAGCTGAATGGCGCGCACATCGTTCTGATGGATGGAGATCGCGGGCTCGCCCGGGTGGAGCAGATAGCGGAAGGTCCGCCCCTCCTCGACGATACGTTTGGTCTGGGCTTGAGCGGCGCCGGCGATGGTGCCGTCGGCGAGCAGAATGCCGGCGAGGTACATCTCGGCCAGCGCCTCGATGATGCCCGAGCCGCAGATTCCGGTGACGCCGGTGGCAGCCGTAGCCTCCTGGAAGCCCTCCTCGTCGGACCAGAGCTCGCAGCCGATGACCCTGACCCTGGCCTCCAGCGTGTCGCGGTCGATGCGTACCCGCTCGATGGCGCCGGGGGCCGCACGCTGGCCGGCCGCGATCTGCGCACCCTCGAAGGCGGGGCCCGTGGGCGAGGACGCGGCCAGCAGGCGCTCGCGGTTGCCGAGCACGATCTCGGCGTTGGTGCCGACGTCGACGACCAGGACCGTCTCGTCCGCCCGGTGCGGCGCTTCGGAGAGCACCACGCCCGCCGCATCGGCGCCGACGTGGCCCGCGATGCAGGGCAGCACGTAGACGCGCGCGCCCGGGTTGACGTCGAGGTCGATGTCGCTTGCCGGCAGCGTCAGCCCGCCGGAGGCTGCGAGCGCGAAGGGCGCGCCGCCGAGCTCGGTCGGGTCGATGCCGAGCAGCAGGTGGTGCATGATCGGGTTGCCGACGAAGGCCGCGTTGAGAATGTCGCTGCGCGCGACACCCGCTTCGTCCGCAACCTCGCCGATCAGCGCGTTCACCGCGCCGCGCACGGCCTCGGTCAACTCGGCCTCGCCGCCGGGGTTCATCATCACGTAGGAGACCCGGCTCATCAGGTCCTCGCCGAAGCGGATCTGCGGGTTCATGCGCCCGGCGGAGGCCACGACGGTACCGCTCGATATCTCGGCCAGATGGCAGGCGATGGTGGTTGAGCCGATGTCGAAGGCCGCACCATAGGCCTGCTCATGGAAGCCGGGCCAGAGGGCGACGATGCGCGTTAGCCGGTGGACCGCCACCGTCGCGGACCATTCGCCGTCCCGGAGCGCGCGCTGCAGGTCTTGCAGGACGTGCAGGTCGGAGGTGAGGTCATCGAGGCCCCACTGCGCGCCGAGCGCGTCCGTCAGGCGCTCGAAATCGCTGCTCGGATTGTGCATGTCGGGCTCGGCGACCTCGACATAGTGCAGCCGGATCGCGGGATCGATGGTGTAGTCCCTGGCCTCGGCGCGCTTGCGCACGACCTGCCTGTGGACCTGGCTCTCGGGCGGGACGTCGATGACGACATCGCCCTCGATCAGTGCCGAGCAGCCGAGGCGCCGCCCCTCTGCGAGGCCGCGGCGGGCGGCGTAGCGGGCCTCCTTCTCGCCCGGCGGGCTCAGATGGCCGGGCGCGCTCTCGATCCCGAACTTGGCGAAGTGGCCGGTGCCGGCCTCCACCTGGCAGCGGCCGCAGAGGCCGCGGCCCCCGCAGACGGAATCGAGGTCGACGCCGATGGAGCGCGCCGCGTCGAGAACCGAGGTGCCGGTGGGAAAGCGCCCGCGCTTGCCGGAGGGCGTGAAGACGACGAAGGGGTGTTCGCTCATGCGCTCACGCGCTGACGGCGGCGCCCTCCCGCCGGCGCCGGCGCCCTTCGCGCCGGCCGCGCCTGCCCTCACTGCCGTTCGCGCCCGCCGGCTCGCGGAAGCGTTTGAGCCAGCGCGCGCAATCGGGATCGTTGCCGTTCATCATGTCTGCGGCCATGACGGCGGCAACCTCCGCCTCGTGCAGCGGGTTCATGATGGCGGACGTGAGGCCCGAGCGCGCGGCCATGCTGAGGAAGGCCGCGTTCACGCTCGGCCGGTTGGGCAGGCCGAAGCCGATGTTGGACGCGCCGCAGGTGGAGTTGACGCCGAGCTCCTCCTTGAGCCGGCGCATGATGGCGAAGGCCTGCACGCCCGCCGTGTTGATGGCGCCGATGGGCATGACCAGGGGGTCGACCACCACGTCTTCCTTGGGGATGCCGTGGTCCATGGCACGCTCGACGATCATCTTGGCGATCGCGAAGCGCTCGTCCGGGTCTTCGGAGATGCCGGTTTCGTCGTTGGAGATGGCGACGACGGCACAGCCGTATTTCTTCACCAGGGGCAGCACCGATTCCAGCCGCTCCTCCTCGCCGGTGACGGAGTTGAGCAGCGGCTTGCCCTGGTAGGCCTCCAATCCGGCCTCGAGCGCGGCCACGATGGAGCTGTCGATGGAGAGCGGCACGTCCACCAGCGACTGCACCAGCCGGATGCAGTCGGCGAGGATTCCGGGCTCGTCGGCGAGCGGCACGCCCGCGTTGACGTCGAGCATGTGCGCGCCGGCCGCGACCTGGGCCAGCGCGTCCTTCTCCACCCGCGAATAGTCGCCCGCAGCCATCTCCGCCATCAGCAGCTTGCGGCCGGTGGGATTGATCCGCTCGCCGATGATGCAGAAGGGCTCGTCGAACCCGATCGCCACCTCCCTGGTGGCGGAACTGAGGATGGTGCGTGTCATGGGGCTCCTGCTTCCTCGCCGGCTGCCGCCGCCCTTTCCATGAAACCCGCGAGCTCGCCGTAGCCCACATGGCGATGGACGTAGCCGAGCCCGAGCCGCCCAGCCGCCTCGCGGGCCTTGGCCTCCAGAGCCTCGTCGCGGACCTGGGAGATGTAGACGCAGTTCGTGTAGTTGCCGAAGTAGTCGTCGCGCAGCTCGGGCCAGCGGTCCAGCCCCAGGCCCTCGATGATCAGCCGGTCGAAGTGGCGCACCATGTAGTCGGTCAGGAAGAACTGGGTGGGGTCGTCGTCGGTGATGGCGGCGAAGGCCTCCTGGCCGGTGTAGAAGGCGTAGCAGTGCGGCCCCTCGATGCGCTCCACGCCTTCCTCCTCGATCACCTTGTCGAGCAGGCCGCCGGTGCCGCAATCGCCGTAGGCCACGAAGATTGCGCGGTAGCCGGGCTTGTTCGCCTGGATCTTCGCGCGCACCGCGTCTGGGATCAGGTGCGGGCGGTTGTGCAGCTTGGCCGGCAGGCAGGTGATGTCGAGATGATCGAAGCCGTTGGCCGCGCGGAAATCAACGATCTCGCGGGCGAGCGCGCCGCAGGCGATGACCAGGGCGCGGGCCGGCCCGGCGGACGCGAAGGCGGCTTCGTCGTCGACCGAGAGGTCGGTGTGCTCAGGCGTCGCGGCGTCTACCATTGCGCGCAGGACTCAGGCGGCGCGCACGTTGTGGCGGCGCTTCATCAGCTCCTTGGCCGTCTCCACCGTGATCGCGGCGTCGGAGCAATAGGCGTCCGCGCCCACCGCCGTCGCGAACTCCTGGTTCAGCGGCGCGCCGCCCACCATCACCACGTAGTCGTCGCGGATGCCCTTCTCCTTCATCGTGTCGATCACGACCTTCATGTAGGGCATGGTCGTGGTCAACAGCGCCGACATGCCGAGGATGTCGGGCTCGTGCTCCTCCAGCGCCTCGAGGTAGTTCTCCACCGGGTTGTTGATGCCGAGGTCGATCACCTCGAAGCCGGCGCCTTCCATCATCATGGTGACGAGGTTCTTGCCGATGTCGTGGATGTCGCCCTTGACCGTGCCGATCACCATCTTGCCCGAGCGCGGTGCGCCGGTCTCGGCCAGCAGCGGGCGGAGGATCGCCATCCCGCCCTTCATGGCGTTGGCGGACTTCAGCACTTCCGGCACGAAGAGGATGCCGTCGCGGAAATCGATGCCGACGATGCGCATGCCCTCGACCAGCGCGTCGGTCAGGATCGTGTAGGGCGCCCAGCCGCGCCCCAGCAGGATGTTCACGCCCTCCGCGATCTCCTCCCTGAGGCCGTCGTAGAGGTCGTCGTGCATCTGCTCGACGAGATCGGCGTCGCTCAGCTCGCTGAGAATGATTTCGTCGTCCGGCATGGTCACTGTCCTGATCCGGGCGTTGACGGCGCTGGGCTCTTGTTCACCGGCGCCGCACGCTTGCGTTGCAAACCCCCATTGCAGGCCTGCGGCGCGGCACCTTAGCCCTCTTTCTCTTCAATCACATGGGGTGGACAGTCTGTCCCAGACGCGACGCCGGCTTGCTGGCCTGCGACAAAGCCCCAAGATCGCCCGTCCGTGCCGCCCCGGGATGCGTTAGAGAGGCGCCGATCCCGGCAAGTCGGCATCGACCGCGCGGGCGGGAGACGAGCCGCTGGTCAGCCGCTTCGTGTCGCGCGGCGCGTGCCCGAAGTGCAGACGGAACGACTTCGAGAAGTGCGATGCCGAGACGAAGCCCGTGGCGAGCGCCACGTTGGTCACGGACATGCAGGTCTGCTGCAGCAAGGCGCGGGCGCGGTTGAGCCGCATTTCGAGGTAATAGCGGCTCGGCGTGCAGTTCAGGTATTTCAGGAAGAGCCGTTCGAGCTGACGGGTCGAGAGGCCGATTTCACGCGCCAGTTCGGTCTGGCTGAACGGCGCCTCGATATTCTCCGACATCACGTTGATGGTGGAGAGAAGCTTGGGCTGGCTCACAGCGAGACGCAGACGCAGCGCCATCCTCTGGTGGTCGTCCTCGCCCCTGATCCGTTCCAGCACCAGGGCCTCGGAGACCGCGGCGGCCAGCTCGTAGCCGTGATCGCGGTTGATGAAGCTGAGCATCATGTCGGAAGCCGCCATGCCGCCCGCACAGGTGTAGCGGTTGCGGTCGATGACGAAGATGTCCTCGCTGACATCCACGTTGGGGAAGTCCTCGATGAAGCCCGGCAGGTTCTCCCAGTGGATGGTGCAGCGATAGCCGTCGAGCAGCCCGAGGCGCGCCAGAATGTGGCTGCCCGTGCAGAGCGCGCCGATGTTCGTACCGCGCCGCTCGATCTGCCGCAGCCAGATCGCGAGCCGCGTATCCTCGAAGAGGTGGGTGTCGATGCCGCCGCAGACGAAGACCGTCGACATGCGCTCGGCAGCGCCCCCGATGGACAGGTCTGCGGCGACGCTGAGCCCGGCCGACGACGCCACGGCTTCGCCGTCCGCAGAGACGGTGCGCCACTCGTAGAGCGTCTGGCCGCTGACGTAGTTGGCGAGCCGAAGCGACTCGATCGCGCTCGAGAGCGCACCGAGCGAGAACTTCGGGACCATCAGGAAGCCGAACTGGCTTCCGGGATCGGTGGTCCTCATGGCATCGACGCCGGTCAGGCGCCTCCCCAGCGCGTGGCGTTATGCATCTTCGGCCTTTTATTCAAATTACGACATCTCAGGACGGATGGGGAAATTGAATTCTTGCGCCCGCGCGCTGCCGGCCGGGTCGCTATTGCAGGCGCCCTCGCCCATAATCCGCGCCGCCATGGCCCCGCCTTCGTACTGCCCTCACCCATCCGCCCGCGCGAGCCTGCGCGGACGGCTGCCCCGCATGATTGCATGACATCGTGACGGCGGCTTCGTGATGGAGAGCGCGGCCGCCTGGGGCGCGGGCTGCGCGCTCGCCTGGGGCCTCGCGGATATCTGCGCGCGCTTCGCCGGCCGCTCGGTGGGCGTGCTGGTGGCGACCTGCACGATGATGGCGGTCGGCGGCGTGCTGATTGCGGCCATCATGGCGGCGTCTGGCGTGCCCTTCGACTGGCGGCTCGACGGCATCCACTGGCTTGTCGGGATCGGCGCCGGCACCGTGCTCGGCTCGCTCCTCTTCTATCACGCCGTGACCCACGGCCCGGTGTCGCTCGCCTCGCCGGTGGTGGCCTGCTATCCGGCGATCGCGGTGCCGATCTCGGTTGCCCTCGGCGCCCGGCCCGACCCGCTCCATTGGGGCGCGATGATCGCCACCATGGCCGGGGTCTGGCTGGTGGCGCGGGCGACGGCGTCCGGGGACAGGACCGCACCGGAATATGCGCCTGCCGTGATGCGGCGGACCATCCTCTACTCCCTGGTCGCAGCAGCGGTCTATGCCGCCTCGCTAACGGCCGCCGACCGGGCCATCGACATCTATGGCCCCTGGCAGACCGTGCTGGTGGTTCGCATTTTCGGCTTCGCGGGGGTGGCGGCGATCCTGCTTGCCCGCCGCCGGCGCATGCCTTTGCCGACGCGGGCCTGGCCGGTTCTGGCCGCATTCGGGGTCCTCGACACCATGGGCCACCTGCTGCTCTATTTCGGCCTCGAACTCCCCAACGGCGAGTATGCGATCGTGGCGAGCGTGGGCTACACGGTGGTGACGGTGTTGCTGGCGCGGATGTTCCTGAACGAGCCGGTCTCGCGGCTGCAATGGGGCGGAGTCGCCATGGTTGTCGGCGGCGTCGGGGTCCTCGCCGCGTTCGGGTAGCGGGTTCAGGCCGTCCCGAGCGCGTCGCGCAGGAAGGCAGAGAGCGGCGCGTTGACCGCCGCAGGCTCCTCGGCGAGCGCCGTGTGCCTGAGGCCCGGCAGGATCACGAGCCGGGCGCCGGGGATCAGCCCGGCCATGGCCCGCGCCATGGCGGGCGTATTGCCGGGGTCGTCCTCCCCGGTCATGACCAGCGTCGGGCACGCGATCCGCTCCAGGCCGTGCACTAATTCGGCGTCGCCCTCGGCGAGCACCCGGTAGATCCGCGGGTAGAGGGCGGGAGCATCGACCTCTCGCTGCTCGCAATTCACGCAAATAGGAATGAGTTGCATTTGCTCAAGAAGTCGCTATGCTTCTGCGACGCGATTGCATTCGCATCGATTATATGGGGTCGGGCAAGAACCCGACCGTGGGTGGAGGACGACATGGCCGACGGCGCAATTCAACAAGATGTTCAGACAGTTGCGCCGCGCCGCCCGGCCGCGCCGAGGATGACGATCCCCCGTCTCACCTTCGCCGAACAGCTCGTGCTCTGGTCCGCGCGCCGGCTGGCCGCCGCCGGCCGCGGCGCTGCGGCCACCGAGACCGATGCCTCAGCCTGCCGGCACGATGTCCGAGCGCGCGTCGGCGGCGAGCTCGGCGTTGCGCTCGGCCCGACCGGCGGCCCCGCAGCAGGAGCCGAGGCGGCGGAGGCGCTGGAGCGAGCGCTCGACATCTTCGGTTGCGCGGGCGTGCGCAGCCTGCGGCTCAACCCCATGTGCTGCCGCTTCGTCAGCAATGACGAACGGCTCTTCCTGTCGTTCCTCGCGAGCTGCCAGGACGGCGACCACCGCCACGCGGCCGCCCTCCTCTCCTGGTTCCTGCCACCGGCGGGGGTGCGAAGCGCAGCAGCCGATGGCGCCGCGTTCGCGAGGGCGCTGCTCGAAGCCGGGTTCCAGCTTCCGCAGCGGCTCATGCTGAGCGAGAGCGCGGGCTGCCCCACGAGTGTTTCGGCGGAAGCGACTGCCCCGCACATGCTGCACTAGCCCACATGTTTTCGTTTGCGCGGCCGCGCGGGGACAGGGAGTCCGGGCGCGGGTCAACCCAAGACAGAGACAAGGGAGTCGGCACAATGAAACGAACGATCGCCGCAGGAGGAGCCCTCCTCGCCCTCTCCGTGCTGCCGTTCACGGCACACGCGCAAGACGATGTCTATGCGGGCTTTCCGGTTACCGTGAAGGGCTATGAGGGCTCGGCGACGACGTCGGTCTCCTACGGCGGCCAGATCGCCCGCCAGGTCCTGCACGACTCGCTCAAGAAGCTCGCCGGCACGGGCACCGGCGCGCCGGACGACGCGTTGAAGGCCAGGATGACCGCCTACTTCGAGGGCAAGGACAAGGGCCGCGCGATCATCGCGCCGGCCAGCAAGGGTCCCTTTGTGGTGAAGCAGAGCGGTGTCGACGAGCTCAGCAAGGGCACCAACCTCGCAGGCAAGACCTGGAAGGGCGCGGTGCCGGGGATGCCCAACAACATGACCGGGCCGGAACTCGTGTCGTTCTGGATCGACAAGGCGTCCGCGGCGGAGAAGGGCTTCGATGCGGCGAACGGCTACGACTACCCGCAGCTCATCTCCAAGTTCCTCCTGGGTGCGGTGTTCTACAACCAGGCGGTCGACAACTACCTGGACGAGAAGCTGCGCGCCGACACCAAGCCCAACGACAAGCCCTACAAGGAAGGCGCCGCCTATACCGGCAAGGAGCACTCGTGGGACGAGGCGTTCGGCTATTTCGGCACGCCCGCCCACACGCTGAGCCTGACGCCGCAGGCGGTCTACGAGATCAACAAGCAGGGCAGCAAGTCGGAGAAGCCGGAAGACGCGCTGGCTCTCGCCGATCTGAACCAGGACGGCTCGGTCGATCTCAAGAGCGAGATGGCCTTCGGGCCGGCTTACTACGCCGCTGGTTTTGACAAATCCGGCACCGACTACCTCCACACCATCACCCGGGCCTTCCGCGACGGCCGCAAGGTGATCACGGAGGCGAAGGGTGCGGCGCTTACCGACCACCAGCGCAGCATGCTGCAGGGCTACGCCGAGACCATCCGCACCAACTGGGAGAGGGTGCTCGCCGAGGCCGTGTTCAAGTACGCGGGCTCCGTCTACGAGGACCTGGGCAAGCTGGAGATCATCCTCGAGTCCGGCGGCGACCCGGCCAAGGCCTTCCGCGCCTACGTCAAGCACTGGGGCGAGCTGAAGGGCTTCGCGCTCGCGCTCCAGACGGGCCGCGACAACCTGGGGGAGACGGCGGTCCGGCTCAATCGCATCATCGGCTTCGGCCCGGTGCTCCTGAATTCGAGCCAGGTGACCGACATCGACAGCCAGGGCAACTACGTGAAGGACGAGGCCAAGCCGCTCGCGACCTACCGGTACGACATGCTCAAGCTGCAAGACCTCATGGTCTCCGCCTTCGGCGTGGAGGCCCGCCAGAACGATCAACTTTCCGACATGGAGTCGCTGCTGGAGAAGCTCGGCGGCAGTGCGAGCGCCGAGAACGACTGAGGCCTCTCTTGTCGCAGCAGCAGTAGGTTGGGAGGCAAGCGGGGGCGCGGTGGAGTCGATCGTTCTCGACTATCTCGGCGGGCTCGCCGATGGCTTCGTCGATCCGAAGAAGCGGGTCTTCGTCGGCTACTTGTTTGCGGCGCTCGCCATCGCCTGCGTCGTGATGCTGGGCGCCGCGGGATGGAACCTCCGCGCCGGCGCGGCGAACGGCCGCCGACTGGTCTTCTCCCGCGCGATCTGGTGGTCGGCCTAGGCGCGGGCCGACTACAAGATGTTCGCAGTGAACCAGGCGCTGATGATGGTGATCGCCCCCCGGCTGGTCGGCCGGATGGCGATCGCCACCGCCCTCTTCACGGGGCTGCACACGCTGGTCGGCGGGCGGCCGGACGCCGCGCTCACGCTGCCCGGCTGGCTCGTCGTGGCGAGCTTCACGGCCTGCCACTTTCTCTGCGACGACCTCTCCAAGTACCTGGTGCACCGCGCGCTGCACCGCTGGCCGGTGCTCTGGGCCTTCCACAAGGTCCACCACTCGGCCACGACGCTGACGCCGCTCACGGTCTACCGCACCCACCCGCTGGAGGCGGTGCTCTTCAGCCTGCGCGGCAGCGCCGTGCAGGCCAGCATGGTCGCGGTCTTCATCTTCTTCTTCGGCAGCGCGGTGGACCTCTTCACGGTGCTCGGCGCGAGCGTCTTCCTCTTCGCGTTCAATGCGGCAGGCTCCAACCTGCGCCATTCGCACGTCCGCATCGGCTACGGGCGGCGGCTGGAGAGGGTCTTGATGTCGCCGGCCCAGCATCAGATCCACCATTCCGTCGAGGAGCGGCACCACGACAAGAATTTCGGCACCGTGCTCTCGCTCTGGGACTGGCTCGGCGGCACGCTCTGCCTCGCGGACAAGGGAGAGGAGCTCCGCTACGGCCTGAGCGCGGGCGAAACGACGCGGATGAACGGCCTCGCGGCGCTCTACCTGAGGCCGGCGCTGGAGGCGGGCCGGCTCCTTCGAGACGGGGCTGCGGCGGGGGCGGCCGCGCTTGCGAATCGCCCCCGCCACAGCCCACAATCGGCCCGAGTCCGGCAGACGGCGAGCGTGTTTCATGCGTCGCGATTCGCGCGGCAGGCCCCTGGAGGCCGATAGCGGCGGCCCGGCAGAAGCGGCGAAGCGCCTCTTTGCCGCGTACGAGACCCGCCCGGCGTTCTATGACGAGATGTTCGAGGCCACCGGCGTGCCGCGCGCCCATTGCCGGGAGCTCTGCGAGGCGCTCGACCGGATGCGCCCGGCCGAAATCGCCGCCATGCAGGAGTATGCCGAGCGCTCCTTCCTGCACCAGGGG
>Ga0209544_1001474_pt1:0-10000 | contig 25526 bp, 19 predicted proteins | sample MesohylPK_FD_187297 | JGI IMG/M metagenome (GOLD analysis project Ga0209544, IMG submission 187297) | Host-associated microbial community of the marine sponge Aplysina aerophoba from Gulf of Piran - sponge mesohyl, lysed by proteinase K... | ecosystem: Host-associated > Porifera > Sponge...
TGATTGCCCTGACACTGACCTTCTTCAAGTTCTTTCAGGACGTGTACCCACGACTCCTCGGCTGGTGCCTCCACCACAAACTCCTGTTCGCAGTCATTCCTCTCGGTGTGGTGATAGCGGGTGGAACGATGTGGGCGCGTATGGGCGAGGAGTTTATGCCGCCGCTCGACGAAGGGTCGTTTCTGTATATGCCGACGACCATGCCGCACGCGTCTATTGGGGAAGCGCTAGAGGTCGTAAAGAAGCTCGATATGGCAGTTTCCTCGATTCCTGAGGTCGAATTGAGCGTGGGGAAACTGGGACGAGTCGATTCTTCACTCGACCCGGCTCCTATTTCCATGTTTGAGAACGTCATCAACTACAAGTCGGAGTACATTGTCGATGCCAATGGCTATCCTGCCTCTTTTCGCTATGACGTGGACACTGATGCATTTGTTCGCGATGCGCAGGGACGGCTTATTCCAGACCCGGACGGGCGACCGTATCGACAGTGGCGGTCTCATATTCATACTCCCGATGATATCTGGAATGAAATCGTCCAGGTCGCCCAAATCCCAGGCGTCACGTCCGCGCCCAAGCTCCAACCCATCGCCGCTCGTATCGTGATGCTGCAATCCGGGATGCGGGCGCCCATGGGCGTAAAAGTGAGAGGGCCCAGCCTGGAAATTATTGATGCCGTCGGGCAGCAAATTGAAACGTGGCTGAAAGAGGTGCCGACGATCGAACCGGCAACCGTTGTCGCAGACCGTGTCGTTGGCAAGCCGTATCTGGAGATTCGGATTAATCGCGCTCAGATCGCCCGCTATGGGCTCACGATCAAGGATGTCCAGGACATCATCGAAGTCGCCGTTGGTGGAAAGCCGCTGACCTTGACGATTGAAGGACGAGAGCGGTATCCGGTACGGATTCGGTATCTCCGAGAACTGCGGAACGACCTGGAAACGTTAGGCGGGATTCTCATTCCCACGCCACTCGGACAACACATCCCGCTCCGCGAGCTTGCAGATATTGTATTCGAACGCCGCGCTCAAGTGATCAAGAGTGAGGATACCTTTCTGACGAGCTATGTGGTCTTTGACAAAAAGTCTGGCCATGCCGAAGTTGAAGTCGTCGAGGCGGCACAGGCATATCTGCAAGACAAAATTGCGCGAGGCGAATGGCAACTGCCAGCAGGCGTCAGCTATGCATTTGCCGGCAGTTATGAGAACCAGCTTCGAGCAAAGAAGCGCTTACGGATTGTCATTCCATTCACTCTCCTTGTGATTTTTCTTATTCTGTATTTGCAATTCCGCTCGGCCATGACGACCGTATTCATCTTCTCGGGTATCTTTGTCGCGTGGGCCGGCGGGTTTCTGATGTTGTGGCTCTATGCCCAAGACTGGTTCTTGAATTTCGCTGTGGGAGAAACAAATTTCCGTGACCTGTTTCAGGTCCGTCCCTTTAATTTGAGCGTAGCGGTATGGGTTGGCTTTATTGCGCTGTTTGGCATCGCGACGGATAATGGAGTCCTGATAGCAAGCTATCTCGAGCAGCGGTTTGAAAAAGATGGACCCGGAACGAGAGAGGGAATTCGGGCTACGGTCCGATTGGCGGCCCAACGGCGTATCCGGCCGGCGCTGATGACTACGGCAACGACACTCTTGGCCCTCTTACCCGTGCTCACCTCGCGGGGCCGTGGGGCCGATATCATGGTACCGATGGCTATCCCGTCTTTCGGCGGCATGGCCATCGCCCTACTGACCGTATTCGTCGTGCCGGTCTTGTACTGTGGGGTCGCGGAGTTCAGAGCTCACAGACGGGCCGAGGGATAGAGCGCCAGGTAAACAGTCCCGTCCTCGATTTTTGTCCGGTACGTCGTGGCCTGGGCCGGCCGCCGGCTCTGTCCGGTCCGCAGATCAAATCGCCAGCCGTGCATCGGACATTTGATGCCGCCTTCACTATCTGTATAGCCACGAATCAAGGGGCCCTTGCGGTGAGGGCAGCGGTTGTTGATGGCGAAGACTGCTCCGTCGATATTGAAAAGAGCAATCTCCACGCCGTCGAGTGTGACGAGCTTCCGTTCGCCGGGAAAAAGCTCGTCGGCCTGGCAGACTGCCTGCCAGCCGCTTTTTGCCGGAGCGTGAGGCGGCATAAATTAGACGCAACGGATACCTAGGGGAGATATCCCCAGAGTTTGACAACATCGTGCGTGTCGCTGCGGCTATAGGCTTGATATTTCAGCAGGGTATCGATGCCGTCGCAGGTGCGCTCCAGATTTGTCTCCATACCTGGAAAATCGCCCCAGCCGTAGTCGTTCTTATTGTCCAGAATCCAACTGAGGCCACGCCTAATGGTCTCTCGCTTGTCGGAGTCTTCCAGAATATGGGTCACCAGCATGAGTGACCGGGTACAGTCCATGGTGTGGTCGACGTTCTCTTCGTCCCACCAACCGGCCTGGGCCTGCCAGGCGCACAACCGTCCCGCCCCTTTGGCACACGCCTCGCGGACCCTGCTAACCTGATGATCAAGAACGAGGTCGGCGACTAGGGCATCTTGGATGAGGTGGGCGGTAATCTCCACGCCGGACGGGTGAAACTCCTCATCGTACCAGCCGCCATCCGGACTCTGATTGTCGATGATAAAGCGCATGCCCTGCTGCCAGGCCCGTCGGACCTCCTGTTGCCTGTGGGGTTCGTCCAAGGCCATGACCACATTAAAAAAACTGACAGGATGGCTAGTCGTATCCAGGTCGGCCCAGGCCGGGTCAACCCACCGGCCGTCCTGATGCTGGGTATCAAGAAAATAGTCGATGGCTTGCCGGACCGACTGGCTGAGTTGGGCCTGCTGAAGAGAACGGTTGCCGCGGATAAGCATCAGACCGCAAAACGCCGATACCCAGACGGTGCTCTCAGTGTCGGAAGAGAGGGGACTCCAGCCTCCGTCCACATTCTGGCAGGCCACGAGCGCACGATAGTCGTCCAAGAAGTCTGGGGTGGTCCGTGCGTGCAAGAGAACGCGCATCGCGTGGGCGACAAGCTCCAGGTCCTGCGGACCAGCGGTCAGGCTCCAGTTGCCCCGCTCGCGCAAGAAAAATGCATACTCGTCTTTAATGAGGGTATCAATGTTGTGTCCGTCCATAGACCACTCCACTTGAGACGGTGAAGCAAGCCAGGGTGCTCGTACCAGCCCTCTTGGGGCTAGTGTATTTTTGCCCAGGCACGTCGATAATCTTCGAAGGTATCGATTTCAAGCCAACCTTTATAAATATCCACACAGGCGATGTCGTGTTCGCGATTAATGAGTTCTTGGAGCATGTCGGTGAAGGCTGCGGTTTCCAGGCTGCTCGCTTCATGGAAGCGACGTGCCACACTGATCGTCTGAAGCTCTTGATAAGTTGTTCGCAAAACTTGCGCCCCCGAGGCAGAAAACATGGCGAGGCCAATAAATTCGCCATCAGCATCCTGTTGGGTAATATGTTGGCCGATCTGCGCCAGCGTCGTGGGCTCGGCGGTAGGGAGGTAGCGATAGCCTGTTTTGGGAGGCTGATGGGTAACCACTAAGTCCGGCTGCTTCGTTCGGACCTCTGCCTGTCCCGGTTCATGATCATTCCAGGCTCGATCAACCACGATGCTGATATCAGCTTGAGACTTGAGCAACTTTTCGAGAATGGAAGGATCAAGCAGGATGTCTGAGTAGAGAAAGAGGAAGCGGCCCGTCATCTCCGTCTCGGCCAGAAAGAGGGACGCGAGTTCGCCAGTCTCACGGAAGCGGTCGTTGTCATAATAGCGAATATTCGGCAGGTTGATTTGCTCCTTGTGATAGCCCCGGACAACGACGATATCTTTTACCCCGCACTCGTTCAGCGCCTGAATCTGTCGCTCCAGGATGGTCTTGCCCTTGATTTCAAGCATGGCTTTGGGACGGTCCTCAATCAGGGGTAAGAGGTCTTCCTCAAAGCCGGCCGCAATAATGATAGCGGTTACGTCATGTCCGCCGGGAACCAAAAATTTCTTTTCATTGGCCTGAAGGTCTGGCACACCGACGAGGTCGTAGATTTCGGGCAAGGTCACAATCTGCTCGTCGACTGCAGCCGGCCGGCCCTCCTGTTTGAGGGTCGCCAGCGCGCTGCGCATCCCTGTGACGGCGGCGCGCAGGGTTTGATTGGCGAAAATGACGAGCTGAAAACCGGCGGCGGCAAGGTCATGAGCCGTGATATCGGCATAGGTCGTCGGCACGGATACGAGCGGACAGGGCCTATCCCAGCTCGCCGCAAAATCTTTCAGTTCTTCATCGAACGTCGCGGCTTTGGAATGGATGAGGATGGCATCGGCGCCGGCCTCAGCATAGGCATGGGCTCGACACAGGGCCTCGTGTTTCCCCCAGCCAGCAATAAAAGCTTCCGTGCGAGCAATAATGACAAAGTCGGTATTCTGCCGTGTGGCCTTAGCAGCCTGGATTTTCCGGGCGTGCTCGTCAATCGGGACGAGTTCGCGCTGGACTCCGGCGTAAAAACTGCACCGTTTGGGAAAGATATTGTCCTCAATACAAATGCCGGCCACCCCTGCATGTTCATACTCGGCCACCGTGCGCATGACATTGATGGCATTGCCAAAGCCGTTGTCACAATCGGCAATCACCGGAATACGCACCGCGGCGCTCATCCGACGCACCGCTTCCAGGGTCTCACTCATTGTAAGTATATTAGCGTCCGGCATAGCATTGGTGGCCGAGATGCCGAAACCGCTGGCCCAGATGGCATCAAATCCGGCCTCCTGGGCCAGCTTTGCAGAGAGGGCATCGTGTGCCCCCAGGACCAAAGCCGGCTCGGGCCGCTTGAGCAATTCCTGCAAGCGTGTGGTGGCTGTCGTCGCGGTCATGATGGGCAAACTATAGGGGGCGGTTCGGCGGGTCGCAAGTCCCTGGAGGCTTTCCCGTCCCCTGATTGTTCTCACTCAAACACAACGCGTTGGAGGTCGCCCAGGGCCGCCTCAAGCTCGTCCCGTTGGTTATGAAGCGTCGACGGAGCGGTAATCGGGAAAACAGCGCTCTGCGCTTGATCCGGGTTGCGCAACCAGGCGGAGAGAATAACACTGGCATCAATTTCGTGGGGCCGCAGAGGGACATCACGATCCTGGTCAAAACGTTTGTGTGCGAGGGTCGCCAAATATTCCAAGTCGCTCAGACTGGAGACGGTGCGGTTTTCGATCAGGCGTCCGTTGAGGACGAGGTATGCCTGGGCCGCTCTGGCCTGCCGACTGGGTAATAAGAGCAAGGCATTCGCCCGTGTCACAATCCAATGAAAGCGCTGATGCAGATGGAGAATATGGTCGAGCAAGTCGATATCCTGCTGTAAGCGGGCGGCACTTTCGTACTGGAGGTCCGAAGCAAAACGGTCCCGTTTTGCTATTAATGCGTCTCGAAACAGCGGGGCTTCACCATTGAGAGCCGCGCGGAAACGTTGCACTTGTTCCCGGTAGGTCTCACGTGAGATTCGCGCTGCGCACGGCGCCGTGCATGCTCCAATTTGACCGCTCACGCAGGGAGACGCCTCGGGAGTTGGGGAGAGGTTGCCCTGACACGTTCTGAGACCAAAGAGCCGAGCCAGGAGCCGCTGGGCCTGTTCGGCGAAGTCACGATTGCGAAACGGCCCGACATACATGGCGTGATCGCTCCCCGGCTTTGCCGTGACCGACAGGCGAGGATAGGCATTCCGAACGGTGAGCTTGAGAAACGCGACCCGGGGGAGATGCTTGGAAAGCCGGTTATATGGCGGCTTCAACTCACGAATCAGGTCGGCTTCACGTAATGACGCCTCAAGCTCCGAGCCGGTCTGTTCGTATCTGACGTCACGCACATGGCGGACTAAGTCGAGGACCTTATCGCTGTGTCCCGAGGAATTGGTGAAATAGGAGCTGACGCGACGATGCAGATTTTTGGCTTTGCCGATGTAGAGCAGCTTCCCCTCAGCATCGAGCATCCGATACACTCCAGGGCTGGCTGGAATATTTGCCAGAGTCGGGCGGGAGACAAAGCATTCAAAACGGCGGCCATCCCGGGCTCTGTCTTGAAAGTCTAGTAACTGGCCGAGCGTAGTGACCTCTTGTTGGGCGAGTTGTTCCAGAAAAATACAAAAAATTTCCGCAGTAACGCGGGCATCGGCCGAGGCACGATGTTGGGTCGGATACGATACGCCAAGGTGGGCAGCAACGGAGTCGAGTGACCGGGACCGAATGCCGGATAAGAGTCGCCGGGCCAGCTTCAGGGTGCAGACTGAGGAGTTGCGCAAAGGGGGAGAGGCGAGACGTTGCACCTCGAAGTTGAGGAAGCCAAGGTCAAAGCTGGCATTATGGGCAACGATGACTGCTCGACCGAGAAATTGCTGGAACTGAGGAAAGACAGTCTCAACCCGCGGCTGGTCCCTGAGCATGTCGTCGGTGATGCCAGTCAAACGGGTGATCCCTGCTGGAACATGCTGCCCCGGATTGAGCAAGGCATGAAATTCTTCGCCAAGATTCCCGTGGCTGACGCGAATCGCGGCGACTTCAGTAATGGCAGATTTACCAGGCTTGAGGCCGGTTGTTTCGAGGTCGAGAACGACAAACTGGGTATCGTGGAGTGGCCTATTGAGGTCGGCATGGGGGGTGAGCGTCCAGCGATCTGTTTTCGCATCGTAGGAACAGTTCTGGTCCGCGCCAAGGGCCGTATGGATGAGGCGTGTGCCCAACTCTGGGTCACGTGGAGAAGGAAAAGGGGCAGTCGCACCTGAGACGAAAATCTCATGGAGCAACTCGGCTGAAGTTGCTCCGCCTGGCCGGTCCGCGAGATAGTCGTAGAGTTTTTGTCGCACGCGGAGCGTAGCCTAACGTCTTCCCGCGTATTTGGCAAAAGGACGATTATATTCCAGCAATCGTCATGCGGGAAATTTTCACGGTCGGTGCGGAAGTAGGACTACGTCGTTCCAAGTCGTCGCCTATCACCTCAATATTTTTGAACATGTCGAGCAGATTGCCGGCGATAGTGATCTCCTCGACCGGATAGGCGATCTCCCCGTCTTCGATCCACATCCCAACCGCTCCCCGCGAATAATCGCCGGTTACGGGATTGACGCCGAATCCAGAAAGCTCCGTGACATATAGGCCGGAGCGAACTGACTGAATAATATCCTTGGGGGGGGTCGTACCCGGCCGTAAGAAGAAATTCGTCGTGCTGGCCGCCGGAGTATCCGCAAAAGAGCGGCTGGCGTTGCCCGTAGATTGGAGTCCGAGTTTGCGTGCCGAATAGGTGTCCAGGAGATAGCTGGTGAGCACCCCGTCCTCAACGATAATATTCTGGCGGGTCGGCAGTCCTTCTCCATCAAAAGGTTTTGAGCCTAAAGCAGAAGGGAGACGGGCATGGTCTTCGACAAAGATCCCATCTGCCGCAATCTTTTCGCCGATTTTATCCAGCAGGAAAGAAGTTTTTCGATATAAGGCCGAGCCAGAAATCGCGCTGGCCAGATGACGGAGTAAACTGGCCGCCATTTCCGGTTCAAAGACAACCGGCGCTTCTTGGGTCCGTACCTGTTTCGCCCCAAGACGACGTACTGTCCGTTCTGCGGCCTTTTGGCCGACCGCTTTTGCTGCTTCAAGAGCCTTGAGTTTGCGTTGCGATGAGTACCAGTAATCTCGCTGCATCCCTCCGTCTTGAGAAGCGACCGGAACAACACTCAGTGAGAAGCTCGTAGTGTGGTAGCCGCCACAAAATCCCAAGGAGTTTGCATAGACTGTTTCACGAGAAGCATTTGCAAACTCGGCACCCTCAGAATTCGTAATTCTTGAATCGCAGGCAAACGCCGCTTCCTCCGCTTCTTGGGCACGCGCAAGTTTCTCCTCTAGCGTGAGGGGTGCACTGGTGTCGGAGAGATCAAGGTCTGGAACGTCCTGGGCTAAATCTGACTGGTCGGGGAGGCCGGAAAATTCATCCGTCGCAGTCGCTTTGGCAAGATCGAGGGTTTCCGTAACAAAAGCCTGTAATGCCGCATGGGTAAAGTTTGCGGTTGAGGTAATAGCGCTACTCTGATCGGCAAACAGGCGGAGCCCCATCCGTTTCTCTTGGGAGTTTTGAATTTTCTCGACTTTTCCCAGGCGAATACCCGCAGAAAAGGATTCCCCGCTCGCAAGCACCACATCTCCGGCGGTTGCGCCCTGCTGACGCGCTTGATCGAGAACATCTGCGGCAAGTTCTGTCAGGTCCATATCTGTCCTTTACTGTGCTGGGGAAGACTCAACAGCATACGGAGGGTGCTCGGTTGCGCGTCACGCTTCTTATGCCTGAGTTCCGCCAACAGTAAGTCCATCGACTCGGATAGTGGGAAGACCGACGCCAACCGGGACGGACTGGCCTTCCTTTCCGCATGTGCCAATGCCTTCGTCAAGCTTGAGATCGTTGCCGACCATGGAAATCCGCGTCAGGACATCTGGCCCATTCCCAATCAGAGTAGCACCTTTGACAGGCCGCGTTACTTTCCCATCTTCAATCAGATATGCCTCGCTTGCTGAGAAAACGAATTTTCCACTTGTGATGTCAACCTGGCCACCTCCAAAAGAGACGGCATACAGGCCGTTCGGAACCGAACGAATAATATCTTCCGGTGTGGATTCGCCAGGCAGCATGAACGTATTCGTCATGCGTGGCATGGGCATGTGCGCAAAACTCTCGCGGCGCCCGTTCCCGGTCGGTTGCATATTCATCAGCTTCGCGTTGAGGCGATCCTGCAGATAGCCGGTGAGGGTGCCGTTTTCTATGAGTACTGTGCGACCTGTGGGCGTACCTTCATCGTCGCAATTTAAAGAGCCGCGACGGTTTGGGAGGGTACCGTCATCAACGACGGTACAGAGTTCGGACGCGACTCGTTGGCCCAGGCGATCGCTAAAAGCCGACACTTTCTTGCGGTTGAAATCGCCCTCGAGGCCATGGCCAATAGCCTCGTGCAGAAGAATGCCCGGCCAACCAGACCCCAACACGACCGACAGAGAACCCGCAGGAGCATCAACCGCCTCAAGCCCGAGAATGGCTTGGCGAGCTGCTTCTTTCGTAAAGGTTCTCCAGCGCGCATCGTCATAGACAAAATCAAACTCGACGCGTCCACCGCCGCCATAGCTCCCCTGTTGCCGTGTCGTGCCATCCTCAGCAATACAGGTCACTTGGAGACGCAGGAGCGGGCGTATGTCCGCAGCGACGCCGCCGTCCGATGAAAGGACAAGAACGTTTTTCTGCTCAACCGCAACGGAGGCGAGAACGTTGGTAATCCGAGAGTCATACGCCCGCGCTTCCTCATCGATTTGTTGGAGGAGCTGGATTTTGTCCTGTAGCGGAGTTGCGATAGGGGGAATGGTAAGAGGATAGAGGTCTCTCTGTGACGGAGTGCTATTCAGAGGAACAACCTGGGTCTGGGTTGTATCCTGGGCAATGGCTCTTGCTGTTTGCGCGGCGACCTGGAGTGTTTCCAGTGTAATTTCGTCAGAATGGGCGTAGCCTGTTTTATCGCCAGCAAGGACTCGGACGCCGGCACCCTGGGAGACTGAACGGGAAGCTTTTTTCACAATACCTTCCTCCAGGGAAAGCGCTTCAGCCGTGCGAGATTCAAAGTAAATGTCTGCATAATCTGCTCGACGCTCGACAGCGGTCTCAAGGACCTGCTCCAGTTGTCGGTTTGTCAGGTCATATTGATCAAAAAACTGTGATTGAGAGTCGGCTGGAGAATTTTTCATGGGATGACATCCTTAGAGGACTTTGTACACAATATCCATTCTCTCTCTATATTAGTGGAAGTATTGCTCAGTGTAATTGATCCGAAGTATGGGAGCCCTGCCACGTTAGTTGATATGGTTGAGGAGTTGACTTCGCTTGTGTGTAAAGATACAAGACCTCCTCGCAGAGCTCAAGGGAGAAGGCAAGTGCTCATGAAGAACTGCTGGTCTTCTCGCATTAAGCGGCAGGAAAACTTTCGTACCGCTTGACAAGGATAGAGCAAGTCTCTATA